>ERZ826016.3226-NODE-3226-length-11481-cov-14.967530_pt1 | contig 11481 bp, 7 predicted proteins | sample MGYA00519872_ERZ826016 | MGnify/ENA primary metagenome ERZ826016 (study PRJEB31778, sample SAMEA3449218) | human gut metagenome | biome: human gut; feature: human-associated habitat; material: faeces | place: United Kingdom | collected 2010/2012 ... | reverse complement strand
TAAATATAGACTTAGAGGAGATACTTATGGAAAAAAAGGCATTTGTTACCAAAGATATGATCGAAAAGATTGCGGAAAAATATCCTACACCGTTTCATATCTATGATGAAAAGGGAATCCGTGAGAATGCAAAAGCACTGAAAGAAGCATTTGCATGGAATAAGGGGTACAAGGAGTTTTTTGCAGTGAAGGCGACTCCCAACCCGTTTCTGATCAATATTTTGAGAGAATATGGCTGCGGATGTGACTGTTCCTCTCTGACAGAGCTGATGCTGAGCAATGCCATGGGTGTAAAAGGAGAGGACATTATGTTCTCCTCTAACGATACTCCGGCCCATGAATTTGAATATGCGGCAAAAATAGGTGCTACCATCAATCTGGACGACATCACGCATATCGATTTTTTGGAGAAGACCATCGGTTATCTGCCCAAGACCTTAAGCTGCCGTTACAATCCCGGCGGATATTTTTCCATCAGTAATAACATCATGGACAATCCGGGAGATGCCAAGTACGGCTTTACCACGGAGCAGATGTTCGAGGGATATAAGATCCTGAAGGCAAAGGGCGTGGAGAATTTTGGTATTCATTCCTTCCTTGCCAGCAATACGGTAACAAATGACTATTATCCCACGCTGGCGAGAGAACTGTTCGAGCTTGCTGTCAAGCTGAAGGAAGAGACCGGCGCACATATCACCTTCATCAATCTGTCCGGTGGTATCGGTATTCCTTACCGTCCGGATCAGGAGCCTAACGATATCCGGGCCATCGGCGAAGGCGTGCGTAAGGTATACGAGGAGGTTCTGGTACCTGCCGGTATGGGCGATGTCGCAATTTACACAGAGCTTGGCAGATACATGATGGCGCCTTACGGACATCTGGTAACCCAGGTGATTCATGAGAAGCATACCCACAAGGAATACATCGGTGTGGATGCCTGTGCCGTGAACCTGATGCGTCCTGCCATGTATGGAGCATACCATCATATTACCGTGCTGGGCAAGGAGAATGAGCCCTGCGACCATAAGTACGATGTGACAGGTTCCCTGTGCGAGAACAATGATAAGTTTGCCATCGACCGGATGCTGCCGAAGATCGACATCGGAGATTATATCGCTATCCACGACACCGGTGCACACGGTTTTGCCATGGGTTACAATTACAACGGTAAGTTGAAATCCGCAGAGCTTCTGCTGAAAGAGGACGGCAGTGTGGAACTGATCCGTCGTGCTGAGACACCGAAGGATTACTTTGCAACCTTTGACTGCTTCGACATATATAACAAGATTGACTTTGACGCATAACACTTAACCATAGGAAGGACGATAGCCCGGAATGCGAATGGACGTTGCGATTTCGGGAGTGCAGAGCATGGAGAAGTCGAATATGCATAGTATATATAGGAGGATACAAAGCAATGAAATATCCGAAAAATATACAGCAGGGAGGGACCATCGGATTCGTGGCCCCTTCTTTTGGCTGTCAGATAGAACCTTATTACAGTGCATTTGGTAATGCACAGAAAAAGTTTCGTGAACTGGGATATCAATTACAGCTTGGTCCCAACTGTTACGCGCAAGAAGGCATCGGCATCAGCAATACGCCCGAAAAATGCGGACAGGAGCTGACGGACTATTATTGCAGTCCGGACAATGGTTGCCTGATCTCCTGCGGTGGCGGCGAACTGATGTGTGAGACCATGAGTCATGTGGATTTTGACCGTCTGCGGGCAGCAGATCCGAAGTGGTACCTGGGCTATTCCGACAATACCAACATGACCTACCTGCTGGCAACCATCTGCGATACCGCGTCCGTCTACGGTCCCTGCGCGGCGGCTTTCGGCATGGAGCCCTGGCATGCATCTTTAAAAGACACTTTCGGAATACTTACCGGAGAGACCAAAGAGGTGCACGGGTATGATAAATGGGAAAAAGAATCCCTGAAAAACGAAGAACAGCCTTTATTACCATATAACACCACAGAGCCCAGAGTGCTGAAAAATTATCTTGGAAGACAGGCAGCAGGAGAGGATCAGAAGATCTGCTTTTCCGGCAGATTATTAGGTGGCTGCATGGACTGTCTGGTGAATCTGTTGGGAACCCGGTTTGACAGGACGAAGGATTTTCTGGAAAAATATAAAGAGGACGGAATCATCTGGTTCTTAGAATCCTGTGATCTGAATGTTTTCGCTATCCGCAGAGCCATGTGGCAGATGGAGGAAGCAGGGTGGTTTCAGTATGTTAAAGGCTTCCTGATCGGCAGGCCCTTGTGTTTTGGACAGGAGATGATGGGACTGGATCAGTATCAGGCAATCCTCGCTGTGGCGGGAGAGAAGAATGTACCTGTGATCATGGACGTGGATCTTGGACATCTGGCACCGATGATGCCCATCGTCACCGGAAGCCTTGCGGAAGTAAGGGTATGTGACAATGATATTACCATTCGTTATGACTACCGGTAAAAACGTATAAATTTTCATAAATGGTATAGAAATAAAAAGGCTCATCCCGGGAGGAAGAGCCTTTTTGCGGTTGCGCGCCAGGGGCACGCTCTATTCGTTGAAAACGATATTAGCAGCCGAAATTGAAGTAGCCGCAGAATGCATTCAACCACTGAGAACAGTTAATGAATCTGAAACACATACTTTCTTCCTCCTTTTCCTGTTGCATGGTGTCCGGTTACGTCTGTGTTAGCTAAGCACAAATGGATTGTAACAATTTTGTAACAATTTATCCATAGGAGATGATTGGCAAAAAAATGGAAAAAGCAGGAAATAAGATTCGAGTATAAAAAGGAAAAAAGAAAGCGCAGAATCATATTGATTCTGCGCTGACTGCCGGCAATGGGACTTGAACCCATACGGTGTTGCCACCAACAGATTTTGAGTCTGCCTCGTCTGCCATTCCGACACGCCGGCATTCAAACACTCACAACAGAAGTTATTTTATCATAGATTAAATGGGTTGACAAGACTTTTTTTCCGGAATATGTATACTATTTTTCTAGTCTTTTTCCACAAGATGTTGTATAGTAGAAGTGTATGAGTATACAGGAGCGCAACCTGTTGAATGGTCCTTTGGGATATGGTGGAAGCATGAATTGCAAAGAATTTGAAAAAAATATTCCTGATTTTATTTCCGGGAAACTGGATTTTTTAACCCTGCAGGAATTCGGGGAGCATATGGAAAAATGTCCCGGCTGTAAGGAAGAACTGGTGATTCAGTTTTTGGTAACGGAAGGTATGCAGCGCCTGGAAGACGGTGATGCCTTTGACTTACAGAAGGAACTGGAAGTGCGTCTTTTGGAGGCAAAGCGCAAGATGAAATTTCATATGGCTTTTATGAAGATGGGAGCCGTGTTGGAAGTACTGACAGTGATCTTCCTGATGGGATTTTTAGGCTGGATCATTTCTTAAATAAAACAGGATAGGATAGAGAGATTATGAGTCAGAAACTGGTATTGATCGACGGACACAGCATATTGAACAGGGCCTTTTACGGAGTGCCGGATTTAAGTAATGCAGAAGGATTGCATACGAACGCTGTCTATGGCTTTTTAAATATTATGTTTAAGATCTTGGAGGAGGAAAAACCGGAGTACCTGGCGGTTGCTTTTGACGTCCATGCACCGACTTTCCGCCATCAGATGTACGAAGCCTACAAGGGGACGAGAAAGCCTATGCCCGAGGAACTGCGGGAGCAGGTGCCCGTCATGAAGGAAGTACTGAAGGCAATGCACATCACCATCATGGAGCAGGCGGGACTGGAAGCAGATGATATCTTAGGAACACTGGCGAAGAAAGCGGAGCAGGCAGGCATGGAAGTATCCTTAGTCTCCGGAGACAGAGACCTGCTGCAGATCGCCACGGATCATATCAAGATCCGTATTCCGAAGACGAAGCAGGGCAGAACGGAGATAGAGGATTATTATGCAACGGATGTAAAAGCCGCTTATCAGGTGACACCGTTACAGTTTATCGAATTGAAAGCGTTGATGGGAGATACTGCCGACAATATTCCCGGCGTGCCGAAGGTGGGAGAGAAGACTGCCCAGGCGCTGATGGTGGAGTACGGCTCCTTAGACAATATTTATGCTCATGTGGAAGAGATCCCGAAAAAAAGTATCAGAGAATCCCTGATCGAGCATAAGGATCTGGCGGAGCTAAGCAAGACGCTGGCAACCATCAGGACGGACTGTGAATTACAGCTGGACTATGAACAGGCGAAAGCGGAAGGCTTTTATACCCCGGAAGCCTACACTCTGTGTAAACGCCTGGAATTCAAAAATCTGTTAGGAAGATTTGAAAAAGAGGCCGCTGCCAACGACAGCAAGATTGCAGAAAGTTTCCGGCAGATTGAAGACAAAGCGGAATTTTTAAAATATCTGAAAAAAGTAAAAAAACAGGAAGAGATCGGTCTGTGGCTGATCACGGAGCCTGCGGATGCAAATACGAAGAAGGAAGAACTCTTAGGAGTGGCACTGTCGGTGTCCGATGAGGAGACCGTATTTTACGCTCTGACCCATGAAAAGGAACCGGAAGGACAGTTGAGCCTGTTTGCGGAAACTGTGGAGCCGGTGGATGATACTGCGGAGATTACAACTGCTTTACAGGAGCTTTCTGCAGGGGAGAACATACAGATCGCTACCTTTGATGTGAAGAGACAGTATGACTATTTAGACCGCAGCGGCACGAAGCAGTATGTTGATGTGCTGATCGCGGCATATCTGTTAAATCCTCTGAAAAATGATTATGATCTGGAAACTATTGCTTCCGAGCATCTGGGCATTCTGATCCCCGGAAGAGCAGAAATATTCGGCAAGAGAGATTTCCGGACGCTTGCTGTAGAGGAGCCAGGGAAAGCCATGGAATATGCCTGCTATGGAGCCTATATCTCCCGTAAGAGCAAAAAGGTTCTGGAGGACAAGCTGGAGGCAGCAGGCATGAAGCGTCTCCTGGAAGAGATGGAGATGCCCCTTTCTCTGGTGCTGTACGACATGCAAAAAGAGGGTGTCGCAGTGAAGAGAGAGGAACTGAAAGCGTACGGTGATGCACTGGCAGCAAGGATCGAGGAACTGGAGGAGTCCATTCATGCGCAGGCGGGAACGGAATTTAATATCAATTCCCCCAAGCAGTTAGGAGAGGTATTGTTCGAGACCCTGCAGATCCCCGGTGGCAAAAAGACAAAGACCGGCTATTCCACAGCAGCGGATGTACTGGAGAAGCTGTCGGCGGATTACCCCATCGTCCGGGATATTCTGGAGTACAGAGGCCTGACGAAATTAAAATCCACCTATGCGGACGGACTGGCTGCTTTCATCGAAGAGGACGGCAGGATCCATACGAATTTCAACCAGACCATCACCGCTACGGGGCGTATCAGTTCTACGGAGCCGAACTTACAGAACATTCCCATGCGTATGGAACTGGGCAGACAGATCCGCAAGGTATTTGTACCGAGGCAAGGCTACGAATTCATGGATGCGGATTATTCCCAGATCGAGCTTCGCGTGTTGGCACATATGTCTGGGGATGAGCAGCTGATCGATGCATACAGACAGGAAGAGGATATTCATAGGATCACGGCATCCAAGGTATTCCATACTCCTTTTGAGGAGGTCACGGATCTGCAACGCCGCAATGCCAAGGCAGTCAATTTTGGCATTGTCTACGGCATCAGCTCCTTTGGATTGAGTCAGGATCTAAGCATCAGCAAAAAGGAAGCGGCACAGTATATTGAACAGTATTTTGCCACTTATCCGAAGGTGAAGGAATTCATTGACAAACTGGTGGCGGATGCGAAGGAGAAGGGCTATACGGAGACCATGTTCGGCAGAAGACGCCCGATTCCCGAACTTTCTTCCTCGAATTTCATGCAGCGGTCCTTTGGGGAACGTGTGGCAATGAATGCCCCCATTCAGGGAACAGCGGCGGACATTATCAAGATCGCCATGATCAAAGTATGGAAAGCATTGAAAGACGAAGGCTTAAAATCCCGTCTGATCCTGCAGGTGCACGATGAACTGTTGATCGAGACTGCGCAGGATGAGGAAGCAAGAGTACGCAAGATCCTTACGGAAAATATGAAGTCTGCGGCAGATCTGGCAGTGACACTGGAGATTGATCTGCACACAGGAAGCAACTGGTATGAGGCGAAATAAATGCGTTTTATAGGAATCACCGGCGGCGTAGGTGCCGGGAAAACAGAAATCTTAAAATACATCGGACAACATTATAAATGTGAGATCTATCTGGCGGATGAGATCGGTCATAAGGTCAAGGAACCGGGAACCGAGGGGTACCGTGCACTGGTGGCACTTTTAGGAGAGGAAATCCTCGCAGCGGACGGACAGATCGATAAGCCCGCAATGGCGGCGAAAATTTTCGCAGATCCCGCATTATTGGAACAGGTCAATGCCATCATTCACCCGGCAGTGAAAAAATATCTGGCAGACCGGCTGGAGGAAGCGAAGACCCGGGGCGATGTGGAACTGTTTTTCGTGGAAGCGGCGCTTTTGATCGAGAGTGGGTATGAGAAGATTGTGGATGAAATGTGGTATGTCTATGCCAGAGAGGATGTCCGCAGAAGGAGACTTTCTAAGAGTCGTGGCTATACCCCGGAGAAGATCGAGAGGATCATAACATCACAGCTTTCGGAGGAAGAATTCCGCAAGCACAGCAATTTTGTCATTGATAACAGTGACAGTCTGGAAGCTAGCTACAGACAGATCAGACAGAAACTGGAGGCGTATACATGGAGGGAGTAAAAGAAAAACAGGGACAGCTGGTATTCGGACTGGATATTGGTACGCGAAGCATCGTAGGTACGGTAGGATACTTAAATGGCGGGAAATTCCATGTGCTGGCGCAGCGCTCCAGAGAGCATGAGACCAGAGCCATGCTGGACGGACAAATCCATGACATCGGTAAGGTGGGAGAGACCATTTCAAGGGTGAAGGAACAGCTGGAAGAGGATCTGGGCAGAGAACTTACAGAAGTGTGTATCGCAGCTGCAGGTCGTGTGCTGCGCACTGTTACCACTTATGTGGAGCACAGCTTTGAGAGCGACCGGGAGATCACGCAGGAAGATGTGTATTCCTTGTGTACCATGGGCGTGGAGAAGGCTTACGAGGAATTCCAGAACAGCAATACGGATACAGATATGAAATTCTACTGTGTGGGTTATACGGCCATGCGGTATTACATGAATGGCTACCAGATGGGTAATCTGGAGGGACATAAGGCAAAAAACATTGCAGTGGATCTGATCGCCACGTTTCTGCCGGATGATGTAGTGGACGGTCTGTATAAGGCAGTAGAACTGGCGGGCCTGCATGTGGCGAATCTGACACTGGAGCCTATTGCTGCCATTCAGGTAGCAATTCCGGAGAAGTTCCGTATGTTAAATATGGCATTGGTGGACGTGGGTGCAGGCACCAGTGATATTTCCATTACCAAAGAGGGAACCATCACAGCCTATGGCATGATCCCCGTAGCAGGAGACAGCCTGACGGATATTCTGGTACAGCATTGTCTCGTGGAATTCGAGGTGGCCGAGCAGATCAAGAGAAAATGCAGAACCCAGGAGACTATCGAATACGAAGATATCATGGGACTGCCCCAGACCATCAAAGCCAGCGAAGTGCTGGAACTGCTGGATCCGGAGATCGAACGTATGACCCAGCTGGTATCCGATACCATCAAAGAACTGAACGGGGACAAACCGGTCAGTGCCGTGTTCGTGGTAGGCGGCGGTGGAATGGTGCCCGGTTACACGGAGAAGCTGGCAGAGAAGCTGGGCATCGTGAAGGAACGTGTGGCAATCCGGGGACAGGAAGTCATGCAGACCATTACATTTGAACTGGAAAATGCCAGAAAGGATGCCATGATGGTAACACCTATCGGTATCTGTTTAAGCTATTATGTACAGAGCAATAATTTTATTTTCGTGGAATTCAACGGAGAGCGGGTAAAGCTCTATGATAACGGCAAATTATCCGTGACAGATGCCGCCATGCAGATGCAGTTCCCCAATGACCAGCTGTTCCCCAGAAAAGGGGAAGCCCTTCTGTTTACTGTCAATGGTAAGACCCGTATGGTGCGGGGCGAACAGGGAGAGGCAGCAGTCATCCGGGTCAACGGAGACGAGGCGGATATGTATACCCAGGTACATAATGGGGACCGCATTGTGGTAACACCTTCCACGGAGGGCGAACCGGCGGTGTTGGAGCTGGGAAAACTCTCTGAACTGGGGGATGCACTGCAGGTCTATGTGAACGGTAAACAGATCAGTCTGCCGAAGACAGCGGAAGTCAACGGTCACAGAGAGAATGAATTCTACCGGATTGGCCAGAACGATGATATTCGGATTCGGAATTCTTATACTGTAAAGGAAATCGCAGAATTTCTGGATGTGCCTCTCGGTGCGGATATCAAGGTCAATGATACAGCGGCGCAGCCGGATACCAGAGTTTATGAGCATTTCACCGTAAGCTGGGATATGAAGAACCCGCTGCCGGAAGGGAGTTATGCAGACCTGCCGGATGCGGACACAGAAGAGGATGCCTATAGAGAAGAGCCTGTGATGCAGAAGGCAGAGGCTGTGGCAGGAGAAGCGGCGATGACACAGGGGACAGAGACTGCGGCAGAAAACGGGACGGCTTCCGTGACAACGCAGGGGACTTCCGGGAAGCAGGACGAAAAGTACGAAAGCGTGGAACAGACGGCACAGAGCCAAAGCGTGGCACCACAGGGACCGCATCCATTAACAGTGATCGTGAACCATTCCCCCATCACCATGCAGGGTAAGGCTTCCTATGTATTTGTGGATGTGTTTGATTATATTGATTTTGATCTGGGATCCTCCGCATCCGCAGGCAGATCCATTGTGACGAACTTAAATGGACGCCCGGCACAGTTCATGGAACCTTTGAACGAGGGAGATGTGATCGAGATCTACTGGAAAAGCATGCACTAGTATGCATTAATGCCGAAGATGGAAAACGGCAAAGAGTAAGACAGAAGTAAGATAGAAAAGAGATTAAGAAGTTATGAGATTATGTAGTATTGCCAGCGGCAGCAGCGGCAACTGTATTTATGTGGGATCAGAGGCCACGCATCTGCTGGTGGACGTGGGAATCAGCGGCAAAAAGGCGGAGGCCGGGCTGAACAGTCTGGGACTCACCGGAAGAGATCTGGATGGCATCCTGGTGACCCACGAACATATGGATCATGTGGCGGGACTGGGTGTCATGGCGAGAAAATATGAAGTGCCGATCTATGCCACAACGGGAACCCTGGAAGAAATCCAGAAGATGGGGAATCTGGGCAAGATCGATCCAGCCCTGTTTCGGGAAGTGAAGGAAGATGTGAAACTGACTATCAAGGATCTGACTGTCAATCCCATGAAAATCTCCCATGATGCGGCACAGCCGGTGGGCTATCGTATTGCTTACGGAGATAAAAAGGTAGGAATCTGTACGGATTTAGGAGTCTATAATGATTACACCGTGGAGTGCCTGAAGGGAATGGATGCCTTGCTGCTGGAAGCGAATCATGATGTGAAGATGTTGCAGGTAGGACCTTATCCCTATTATCTCAAACAGAGAATTCTGGGGGACAGAGGACACCTTTCCAATGAAAATTCCGGCAAGTTGCTTTGTCGAATCCTGCATGACAAGCTGCAGGCTATCGTGCTGGGACATCTCAGCAAGGAGAATAATCTTCCGGAGCTGGCCTATGAAGCGGTCCGGATGGAAATCACCATGGGAGAGAACCCTTACCGGGCGGAAGACTTCCGGATGATGGTGGCAGACAGGAGCAATGCATCTCCGGTGATCAATATTGCGTAGCGGATGCGCAGCGCATCAGCCAGCATTATTCGTTGGAGCCGCATCATAGCACGCTTTTGCGTCATTTCATGACTAGCTTTGCTCCATAGTTTGGCGCTCGGTGCCTGAAACATATTCGCTCACAAAATGATGCAAGCATGATTTCTGTGTCTGAATATGTTCATAGGCTGAACTTGAGGTTGCAAATTGTAGTAAAGTGTAGTTTAATAGATAAAAATAATAGCATGATTTCATGCAGAAAATGAGGGCGATTATGAAAAGAACAATTATTACGGTAGTTGGTAAGGACACAGTAGGCATTATCGCAAAGGTATGTACCTATCTTGCGGAAAACGGCATCAATATCCTGGATATTTCCCAGACCATCGTACAGGGATATTTTAACATGATGATGGTCGCAGACACCAGCGCTTCAGACAAGGAAATTGCAACTCTTTCCAAAGAACTGGCTGCTCTCGGGGATGAGATCGGCGTAGTGATCCATTGCCAGCATGAGGATATTTTCAACGTAATGCATCGAATTTGAAATGAAAGTCCCTTCCATCGGACTTTCATTTAACAAAAATGTCGCCTGTAGGTGATAGATATATCCATAGAAAGGAATACGAATGCTATGATTAGTATATTCGAGGTGAACGAGACCAACAAAATGATCGAGCAGGAGAATCTGGATGTACGTACCATTACTCTTGGAATCAGCCTGCTGGATTGTATTGACAGCGATCTTGAGAAATTAAACGAAAAAATTTATAACAAAATTACCACATATGCCAAAGATCTGGTGGCAACTGGTGAGAAAATATCAGCACAGTACGGAATTCCAATTGTAAACAAACGAATTTCTGTTACACCAATCGGTCTGATTGGGGGTGCTGCATGTAAAACTACAGATGATTTTGTAACAATAGCCAGGACCCTGGACAAAGCTGCCAAGCAGGTGGGAGTGAACTTTATTGGTGGATATACAGCTCTTGTAAGTAAGGGAATGACACCGGCAGAGGAGCTTCTGATCCGTTCTATTCCGCAGGCGCTTGCCAGTACAGAGCGGGTATGCAGTTCTGTGAATGTTGGTTCCACAAAGACTGGAATCAATATGGATGCCGTGAAGCTTATGGGAGAGATTATTCTGGAAACAGCTCAGGCAACCAAAGAACAGGATTCCCTTGGCTGTGCCAAGCTGGTAGTATTCTGCAATGCGCCGGATGACAACCCGTTTATGGCAGGTGCTTTCCACGGCGTTACAGAAGCTGACAGTATTATTAATGTTGGCGTCAGTGGTCCAGGTGTTGTAAAAACCGCTCTGGAGAAAGTAAGAGGAGAGGATTTCGAAACTCTCTGTGAGATGATCAAACGAACTGCATTTAAGGTAACCCGTGTAGGTCAGCTGGTTGCCAGGGAGGCTTCCAAGATGCTTGGCGTTCCATTTGGAATTGTGGATCTTTCCCTTGCGCCTACTCCTGCAATCGGTGACAGTGTGGCTGAGATCCTGGAAGAAATCGGTCTTGAAAGAGCCGGTGCACCTGGAACTACAGCAGCTCTTGCCCTGTTAAATGACCAGGTAAAAAAAGGTGGTGTAATGGCTTCCACAGCAGTTGGAGGCTTGAGTGGTGCATTTATTCCGGTCAGCGAGGA
>ERZ826016.3213-NODE-3213-length-11517-cov-3.331530_pt1 | contig 11517 bp, 10 predicted proteins | sample MGYA00519872_ERZ826016 | MGnify/ENA primary metagenome ERZ826016 (study PRJEB31778, sample SAMEA3449218) | human gut metagenome | biome: human gut; feature: human-associated habitat; material: faeces | place: United Kingdom | collected 2010/2012 ... | reverse complement strand
GTTGTTCGTTGGCGGACAGTTGTCCGGCGGATCAGTTTGCACAGTTTGTCAAAGAGTATCCGGATGGTATCTCATTGAGTTTTCTGATGGACATTTCTCTGTATACTTCTGTGAAACGTTTTTTCAAGAAGTACAAATACTGGGGAAAGTACAGTTGTCGTAAAATCCTCAAGAATGCCTAGCTGATGCCATCACCTTGGATTTAAGAGATACTGTGACTAAAGTAGCTATTCATTCGGCTTATTTTGATGATGTATATTTCTTTTTGATGCTGAGTGTATCTAAAGAAATCATTTTTCAAGTCGATACAGATAAAATAGTTGCTACACTCATTTTCAAATAGGGGGATATAATGTAAGACTACAGAATATTTTCCTAAAAGGAAAATAAACGTAGAAACGTAAATCACTACTTTTTTATAGAATAATAGGGAGAAATATCAGGTGATGGATATTTTCTCCCTGTTTTTAGTTAGTTTGAATAGATTTTTTCCTTTGTTGGTCAGAATATTGCGTTTTAAATGAATTTTCTTTCTTAACTTTGGCGCCACAAATAAAGGTATTAATTTCTATAATATCGTTTGCGTACACGAAAAATACATATATAGATAATAACAACCAAATTTAGTACCAACAGGATTAGTGTTAATTCTACAAATTAGAAAAGATTGTATATGAAAAAGAATATTTTATTGACTTTACTTTTGTTCTGTGCCGCTTCTTTGACAGCACAGAATTGGGAACCTCTTTTTAATGGTAAGAACCTGAAAGGGTGGAAGAGGCTGAACGGTACAGTTGAGTATAAAGTTGTAGATGATGCCATTGTAGATATTTCTAAAATGGGAACCAATAACACATTTCTTGCTACGACAAAAAACTATGGAGATTTTATTCTTGAATTTGATTTCAAAGTAGATGATGGTTTGAACTCTGGTGTACGACTTCGTAGTGAAAGTACAAAAGATTACCAGAAAGGATGCGTACATGGTTATCAATTCGAAATCAATCCATCTAAAAGTGCATGCTCAGGTGGTATTTATGATGAAGCACGTTGTAGTTGGCTGTATCCCTAAACTAAGAATCCGTGTACGTAAACAGCTTTTAAAAACAATGCTTGGAACAAAGTTCGTATTGAAGCTGTTGGAAATTCGATTCGTACTTGGATGAATGGGGTACTTTGTGCTAACCTCTGGGATGATAAGACTTCTGAAGGATTTATTGCTTTGAAAGTACATGCAATCGGTAATGCTGCTGATGAAGGAAAGACTGTCAGCTGGAAAGATATTCGTTCTGTACTACAAAAGAAGGAGGTGATATAGAAATCTTTGTAAGATGCACAGAAACTGAAACGGATGATTATAGCTATGTGGTTAAAATTTAAGCTATCTTCCCAGTAAAAACACAATAGATGTAATCTTTTATATGACTGACTTTTATTTTAATAACAATGATCTATTAAAGTACAAGCACGATTTGCTCAATAAACGTAACAATTAATATTATTTATCTTAAAAAAAATGTATTATGAAAAAGAAGACAAAAAGTAATGTTTGGCACATCCAATGGATGTTGTTAGCATTTGTCGCTCTTTGCTTCACTGGTTGCAAAAACGACAATAAGGTTGCATCAGAAGTAAATGCGATAGCTAATACTATTTCTCCGAGTGAAGCCAAAGACGGTTGGGTATTGCTGTGGGATGGTAAGACTACTAATGGATGGAGAGGAGCAAAACTTTCTACTTTCCCGGAAAAAGGTTGGAAAATTGAAGATGGTATCCTGAAAGTGATGAAGAGTGGTGGAGCGGAATCAGCTAATGGTGGTGATATCGTGACTACACGTAAATATAAGAATTTTATCTTAACTGTAGATTTCAAGATTACTGAAGGTGCTAATAGTGGAATTAAATACTTCGTTAATCCGGATATGAATAAAGGAGAAGGTTCCGCCATTGGTTGCGAATTCCAGATTCTTGATGACGACAAACATCCTGACGCTAAACTAGGTGTGAAGGGTAACAGAAAACTTGGTTCACTGTATGACCTGATTCCGGCTCCGGTTGAAAAACCTTTTAAAAAAGGAGAGTTTAATACGGCTACTATTATTGTAAAAGATAACCATGTTGAACATTGGTTGAATGGCGTTAAGCTTATCGAATACGATCGTAACAATGATATGTGGAATGCATTGGTGGCTTACAGTAAATATAAAAACTGGCCGAACTTCGGAAATTTTGAAGAAGGAAATATTCTTCTGCAAGATCATGGAGATGAAGTATGGTTCAAGAATGTGAAGATTAAAGAACTGAAATAAGAAATAAAATGTCCACCTTGCTTTTGAAGAAAGGTGGACATTTTACACAAAGCCCTTGTCATGTGTCGTTCTTTTCAGCATTTATATAGACAATCTTCTGATGGTGACGGTTTACTCTATGCTTGGTTTCCGTCTATGCATACCCGGGTAGATATTATTTTATCCAGTCAGTACTCAGAAGATAAATTATTGTTGGTCATTGCAACTATACAGGATATATTGCGGCAATTAGAAAAGACTGCCAATTATTATGATGCGGATAGCGAACTTGCACAGATCAACCAAACAGCCTCTTTACATCCTGTGAAACTCAGTTCATCTCTTTATGAAATGATTTATTTATGTCTGGAATATCACAGGAAAACTTTGGGTTGTTTTGATGTCACTGTCCATTCTGAACATTATACCCGAAATACGATACAATCGGTACAATTGTCTGCCGAAGACCAGACTGTATTTTTTCAGAAAAAGGGAACAACCATAAATTTATCCGGTTTCCTAAAAGGATATGCTTTGGAGCGGATTAGAGAGATATTGGAAAGTTATGCAATAAGAAATGCATTAATAAATATAGGAAATAGTTCGATATTGGCAATAGGAAACCATCCTAATGGTAAAGGGTGGAAAGTTGATTTTGACAAGCGACTTCATATAGGAAAAGACAGTGAGAATAATGCTTTGATATTATTTGATGAATGTCTCACAACTTCAGGAAATGACTCTGCTGAGCGCAAACATTTAATTTCTCCTCACAGTGGTAAATTGGTAGAAGGTTGTAAGCAATTAGCGGTAGTGACAACTAATGGAGCTATTGGAGAAATATTTTCTACCAGTCTATTTGTTGCTGATGAAGAACTGCGTGCATTATTAATTGATCGTTTTCATTTGAAGACAGTCATTGAGTTATAGGCGATATTGTTGTATTTTGAGTACATTTTGTTGCTTAGTAGAATGAGATTGAGCATTTGATCCTAATTTCTCAATCATCGGTTTATATTTTATCCTGTTTCTATTTATTTTTATTTTCATTTGTATCATTGATACATAAATTAATTTTTTATGAAAACCAAATCTTTGTTGTTAGGACTCTTTTGCTGTTGTTGTATTTCAGCAGAAGCGCAAGTGTTATTGAATAAAGGGGCAGGGAAAAATAGTTTTCCTATTGTTTCGCCATCCTCAAAGGCTGTTGTTTGTTTTGATGGAAAAGATGAAATAGTGGTACGTAAGAGTGTTTCTTTATTTGTAGAAGATGTTAATCGTGTGACGGGTCAGACATTGGAGGTTGCAGAAAAGGAACCGGGTGATGTATCAGCACGTTACGCTATTATTGTAGGTACTATTGGTGAAAGTGAATGGATCAACAAATTAGCTGCTCGAAATAAGATTGACACTACATCCATAGCAGGGGGATGGGAAAGATATTTGATAGAGAAGGTTAGCAATCCTGTACCGGGTGTCAAAAATGCAATTGTAATTGCTGGTAGTGACAGACGTGGTACAGCTTATGGACTTCTTTCTATTTCCAGAGCGATAGGTGTCTCTCCTTGGTATTGGTGGGCCGATGCTCCGGTAAAACAACTTAAACAGTTGAATGTAAACGTCAATAAGTATATTTCGAACGAACCGACAGTAAAGTTCAGAGGTATCTTTATCAATGACGAAGATTGGGGACTTTATAAATGGTCAAAAGAGAATTTTGAAGAAGAACGTGGAAACTTCGGACCCAAAACATATGCAAAGGTTTGTGAGTTGTTATTACGTCTTCAAGCCAATTACTTATGTCCCGCCATGCACGATGCGTCGATGGCATTTCATCGGATTCCGGAAAACAGATTAGTAGCGGATAGTTTTGCTATTGTCATGGGATCGTCACATTGCGAACCATTACTGTTTAATACAGCTAGTGAATGGAAACGTGATAAAATGGGTGAATGGGACTATATCAATAACAAAACAGGTGTAGATAAAGTCTTGAAATCACGTGTTGAAGAATGTGCTCCTTTTGAAAATGTATATACATTGGCTTTACGTGGATTGCATGATAAAGCAATGAATGCCAGCAATGATATGTCCGATAGAAAGAAGATGCTTCAGGAAGCACTAATGGCACAGAGACAAATGCTGGTCGATCTCATTGGCAAACGTGCAGAAGATATTCCTCAAGCTTTTACCCCTTACAAGGAAGTATTGGATGTATATGATGAGGGGTTGGAACTTCCGGATGATGTGACTATTATCTGGCCGGATGACAATTACGGCTATATGAAGCGTTTGAGTAGTCCGAAAGAACAGAAGCGTTCCGGACGTTCCGGCGTATATTACCATTCTTCTTATCTAGGTAAACCTCATGATCACCTTTGGATGAATACAGTTTCACCTACTTTAATGTATGAAGAGCTACGTAAAGCTTATGATATGACAGCCGACCGTATCTGGTTACTTAATGCCGGTGATATTAAATCCTGCGAATTTGCAGTAGACTATTTTCTGACAATGGCTTTTGATATCAACGCCTTCAATTTTGAAAGAGCAGCCAATTACCGTACCGAATGGTTGTGTGGTATGTTAGGAGATGAATATCGGGAAGAATATCAAGATGTGATTAACTCTTTCTACAAGTTAGCCTTTGAGCGTAAACCGGAGTTTATGGGGTGGGGCTATCAATGGGCAACAGACAAACATGGGAATGAACGGAATACAGATACCGACTTCTCATTTACAAATTACCGGGAAGCAGATATTCGCCTGGCCGAATATACACGTATTGGGTCTATTGTTGAGAAGATACTGAATCAATTGTCGGATGACCACCAAAAAGCCTGTTTCTATCAGTTGCTATATTATCCGGTAAAAGGCTGTGAGTTACTTAATCAGATGGTTTTGAATGGTCAGAAAAATCGTTGGTATTCCATTCAGCAGAGAGCGGCTACCAAATTCTTGGCAAATAAGACAAAGGTATGTTATGATAGTCTGCAAATAATTACGGACGGATATAACTCTTTGTTAGGTGGTAAATGGAACCATATGATGACCATGAAACAAGGTTTTGCCTCCTCTTATTTCAAACTTCCGGAATTGCGCACAGTTTCATTGGAAAATAATGCTTCTTTAGGAGTGATGGCGGAAGAGGAAGATATATTAAAAGGATTGAAAAGTTTCCACTCATTACCAGCTTTTAATACCTACTTACGCCGTTCATATTATGTAGACGTTTTCAATAAAGGTACGGCACCGTTAAAATGGCAGGCAAATGTTTCAAACGATTGGATTGTATTGAATAAGAAAACTGGTGAGACAGCTACTGAAGAACGTATTGATGTATCAATCGATTGGACAAAAGTACCTGTAGGCGAAAGAGTGTTGGGGACATTAGAAATCTCGTCTGCCAACGGCGAAAAAGAAAATGTTTACGTTTCAGTATTCAATCCTTCCTCACCTTCGCTGGCGGAGATGGATACCCTGTTCGTTGAACATAACGGCTATGTCTCAATAGATGCAGCAAGTTTTCATCGCAAAGTGGAGAATAAAGATATCAAGATGATAACAATTCCTAATCTGGGGGTTGAAAATACAGCTATCCAATTAGGTAACCCAGTGGCTCCACCACAGCGGACAGCAGGACGTAGTACCCCACGATTAGAATATGATTTTTACACTTTCGAACAAGGTTCTGTAGATGTTTATACGTATGTCCTGCCAACATTCGTTCTATGTAAAGACAGAGGATATGCTGGACATGAAGCAACGAATGTCGAAACAAAATATGGTGTATGTATCGACGAAGGTCCTGTGATGAATCCATCCACTTCTTCTTTTGAGTATGCACAACTTTGGTATGAAAGCGTATTGAAAAATTGTAGAATAAATAAAACCACTCTGCATATAGATAAGCCTGGTAAACATACGGTAAAAATTATTTGCGGAGATGCAGGAACGGTTATTCAAAAGATTGTTTTGGACTTTGGTGGAATGAAACGTTCTTATATGGGACCACGACCTACAAGGAATAAATAAGTTTCTTAAAAATAGAAGCTGTAATTAAAAAGAATATTTTGCATTGTACTGAATAAATTCAAGAGTGGACTTATCCGGTACAATGCATTTGGAATATATAATGGTCTGTATTTTTCCTTTATTGAATAGTAATTTTTGTATTATGCAAGGTGTAATGCCTATATTTGTACTATTGATAATAAATTAAATATCTAATATTTATGAATTCTAAATTATTACTTCTACCGGCCGCACTGACAATAGCCGGAAATTCCGTCGCAAAAGACAAAAATAAGAGGACCGACAAGCGTCCGAATATTCTAGTGATTCTTGCGGATGATTTAGGTTATTCTGATTTAGGATGTTATGGTAGTGAGATTCATACTCCCAATTTGGACAAGCTGGCACAGCAAGGTGTTCGTTTCAATCATTTCTATAATGCTAGTCGTAGTTGCCCGACTCGTGCTTCTTTATTAACCGGACTTTACCAACATCAGGCGGGTATCGGTCGTATGACGTTTGATGACAATTTACCGGGATATCGGGGTACACTTTCGCGTAATGCAGTCACCATTGCGGAAGTTCTGAAAGGAGTAGGATATACCACCAGTATGGTAGGTAAATGGCATATTGCCGAAACCCCCTTGCGTAAAGACCAACGGGAATGGTTGGCACATCATGTATTTCATGATACTTTCTCTGACTTATGCCATTATCCGGTGAATCGAGGTTTTGACACTCATTATGGAACCATTTATGGAGTGGTGGATTACTTTGATCCGTTTAGCCTGGTAGAAGGTGAAGAACCTATAAAAGAAGTACCGGATGGATATTATATCACTCAGGCTCTTTCGGACCGTGCTGTGAAAGAAGTGAACGAATATGCAAAAGAAAACAAACCTTTTTTTATGTATCTGGCTTATACGGCACCTCACTGGCCACTTCATGCTTTGCCTGAAGATATTGAGAAGTATAAAGATACTTATAAAGTAGGTTGGGAAGCCATTCGTAATGCTCGTTACGAACGGCAAAAACAATTGGGAATATTTCCTGGAATGGATAACTTCTTATCTGATCGTCAATTTCTAGATAAGTGGGAAAACAATCCGACTGCAGAGTGGGATGCTCGTGCCATGGCGGTCCATGCAGCAATGATTGATCGTATGGACCAAGGAATTGGTCAAGTGATTGAGGCTTTAGAACGTACCGGACAGTTGGATAACACATTGATCTTATTTCTTTCCGATAACGGATGTAGTAATGAGCTCTGCCAGAATTATTCCCCGGGTGAAAATGACCGTCCTGATATGACTCGCAAAGGAGAGGTGATGGTATATCCACATAACAAAGAAGTATTGCCTGGTCCGGAAACTACCTATGCGTCGTTAGGAGCTCGTTGGGCCAATGTAGCCAATACTCCTTTCCGTTTTTGGAAAGCTAAGTCTTATGAAGGTGGTATTTGTACTCCTATGATTGCACATTGGCCAAAAGGAATCAAAAAAAATGTGGGTGGAATGACATCTGAAATCGGTCATGTAATGGATATTATGGCAACTTGTATTGATTTGGCAGATGCAAGCTATCCGGAAAAGTATAAAGGTCATGATATTATACCAATGGAAGGTAAGAGCCTTCTGCCTATCTTTAAGAGCGGTCATCGTGAAGGACATGACTACCTTGGTTTTGAACATTTCAATGAACGCGCTTTTCTTTCCAATGATGGCTGGAAGATTGTCCGCCCTGGAGAAAAAGCGAAATGGGAATTGTATAACCTGAATGAGGATCGTAGTGAACAACACAATCTTGCTAACAAATACCCTGAAAAGGTAACAGAAATGGTAAAAGCTTATGAAGCATGGGCGAAGCGTTGCATGGTAGAACCTTATCCGGGGCAGAATAAATAATCTCACTAAGTTATTGGTAAATTGTATATGAACAATATATCTTTTTCTCTGGTAGTAGCGGTAGCTTCTGTCAGTATTTCTGCTATCGCGCAACAGACGAAAACTCCGAATGTCGTATTGATTATGACTGACCAGCAACGTGCTGATCTTTGTGGAAGAGAGGGCTTCCCAATGGACATAACACCTTATGTTGATTCGTTAGCTCATCAAAACACTTGGTTTGATAAAGCTTATACTGTGGCACCTGCGAGTTCTCCTGCTCGCTGCTCTATGTTTACGGGACGTTTCCCATCGGCTACCCACGTACGTACAAATCATAATGTATTGGATGTATATTATCGAAAAGATATGGTTCATGTGTTTAAAGAAAAAGGATATAAAACAGCGCTTGTCGGCAAGAATCATTCTTATCTGAAACCAACCGATATGGATCATTGGATTGAATACGGACATTGGGGGAAGTCTGTGAAGAACAAGACAGAAGGCGAAAAGAAACTGGCCAACTTCCTCGATAAGGATGCACGCGGACAATGGTTGGAACCTTCTCCGATTCCTTTGGAACAACAACAGCCTGTTACAATTGTAAATGAAGCATTGGACTGGATCAAGACACAAGAAAATCCTTTTTTTATTTGGGTATCTTTCCCGGAACCTCATAATCCGTATCAAGTATGTGAACCCTATTATTCGATGTTTGCACCGAAGAAATTACCTCAACCCCGTACCGGTCGTAAGGATTTAGCGCGTAAAAGTGAAAAATATCAGATATTAGCGGAATTGGAAGACGATTCTTGCCCTGACTTGCAAAAAGATCTTCCCAGATTAAGAGGTAATTATATGGGAATGATACGACTGATAGATGATCAGGTGAAGCGATTGATTGAAACTCTGAAAGCAGAGGGGAAATATGAAAACACAATTTTCATTATTCTTTCTGACCATGGTGACTATTGTGGTGAATATGGACTGATCCGTAAAGGAGCCGGAACTCCTGAGTCTTTGACACGTATTCCGATGGTATGGGCTGGCGCAGGTATTTCTAAACAACAAAAGCCAATGGAAGCTCATGTTTCTATTGCTGATATTTTCCCGACTCTTTGTACTGCTATTGGAGCCGATATTCCGGTGGGAGTGCAGGGACGTAGTTTATGGCCTATGCTTACAGGAAAAAGTTATCCGAAAAGAGAGTTTTCAAGTATGATAGTAGAACAAGGATTCGGAGGAGAAGACTTTACTCGGGAAGAGCCTTTGTCATTTCAAAAAGAAGGTGCTTTTACGCCGAATAAGATAGCTCACTTTGATGAACTGAATACCTGGACACAAAGCGGAACACAACGCATGGTGCGCAAAGGAGATTGGAAGCTGATTTTGGATAATTATGGAAGAGGTGAATTGTATAATCTGAAAAAAGATCCATCTGAAATCAGTAATCTGTTTGATAACAAAAAATATGTAGCTAAACAATCAGAGTTACTTCAGGAGGCTTTGGTATGGAATCTGAGATTACAAGATCCGTTACCTGTTCCCAGACATCGGTATTCTTTTATACAGAATCCATACAATTATCATTTCAAAGATTAATGTTGTAACGTGAGATATTGAATTACTAAAATAGAATGAAAGGGTGGATCGAATAACGATTGAGCACTCCAGCACTATTCTTTCAACAATTTCATTGCGAACGCTTTGTCGGTTATTGAAGCATATTGCTTCTTTTAAAAAAAACGCCATCGGTGTAAACTTTATCAATGACGGGCTATTAGATTTAATTGATACAGAGAATGTTTGCAGTAGTAAAAAGAGGGACGCCTTTTGTACAACTGCAAACATATAAGAGTAACACAACTATAAATTGATATTACAATTATTAACAATAAAAAAAGGAGAAGATACTTGCCGAAGTCTTAGAATTCACGTTAGATTACATTAAACCAACAGTACCGGAACTAAATTTCACATAAAACCAATCCTTATTATTCTTATAATTTTCATCATTATCTTTTTGAATCTGAATGTATACCCATCGAACAGGAAAAACTAAGAAATACTCAATAAATTCTTTCCCATCAACAATTATTTTTAATTGATGAATTCCACATGAAGTATGAACATCTTGAAATTCATATAGTTTTTGCAAAGACTTATCTTTAAAAACAATATTGCCATCTATGTATACCTTGATATCAGTTGGTAAAGATGAATATTGAGTTGATATGATAAGAGGTACATTCATACCTTCATATTTATAATACCAATATCCTCCTCTGCATATCATTGCTATGATACATGCGCAAGCAACAATTATAAATTTACGGATTTTATTCTTTACATTTTTCATATTACCATGGTTTAACTATAAATATTGCATTACCTACATTAGGACGTTTTGCTCCATGTGGAGCTAAAAAACTATTTGTGCCAAGGTTTAGTTGTTAATTTTTCCAATTACTGTGTATTTCGTTCAGTTGTGAAGCTGTTGTTCCATAGAACATTCCATTTTTTCTCATGAGATTGCCAGGACCAAATGCACCATGTTGTAAACCTGCTAAATGTCCAAATTCATGTGTTGCTGTGTAAGAACCATAATTCCTACTGCCTAACAATTCATCATATGTACCCGAAAAAAAGGCCGCATTAATAAATGCAACTTTCCCACCTATATAATTTGAAGCTCCATAAACCTCTCCTTTCTCAATCTAACTTATTTTATCTATTAAAACAAATAAATGATCACTATCTGATACTTCATTCATGTTTTTTACACTTGATAATTGTATATCTGAACTAAAGGATATGTCACCAATATCACCTTTAAATGCTCTTTTCATAGCCTTAGTGATATTTTTTACGGTTGACTCCATATCAATTCTTTCATTAGAATCATTCAATACTTTACCTGTAACATGCATCGTTATGCCTTCTAAATCTCCCTTTTTGTTATGTTGAGACGTAAACCAAATACTATCTCCATTCACGTCAATGTTATTCACCAGATTATTAGCCCCATATTGATAAGGAGATAAAAGAGCGTGTTAAAATACCTGAAATACGAAAACTACCCATGTCACACATAGTTGTAGCAGGGATGATTTTGTTATAAAGAGTTTTTTGACACATCCTCATCTTCATAAATCTCCCTATCGCCGCATCATAATGTCTCGCCCCATAATCATACCAACTAGGCCCATTATTCTGATCCAACTCCTTACCATTATTCTTGTAAGGTTGAACACTATTAGTTGATGTAAACGTCCCTCCAAACGGATAATAAGCATTCGTCTCCTCCACATTGCCATCCTTGTCTGCCACAA
>ERZ826016.3209-NODE-3209-length-11524-cov-2.488796_pt1 | contig 11524 bp, 8 predicted proteins | sample MGYA00519872_ERZ826016 | MGnify/ENA primary metagenome ERZ826016 (study PRJEB31778, sample SAMEA3449218) | human gut metagenome | biome: human gut; feature: human-associated habitat; material: faeces | place: United Kingdom | collected 2010/2012 ... | reverse complement strand
ATATTGAAAAAAGTATTTTATTAAATACAGAGAGGTGTAGAGAAAAAATTGAAAAAATTGGTAAAAAATTATATTTATAATCTTTCGTACCAGGTGTTGGTATTGTTAGTACCTCTAATTACAACTCCATATGTTTCAAGAGTCTTAGGTGCAAAAGCAATAGGAATATTCTCTTATACAAATTCTGTAGTTCAGTATTTTATTTTGTTTGGTTGTATTGGATTAAATTTATATGGTCAAAGAGAAATTGCATATGTGCAGCATGATAAAGAAAAAAGAGATAAAGTATTTTGGGAACTTGTTATTTTGAGAATATGTACAGTCTTAATTTCGTTAGTAATTTTTTATCTCACTTTAGTTAGTAATAGCAGATATTCATCAGTGTTCTTAATCATGTGTTTAGATATCATGGCATCAATGATTGATATATCTTGGTTTTTTCAGGGTATAGAAGATTTTCAGAAAATTGTTATTAGAAACTGTATTGTAAAATTTATTGGTGTTATATTGATTTTTTTATTTGTAAAATCTAGTGACGATTTGTATCTTTATGTTTTATGTCATTCAGCAACATTAGTTCTAGGGAATTTATCAATGTGGGCGTATATTCCTTCAATTGTAGGTCGTGTATCTTTAAAGGGATTAAAAATAAAGAAGCATATTAGACCTACAGTTGCGTTATTTCTTCCACAGATTGCGACATCAGTTTATACAATTTTAGATAAGACAATGATTGGATTTTTGACAGGTATTGAGGAAGAAGTGGCTTATTATGAGCAAGGACAAAAAATTGTAAAAATTGTAATGGCATTAGTAACCTCTTTGGGAACTGTAATGTTACCGAGAATTGCAAATTTGTTTAAGTTGAATAAGATGGATAAGGTTAAATCTTATCTCAGTAAATCATATAGGTTTGTTTCTTTTTTAGCGTTTCCAATGGCATTAGGGCTAATGGCAATTTCATGTAATTTGGTACCTTGGTTTTTTGGAAACGGATATGACAAAGTTATTCCTAATATGATGGTTATATCTCCGATTCTTATTATGATAGCCTTAAGTAATATTATAGGAACTCAGTATTTACTCCCTATCGGAAGACAAAAGGAATATACGTTATCAGTGATAACTGGATGTTGTGTAAATGGGATTATGAATCTAATTCTTATACCTCGATTTTTATCCATTGGTGCTGCAATTGCTACTGTTATTGCTGAAACAAGTGTGACCGGAGTGCAAATATATTTTACTAGAAGGGATTTTGATTTTAAAAAAATATTTAGAGAAAATAGTAAGTATATTATTTCGGCTTTATGTATGTTTGTTATAACATATTTTGTAGCCAAAAGGATGCCGTCATCTATTATAAATACATTTATATGTGTTGTAATTGGTGGAGGAGTTTATATAGGTATATTGTTGCTTATGAAAGATGAACAAATATTCGAGGTAATTGGAATGTTTAGGAAAAAGTTAAATAAGAAAAATAGTTAAAATAAATGTTTGAAATCTATCAAGGTATAGATGTTATTCCTTGTTTTTTTGTTGAATTTTGTGCTTTATTTAATAATGTAAAGAGAAAACTATTTCTGATTTGTTTTATATCAAAAAAATTAGGTGAAAAATAAGGAGACATGTTATGAAGAGTACAACATTGCTTATTATGGCTGCTGGTATTGGTTCTCGATTTGGTAATGGAATAAAACAGTTAGAGCCTGTTGACAGTAGTAATCATATCATTATGGACTATTCAATTCATGATGCAATAAAAGCTGGTGTTGATCATTTAGTTTTTATTATTCGTAGGGAGATTGAAAAAGAGTTTAAAGCTGTTATCGGTAATAGGATTCAAAAGATATGTCAAGAACATAGTGTGAAAGTAGATTATGTATTTCAAGATATAAATGATATTCCAGGAGAAGTACCGATTGGCAGAATAAAACCATGGGGAACAGGACAAGCTGTTCTTGCAGCAAAAAATGTATTACATACACCATTTATTATAATTAATGCTGATGATTATTATGGTAAAGAAAGCTTTAGAGCTGTAAATGAATATTTAGTGAATAAAGAAAAATCCTGTATGGCTGGTTTTGTTTTAAAGAATACATTGTCAGATAATGGCGGTGTAACTCGTGGCATTTGTGAAATGGATGAGCAAAATAAGCTGACTAAAATTGTTGAAACTAGTGACATTATCAAAACTGAAACGGGGGCAAAAGCTAATAATATAGCAATTAATCCAGAGTCACTTGTTTCTATGAATATGTGGGGGATGACACCTGATTTTTTGGAAAAATTAGAAAAAGGTTTAAAAGTATTTTGGGAAAAAGAAGTACCTGCTAATCCTTTAAAAGCAGAATACTTACTTCCAATTTTTATAGGTGAAATGTTGTGCAAAGAGATGATAGATATTAAAGTGCTAAAGACTACAGAAAGATGGTATGGAATGACTTACAAAGAGGACGTTTTAGCAGTGAGAGAGAATTTTAGAAAAATGTTGGAAAATGGCTTGTATAGGGATGATTTATTTGAAGATTTGTGACATTGGAGAAAAATTGATATTTGTAGTGGTATAAAATATTAGCACATATTTGAAAGACACCTAGACGCTTATTTGATAATTGGGTAGTGTCGAATTGAGCATGTGCTGTAGAATATAAAAGGAGAGTTCCATGCATTATACATATAATCAAATGAAAAATCTGTTTATGCAGCAAAGCTATTTAGATTCTTGGGAAGACTATGAACGTAGTTTGAACAAAACCAATTTCATAAAATGGGATTTTATTATTTTAACTGCTTCAAATGAAGAACAGGCTGCAGTATATAGAGAACAGATTGCATATCGACTTGAAAATCATCAGTTACCAGCAACAACTCATTATGCTGTTCTTCCTGATCCAGAGGGAAAAAGAGTGGGCTCAGGCGGAGCGACCTTTAATGTTATGCGTTATATTGCAGAGCAGGTTACTGAAAATGATAAAGAAAACATATTTAAGAATAAAAGGATCCTTGTAATTCATTCCGGCGGAGATTCAAAACGTGTACCGCAGTATTCTGCCATAGGAAAACTTTTTTCGCCAGTACCCCATGAACTTCCAGATGGAAGAGGTTCCACACTGTTTGATGAATTTATGGTTGGTATGGCTGGGGTCCCTTCTCGGATTAAAGAAGGAATGCTGGTTCTTTCTGGAGATGTTCTTCTTCTTTTTAATCCGCTTCAGATTGATGCAATGTTTCATGGCGCTGCAGCAATCTCCATCAAAGAACGGGTGGAAATCGGAAAAAATCATGGAGTTTTCTTAAATGATGGGCATGATAATGTAGGACAATTTTTACATAAACAGTCAGAAGAACATTTAAGGAAAGTTGGCGCTGTTAATAATCAAGATTGTGTAGACCTGGATACAGGCGCTGTCCTTTTTGACGGCGATTTATTACAATCACTATTTAGTCTGATCTCTACTGATGGAAAAATTGACGAAGAAAAATTTGGAAGGTTTGTTTCAGAAGAGGCAAGAATAAGTTTTTATGGAGATTTTTTATACCCATTAGCAAAAGATTCCACATTGGAAAAGTATTATAAAGAAGCGGCTGAGGGAGTCATTAATGATACGCTGTTAGCATGCAGAAAAGAAATCTGGGAAGCTGTTCGCGGTTATAGTATGAAACTGATTTGCTTATCTCCGGCAGAATTTATTCATTTTGGAACAACAAAAGAATTGTTGCAATTGGTTACAAAAAATGTTGAAGATTATTCGTTCCTTTCCTGGTCGAAAAAAGTAATGACAACAGGTGCAGAACGAAATTCAGATTTTGCTGCACATAATGCATATATTGGCCATGCTGCTGTTATAGAGAAAGATTGCTATATAGAAAACAGTTATATTTTGGATAATAGTGTGGTACATTCTGGAGCTATCGTATCAAATCTACATTTAAGGAATGTAGAAATTCCTGCGAATACAGTCTGGCATGGGCTGACTTTAAAAGATGGGAACTCTCTCATACGAGTTTATGGAGTTTTGGATAATCCAAAGGGAAGACTGCAGGATAATGCTGGATTCCTCGGAACAACATTATCAGAATTCGTTAAAAATAATAATCTGTCGGTTTCTGATTTATGGAATGGGGAAGAAGATTATTTATGGTTTGCTGACCTGTATCCGGTCTGCAGTTCCAGGGAAGAGGCAGTGGAATTTGCGCAGATCATTGTTAAGATGGCAAAGGGTACTGCAACAGAGCAGGAAATTGTTCGTTGGAAAGAGAGCAGGAGAGAGAGTTTATGCAGCAGTTTTAATAAGGCTGATGTGCAGCATGACTGTCTTTTTGAACTGGAACTGGAAAGCCGTATTCTGGCAAATAAGTTTATCTATTTGCTGAGTTGTGGAACTTATTATAAAGATGCTCTTAAGATATTTGGTTTAAGAGGAATTTCTGATCATATCTATGAAAATCTTATAGAAGATGCGAAAAATGCCCCAGAGAATCTAAAAATCCGAATATATTATGCTCTTTCGCGGTATATGAAAGCGAATAGGGCTGTAATAAAAGGCAAAACTTATGATGTTTTGGAGACAAAATGTTTTAAAGAAATTTTGGATATGATTTATCAGGATGCAGTACATCATTTACCAGATAATAGTGATTACCATATTAGACAGGATGAAGTCAATGTGGAATTACCGGTTCGTGTGAACTGGGGCGGTGGCTGGACAGATACACCTCCACACTGCAATGAAAAAGGTGGAGTCGTATTAAATGCTGCAATTAAATTAAAAGGCATTTATCCCGTTCAGGTTTGCGTCAGAAGGCTTGATAGTTTACATATTGAGTTTGAAAGCCAGGATATCGGTGTAAGTGGAGTGGCTGAAACAGTAGCTGAAATACAAGACTGTTATAATCCTTATGACTCATTTGCACTTCATAAAGCTGCTCTTATTGCGTGTGGAATTATTCCACAAAGTGGTGAGGAGGATTTAAAAGAAATCCTTAAGAAACTTGGTGGAGGAATTTATCTTTCCACTCAGGTTGTTGGGGTGCCGAAGGGATCCGGACTTGGAACCAGCAGTATTCTTTCAGCTGCATGTGTAAAAGCTATTTTCCAGTTCCTGGGTAAAGAGTTGGACGATAGCAAAATTTCTGAAATTGTTCTCTGCATGGAACAGATTATGAGTACCGGTGGAGGCTGGCAGGATCAGATCGGTGGTCTTACTGAAGGTATTAAATTTATCAGAAGTATGCCAGGAATTCATCAGCAGATGGATGTAGAGTATGTGAAAATGAGTGAGGAAGCGAAAAAAGAGCTTCAGGATCGTTTTGCATTAATCTATACGGGACAGAGAAGACTTGCGAGAAATCTTCTTCGTGATGTAGTTGGAAGCTATATTGGAGCAAAACCAGAAAGTGTAGATGCCCTCGAAAAGATGGCACCTATGGCAGCGCTTATGAAATTTGAACTGGAGCGCGGAAATATTGACGGCTTTGCAAAGCTTTTGAATCAGCATTGGGATCTTTCTAAGCAGTTGGATCAGGGCAGTACAAATACATGCATTGATCAAATCTTCATGTCTTGTCAGGATTTAATCTGTGGACAGTTTATCTCCGGAGCTGGTGGTGGAGGCTTTCTTCAGGTGATTTTGAAAAAAGGCGTAACAAAAGAAGCATTAAGAGAGCGTATTCGCGAACTTTTCCAGGATAGTGGAGTGGATGTCTGGGATTGTGAAATATTGTTTTAAATAAAATCAGAAGCTGTGCGAACTTGCCTGCGCAGCTTCTGATTTTGTTTAATGTTTAAGAAGTAAAGAGAGTACTCGAGGTCTTGCGCCTCTTTCATATCGAAAGCCAAGAGCATGGCGTATGATTTCTGGTAAATAAAGTTTTTCTCCATCTCGAGTTAGATAGCCGGATTGGATCATGGACTTTTCTTCAGTTGCAGTAAGTGCATCTTCTTCCAGATTCATAGGAAGTGTCTTTTTTTCAAAGGGAAGACTCTCAAGCTTTTCGAAAATCGGTTTTAAATTTTCATATTCTGCTTTAATCTCTGTAATCTTATCTTTAGAACAATTCGACACCGCATTGCGGATTTCGGCAGGCATTAAGATCCTGTCATTATAAGGCGGCTTTTTTCCATTATATTTTGAAGCATATTTTAGAAAACGGATAATATCCCGTGCCTGCAATTGTCCATTAAAATCAGAAAGGGCAGCTAATATCCAGCGGGAGGAATAGGCTTCATTAGATTCTTTTCTACCCAGTTTTAATCCCCAAAGTTTTTCAAGATATTGCTCAATCACTTCCTGTGAGGCATTTTCAACGGGAACAGGTTCCTGATAAAAACCTGCCACGGCATGACTTACCAGCCAGACTGCCAGCTTCAATGCTTCATCAGAAGACCATTTTAATTCAGCATAATTGAATGCTTGTTTAAACTGTTCATAGTTAACTGTAATTGCATTTTGTGCCATATCACTTCTGAGGAAAATGATAAGTCCAATATTTTCATATCTGGCAGCAATTGTATTCAAAACACCCTGGCATAACACTTCTATAGCTTTTTGCTGATTCTTATTGGAAGAAACTAATTTCAATATTTCTTCGAGCCCATCGATTAAAAATACAATTGTTTTTTGATCTGTTTTTAATTCTTCGTTAAGCTGAGCAAGGCAGCTGAATTCTTTGTTAATTGAGCTCACAAATAATTGTTCCCAAAAATTCATCCAGTCAATTTCTTTTGCTGAATCAAGATCCAGTTTATAGGCATTCTCATTGTAAACAGATTGAGAAACCTCAGCACAAGGAAGCATTGCATTAAATTGATTGATGCACTCTGTTAGAACTGGCCTGAGTTTGGAAATATTCTGCGGAGCTAAAACTGGAACAAAGAAGCCATTGCCATTTTCGACTCGTTTATTGTTTATTTCAGTGCAAAAGGAGTTCCAATTTCCTTTTTCTATTAACTGACGATATAAAAATGTTTTTCCTGATCCCTTTGCTCCCTGAACGACGGCCGTAGGGACCTGATTGTTGAAACGGATACAAAGATTTTTGATTGGCTCTGTTAACAGTAGCTCTTCGGCACCATTTGCTTCCGCTGTAATTTGATTTTCGGCGAAATTATAAATCTGTTTTAAAATAGTTTTATGTTCATCTTCCGTATAAAATATTTCATCTGTTTTTTCTGGTCGGTAATGTTGCATTGTTAATTTCTCTATTTCAGAATACATATCTCTGTCTTTTAAAACAGATAAAATCTGGCGCAGGTTTGTCAGATGTATCAGTTCGCTGGCAAATGGAAGTTCAACAATCATATTATCCAAAAGCTCTTCAGTTGTTTCGGTTGTTTGAAAACAGCTTATCAGATTTTCTTTTATTTTGTCTTTTTCTGCAGTGGAAAAGACTTCTGGAATCATACTTAAAAAAACTGTGGGAAGCAGAGTGTCTTCCTTTATTTCCAGACCTTTGGAAATAAAATTTAAAACCTGGCGGGTTCCCATAATGGATTGTAATGAGGTTGATGTAACGCAATATTTTTTGACTCTTGGGTCAAGTAACAGCGGTGCGGAATATTCACTTATACCAGCACGTAAATCTACGAGAACAGCAGCTGCGCCAACTTTACTTGCTAATTCAGATAAAACTTCTGCTAGAAAATACTCTTTGTTTCGGCTTGCGGTAATAGTTTGTGGACTTGCGTACAGATCGAATAATTGCTGTTCGTAGCGATAAGTGGGCAGAAAGAAATGTTCCACTCGCTGTTGACTGGTTTCAATAGGTAAGGTGAGTGTTCCCATTAAGGTTTCAGAAGTGGATACAATTTCTTCTACGCTGTTGTTGTCCTGGACTAAAGTTAACAGATCCAGATAGCTGAACGCAATTTCATTTAAATTTCCCTGAATCAAAGTGAGACCTGGTGCTTCAAGATCAGAGTCGATGATCAGAAGTTTATTGTTTTGTGGATCTTCCTGAAGATTTGTCCAAGCCTGGGCGTAGGCAATCAGGGAGAGGGTGCGACCTACACCGCCTTTATAAGAATGAAAAGCAATTACTGGACACTTGAGTTCTTTTAAATCATGGGCAGGATATACAGAGTCTTCATAAATCGCTTTTTTAAATAAAGGCATGGTATTGTCTACTGGCTGGATAGATTCATATTCATAGGAAATAGATAAAAAGGAATTGGGACGATCCAGCTTTAATGCAGAATGATCTGGTGTTATATTTTTGGGAAAGAGATTAAGTAATACTGAGTATGGCTGGTTCGATATATCTGATTTAGGATATAGAATAATTTCATCTGGATATACTTCAATATTATTTAACGTATTTTGCCAATCTTTGCGATGCATTAGAATATAACGGTCAATATCTTTCCATGTATAGAATTTCATAGTTTATACCACCTCTTTTAACCACTCTTTAATTTGAATGAGAGTGTTATCAAATTCGTCTAAATATGTAATCTTTTGATCAGCGGGGGCAATTGAATATCTGCATAGCTGATGATAATCAGAAGGGCCTACATTATCGCCGTATTCCGTTGCAAACTGTTTGAATTTATAGTTGCCGGCTTGATTAACTTTCTTAAGTAGAGCTCTAAAATCATGTGAACCAAGAGCTTTCACTGTGTCTTCGTTTGCCTGGGAAATTGTATATATGTTATCGTTCTGCATGATCAGACATTTTAGACCACATTCGACACAGTAACAAAGAAGCAGACGCTGACTGTTAGGACTTCCAATATTCCAGCTGTCATAAGAGTTGGCGTGTGTTGTAAATGCTTTTTTATAATTTCGTTTATCCGCTCGCAGTTTTGCCATAGAATCACCCTTTTTTTATAAGCTGCTGTGAAGTTTGCTGATGAATATTAAGATAATATAGTAGTATATTAACATAAATACAGCATAGCGTCCACTTGAAAAGTTTTCACATTTTCCACATTTTTCGATACTCTCCAGGAGCAATTCCCTCTATTTTCTTAAATATTCGTGAAAAATAATTTGCATCATTCATGCCACATTCCTGGCCTATTTTTTCTATAGACAGTTCTGTAAAACGAAGCAGCTGTTTTGCATGTGTGACACGTATCTGGATCAGATAGCTGTTGACAGGTAATCCAAACTGATCTTTGAAGCTTCGAGTCAGATAATATTTGTTGATATAGTATTTTGACGAGAGATGTTCAAGTGTGATTTTATCGGCATAGTGAGTGTCGATATATTCTTTTATATTCTGTAAATTCCTCTTTTTATTATTGTCAGAAAACGGCTTTATCTGGTTATGTGATTCTTCCATAAGGAGAGTCAGCAGACCTACCAGTTTTTCATATATTTTCATATCACGGCTGGTAGAGTTTGAATCAGTGAGGGTGAAAATATCGTGATAGATATTGGTATACGCCTGACCTTTTACAGTATGAAAACAGGGAAGACCGCCGCGGGAGGCGTATTTTTCATAAATTGCTGTCATGTTTGGTCCATAAAAATGAATCCATTTAAGAGACCAAAGGTCATTGGCGGAAGTAAGATGAGAGTAGGCCCTGTGGCAGTCAATAAAGATACAGTCGCCAGTGTGAAGTTTATATTCTTTATTTCCATAGATCAGACTTCCGGAACCAGAAGTTACTATAAAAAATAAAAAGGAAGACAGGTTTTCACGCTGACTGATGTGCGGCTTTTGTGCCTGGAGTTCGCCGATTTCCTGAAGATGAATGAGCTGTGAGCGCGCAAATTTGGAGGGTGTATAAATAACACGCTTTGAAGTAACAAGATCTCCGTAAAATAATGAATTATCCATATTTTTCCCCTTAATTAATAATCTGTTAATATTATAACAGAAAAGGCAATATAATGCTAGAATATGACAAGATATACACTTAAATCAGTCTGGATTTTCCGTTATGATATGGAAAGTTAATAAATGGAAAAACATTTGGAGGAGATTATGAAAAAAGCACTGATTACAGGAATTACAGGACAGGATGGATCTTTTCTTGCAGAATTGCTTTTGGACAAGGGATACGAGGTTCATGGAATTGTCAGAAGAGCATCTATTTCTAATACAGGAAGAATTGACCACCTTTTGAAAGAAAATAAAATTACATTACATGATGGAGATTTGTCAGATTCATCTTCATTGATTCGAATAATCAATATTGTCCAGCCTGATGAAATTTACAATCTGGCAGCCCAGTCACATGTACAGGTTTCTTTTGATGTTCCGGAATACTCGGGAGATGTAGACGCGCTTGGAGTTCTACGTATTCTGGAAGCTGTAAGAATTCTTGGACTTACGAAAAAGACAAAAATCTATCAGGCATCCACTTCTGAATTATATGGAAAAGTAGAAGAAGTTCCACAGAGAGAGACCACTCCTTTTCATCCGTACAGTCCCTATGCAGTAGCGAAGCAGTATGGCTTCTGGATTACAAAAGAATATAGAGAAGCATATGGAATGTTTGCTGTAAATGGAATCCTTTTCAACCATGAATCCGAGCGCAGGGGAGAAAATTTTGTAACCAGAAAAATTACTCTGGCAGCAGGAAGAATTGCAGAGGGTCTTCAGGATCATCTGGAACTTGGAAATCTGGATTCCCTTCGTGACTGGGGATATGCAAAGGATTATGTAGAATGTATGTGGCTGATCCTGCAGCAGGACAAACCAGATGACTTTGTGATTGCAACAGGAGAACAGCACACAGTACGTGATTTTACTGAGAAAGCTTTTGAAGCGAACGGAATTAAACTTTGTTGGGAAGGCAGTGGTATCGAGGAAAAAGGTTATGATGCGGCTACTGGAAAAATGCTGGTGTGTGTGAATCCACAGTGGTTCCGGCCGACAGATGTAGATAATCTTTGGGGAGATCCAACAAAGGCAAAAACAGTTCTGGGATGGAATCCGCAGAAAACAAGTTATGAAGAACTGGTACACATTATGGCAGAACATGATCGTGAACTGGCAAAACAGGAAGCAAAAATGCAATAATTTGAGTAATAGAAGAGAAAGCTGGTAATGGAAAAATGATGGAAAAAGATGCAAAAATATATGTAGCTGGTCATCGGGGAATGGTAGGTTCTGCAATTGTTCGTGAACTTGAAAGACAGGGCTATCATAATATTATAACCCGTACACATAAAGAACTAGATCTTTGCAGACAGAACGAGGTGGAAGAGTTTTTTGAGCAGGAAAAGCCGGAGTATGTTTTTCTGGCTGCAGCTAAAGTTGGTGGAATTGTTGCAAATCAGAGTGCGTTGGCAGATTTTATGTATGATAATATGATCCTGGAAATGAATGTAATTCATTCTGCATGGAAAAATGGATGCAAGAAACTGGAATTTCTTGGTTCTTCCTGTATTTATCCAAGAATGGCACCTCAGCCAATGAAGGAAAAGTGTCTGCTTACTTCTGAATTGGAAAAGACAAATGAAGCATATGCGTTGGCAAAGATTTCCGGGCTTAAGTATTGCGAGTTTCTTAATCGCCAATATGGAACTGATTATATTTCAGTTATGCCCACAAATCTTTA
>ERZ826016.3208-NODE-3208-length-11525-cov-11.478378_pt1 | contig 11525 bp, 8 predicted proteins | sample MGYA00519872_ERZ826016 | MGnify/ENA primary metagenome ERZ826016 (study PRJEB31778, sample SAMEA3449218) | human gut metagenome | biome: human gut; feature: human-associated habitat; material: faeces | place: United Kingdom | collected 2010/2012 ... | reverse complement strand
AACCCGCCTTAACGGCTTGGGAAGCCGCTGTAATACCGATATACCAACCCTGCGATTTACTTACCGGGTTATTGTAGCATACCGGCGGCGGTTTTGCAACCGAAAATTATGTCGAAAGGGCATGAACGTCTTGTCCCGCCGCATACCCATAGAAAAAAGCCTGGAGGGGACGCTATGAAACGAAAACTGACAGCGCTGCTGGCGGCGCTGTGCATCACCGCTGTGCTGCCGGTACACGCCGGGGCGGTGGACCTGCCGCTGACCTCCCGCGCCGCGGTGCTGATGGAAAAGACCACGGGACAGATGCTGTTCGCCCAAAACGAGCATGAGAAGCTGGAGCCGGCCAGCGTCACCAAGATCATGACGCTGCTGCTGACCATGGACGCCATCGACAGCGGCGCGCTGGCCTATGACGACGTGGTGACGGTGTCGGCCAACGCCGCCGGCATGGGCGGCAGTCAGGTCTTTCTGGCGGAGGGCGAGCAGATCACCGTGGAGGAGCTGCTGAAATGCGTGTGCGTGTCCTCCGGCAACGACGCGGCGGTGGCGCTGGCGGAGAAGGTCGCCGGTGTGACGGAGCTGTTCGTGGAGCAGATGAACAACCGCGCCAGGGGGCTGGGGATGGACGATACCCATTTTGCCAATCCCACCGGTCTGACGGCGGCGGGCCACGTCACCAGTGCCTATGACATTGCCCTTATGAGCCGCGAGCTGCTGACAAAGCACCCGGACATCCGCAATTTCACCACCATATGGACGGACAGCATCCGAAACGGCACCTTTGATCTGGCCAATACAAACAAGCTCATCCGCTGGTACGACGGTGCCACGGGGCTGAAGACCGGCTACACCGCCTCCGCAGGCTACTGCATCAGCGCCACGGCGGAGCGCGAGGGCATGGAGCTGATCGCGGTGGTCATGAAGGGGGAGACGTCCGACAAGCGGAATACCGACGCCAAGGCGCTGCTGAATTACGGATTCTCCGCCTATACGCTGGTCTCCGCCGCGCCGGAGGAGCCGCTGCCCGCCCTGCCGGTGACCATGGGAGAGGCGGAGCAGGTAAGCCTGACGCTGCCGGAGACGGGCGTTACCGCCGTGGTGGAGAAGGCGCAGGCATCGTCGCTGGAGTATCGGGTGGACCTGCCGGAGACGCTGACGGCCCCGATACAGCAGGGCCAGCAGGTGGGCACGCTGACCCTGTGCAGCGGCGATACGGAGGTGCTGACGGTACCCATTCTGGCGGCGGAGAGCGTTCCGGGGCGCAGCTGGGGACGGATGTTCACCGATCTTTTGAAGCAGGCGGTGTTTCTGGCGTAGCGGAAAGGGGAAAAGCGGGGGAAAGTCCCGTTTTTCCCCTTGTATTTTCGCCGGAAACGTTGTACGATAGGGCAAATAGTTGCATTGCACCGACGAGGAGGTTTTAACATGATACAGGTCGATCTGCAAAATATCCGCAGCTTTATCCCACTGCCCTACGAGGCCGCGCTGTCCCCCCGCCTGCGTATCGCCCATGACCATCTGCAAAATGGTGATGGCGCCGGCGGCGAATTTACCGGCTGGGTGCGCCTGCCGGAGGACTATGACAAGGCGGAATTTGCCCGCATCAAGGCGGCGGCGAAGAAAATACAGTCCGACTCCCAGGCGCTGGTGGTCATCGGTATCGGCGGCTCCTACCTGGGTGCCCGGGGCGTCATCGAATGCCTGCGCTCGCCCAATTACAACCTGAAAAAGAAGAATACGCCCAACATCTACTTTATCGGCAACGGCCTCAGCTCCGACGCGCTGACCGAGGTGATGGAGCTGGTGGACGGCGTGGACTTTTCCGTGAACGTTATCTCCAAGTCCGGCACCACCACGGAGCCCGCCGTGGCCTTCCGCTTTTTCCGTGAGCTGCTGGAGAAGAAGTACGGCCCGGAGGAGGCCGCCCGGCGCATCTATGCCACCACTGACGCCCACAAAGGGGCCCTGAAGGGCCTGGCCGACGATAAGGGCTACGAGGAGTTCGTGGTGCCGGACAACATCGGCGGACGGTACAGTGTGCTCACGGCCGTGGGTCTGCTGCCCATTGCTGTGGCCGGCATCGATATCGACGCGCTGATGGCCGGCGCGGCGGATATGATGCGCGAATGTGCCCTGGCGGACATGAACGCCAATCCCGCCTGGCAGTATGCCGGCGCCCGGTATGAGCTGTACCGCACCGGGAAGAAGATCGAGCTGCTGGCGGCCTATGAGCCCTGCTTCCGCTTTATGTCCGAGTGGTGGAAGCAGCTGTACGGCGAGAGCGAGGGCAAGGAGAACAAGGGCCTGTTCCCCGCCAGTGTGGAGCTTACCGCCGACCTGCACTCCATGGGCCAGTACATCCAGGAGGGTGAGCGCCACCTGTTCGAGACGGTGGTGCGCTTCGGCCCCTCTCAAAACGAAAACCTCGTGCCCTATGACGAGGGCAACGGCGACGGCCTGAACTTCCTGGCGGGCAAGAGCATGGACTTTATCCGCCAGCAGGCCATGGACGGTACGCTGCTGGCTCATGTGGAGGGCGGCGTGCCCAACGTGACGCTGCGGACTGGCTCCGTCAATGAGCAGACCCTGGGCGGGCTGATCTACTTCTTTGAGTACGCCTGCGGCCTGTCCGGCTACCTGCTGGACGTGAACCCCTTTGACCAGCCCGGCGTGGAGGCCTATAAGAAAAATATGTTCGCCCTGCTGGGCAAGCCGGGGTATGAGGACCTGCGGCAGACGCTGCTGGGGAAGCTGGAAAAGTAAAAGTGCCCAAAAATAAGTTTACTTTTTCTGCATTGCTATTTTTCCACCGGTATGGTATGCTGTACTCAGGTGGAAACCACCAATGACAAAGGAGTGATTTCTTATGGTTAGACTGATCATGGGTGCCAACGGTGCCGGTAAGACCAAGCAGCTCATCGAGCTCATCCACACCAGTGTGGAGTCTGAGACCGGAAGTGTCGTGTGCATCGAGCCTAAGGGCGATATGACCTACGACGTCAGCTACAACGTCCGTCTGGTCAACGCCGGCGAGTATAATGTGGATTCTTTTGACTGCCTGCGCGGATTCCTGTGCGGTATGTACGCGGGCAATTACGATATTTCCCATGTGTTCGTGGATAATCTCTGCAAGATCGCCGGCAGCAACGACCTGCAGGCGGTAGAGACGTTCCTTCACTGGCTGGACCGCTTCAGCGAGGAGAATGGCGTGAAGTTCACCGTCACCATCAGCGCGGACGAGGACACCGCCACCGAGGGCATGAAGCAGTACATCTGAACCGAGCAAAAAGAACCGGCTAGAGGCCGGTTCTTTTTTCATGTGCCGCCGAAAGGCGGCTTTTTATGTGTACGGGCGGACACGGTCGTGACCGGCAGCGCCGGCGCTCACGCTATGCCAGCAGATACAGCACCAGCCCGTACACCACGCTGGCAGCGGTGCCGAATACGATCACCGGCCCGGCCACAGTGAACATCTTGACCGCCGTGCCGGTGACGATGCCCTCCGCCCGGAAGTCGATGGCCGGCGAGGCTACGGCGTTGGCGAAGCCGGTGATGGGCACCAGCGTGCCTGCCCCGGCGTACCGCGCCAGCCGGTGGTACAGCCCCAGCGCCGTCAGCAGCACCGACAGGAACACCAGCGTTACCGAGGTGGCGGAGGCCGCCTCCTGCTGCGTCAGCCCCAGCGCCTGCCAGCCGTTGGCGATCAGCTGTCCCACGGCGCAGATCCCGCCGCCGACGACAAAGGCCAGCGCCGTGTCCTTGCCGATGGGTGAGCTGGGCGACAGCTGCCGTACCAGCGCGTCATATTCCTTGGGTGTCACGCCATCACATCCTTTCGCCGGTAATATGTGCCGCTTCCGCCGCGGCTATACTTGTCAAAACCCATGAAAACGGCTATAATAATACGGTGATCTCAGGAAAGGAGGGCGTCAGTTATGTACGACCCTGCCCATCCCTTCGGGCGCAAGGCGGTCCAGCTGGCCGTGATCGACCCGGTGAGCTGCACTGGCTGCGGCTGGTGCGCCATGTTCTGCCCCATGAAGTGCATCGACCTGCGGCCGGACGGCTATTACCAGGTCCGTCAGGATGACTGCATCGGCTGCCGCAGCTGCAAGGTCAACTGCTTCTACGGCGCTGTGACCATACTGCCGCCTCAGGTACGCTGATATGCAGAAAGAAAAAGCCCCTCTCGGGCTCTATATCCACATTCCCTTCTGCCGCCAGAAATGCGCCTACTGCGACTTTTACTCTTTGCCCCGCAGCGAGGAGAAGATGGACGCCTATACCGCCGCCCTGCTGCGCCATATCGAGGAGGTCGCGCCCCGCACTGCCGCCCACCGGGTGGACACGGTGTACTTCGGCGGCGGTACCCCCAGCTATCTGGGACCGGACCGCCTGACAAAGCTGCTGCGGACCATCCGCAAGCGCTGCCCCGTGGCCCGCGACGCCGAGATCACGTTGGAGGCCAACCCGGACTCCGCCTGTGACGTCAAGGCCCTGCGTGCGCTGCGTCGGGCGGGCTTCAACAGGATATCTCTGGGCGTTCAGTCGGCGGATGACGGCCTGCTTCGCGCCATCGGCCGCATCCATACCTTTGCCCAGGTGCAGGAGGCCGTGGCCGCCGTGCGGAAGGCCGGGTTCAAAAACCTCAGTATGGACCTGATCTATGGCCTGCCGGGCCAGACCATGCAGCAGTGGGAGGACACCCTCGCCGCCGTCATCGCCCTGGCCCCGGAGCATATCTCCTGCTACGGCCTGAAGCTGGAGCCCGGCACGCCCCTGTATGACCGCCGGGACAGCGAGTGCTTTCCGGACGACGATGCCCAGGCGGATATGTATCTCTACGCCGTCACGGTTCTGGCGCAGAACGGCTATGAACAGTACGAGATATCCAACTTTGCCAAGCCGGGCTTTGCCTCCCGCCACAATTTGAAATACTGGCACATGGAGGAGTACGCCGGCTTCGGGCCCGGTGCCCACTCCGACTTCGGCGGTGTGCGCTACGCCTACGTCCGGGACCTGGACAGCTACATAAGCGGTCGCCTGATCCTGTCGGAGTCCGAGTCCGACGCCACGCTGACCCGAGATTATGAGTACGTCATGCTGTCCCTCCGCACGGCGGAGGGCATCGACCGCCGGTATTTCGAGACGACCTACCGCCAGCGGTTCCAGCCCATGGAGGATCTGTTCGTGCAGTATGAGTGCACGGGTCTGGCCGCCCGAACGGAGAACGGCTGGCGCCTGACGCCCCGCGGCTTTCTGGTGTCCAACAGCATCATCGTGGCCCTGGAGGAGGCGCTGGCTACCCAGAAAATACGCCGGGAGCAGGCCCTGGCCCAGCGGGATTATCGGATAATTTAACTGAAAAAGGCGGCTGTGTGCCGCCTTTTTCCGCTTTCCTCTTGACATTTTTTCAAAACCGTGCTACATTGTCAGCAATATCGAAAGTTGCGATGAAGGGGACAGGCCGTGCCTCATGTCCACGCGAAGAGAGCCGCCGTTTGGTGCAAGGCGGACGGGACAGGGACACCGAACATCACCCCGGAGCATCCGCCTGAAAGCTCGCCGAGTAAGCGCGGACGGCAAGGGAGCCGTTACCTTCTCCCCGCCCCATTCCGTGGGGGATGAGTGGCCGCCCCGGCGGCAACGAGAGTGGTACCGCAGAGGACGTTTTTCCGCGCCTTTGTCTCTTGAACGAGACAAAGGCGCTTTTTATTTTGTTTTCAAAACTATTCAGATAAAGGAGAAGCAACATGGAGTACAAGAAGACACTGAATATGCCCAAAAGCGGCTTTCCCATGCGCGCCGGCCTGCCCGCCCGCGAGCCGGAGATGCTGAAGCACTGGGAAGAGCTGGACCTTTACAATGAGCTGCTGAAGAAGAACGAGGGCAAGCCTCTGTTCTCCCTCCACGACGGCCCTCCGTTCTCCAACGGCGCGCTGCACATGGGCCACGCCCTGAACAAGTCCCTGAAGGACTTTATCACCCGCATGTACGCGATGCGCGGCTACTATACCCCCTATATCCCCGGCTGGGACAACCACGGTATGCCCATCGAGTCCGCCATCATCAAGCAGAACAAGCTGAACCACAAGGCCATGAGCGTCTCTGAGTTCCGCAGTGCCTGCCATGAGTTTGCCGACCACTACATCGATGTCCAGCGCGACGGCTTCAAGCGCATGGGCGTGGTGGGCGACTGGGAGCACCCCTACAAGACCATGGATCCCGGCTTCGAGGCCCAGGAGGTCCGTGTGTTCGGCAGAATGTACCAGAACGGTCACATCTACAAGGGCCTGAAGCCCGTGTATTGGTGCCCCCACGACGAGACGGCCCTGGCCGAGGCGGAGATCGAGTATAAGGACGATCCCTGCACCACCGTCTATGTGAAGTTCCCCATGCATGACGATCAGGGTAAGCTGGGCCATCTGGACCACAGCAAGCTGTACTTCGTGATCTGGACCACCACCGTCTGGACCCTGCCCGGCAACCTGGCCATCGCCCTGCACCCCGACGAGAGCTACGCCGTGGTCAAGGCGCCCAACGGCGAGATGTACATCATGGCCGAGGCCCTGGTCGAGAAGGTCATGAAGATCGGAGGCTTTGACAGCTACGAGATCGTGGAGACGCACCCCGGCTCCTTCTTCGAGAACATGCTGGCCGACCATCCCTTCCTGCCCAAGACATCCCGTCTGGTGCTGGCGGACTACGTGACCATGGACTCCGGTACCGGCTGCGTCCACACCGCACCCGGCTTCGGTGCCGACGACTATGTGACCTGCAAGCGCTACGGCATGGACATGGTGGTGCCCGTGGACGATCAGGGCAAGCACACCGCCTACGCCGGCAAGTACGAGGGCATGACCACCGATGCGTCCAACCCCGTCATCCTGCAGGATATGAAGGACAACGGCACTCTGTTCGCCAGCGAGGACATCGTCCACAGCTACCCCCACTGCTGGCGCTGCAAGCAGCCCATCATCTTCCGTGCCACCCCCCAGTGGTTCTGCTCCGTGGACAGCTTCAAGGACGAGGCCATCGCCGCCTGTGAGGACGTGCGCTGGGTGCCCGCCTGGGGCAAGGACCGTATGCGCTCCATGATCCTGGAGCGCACCGACTGGTGCATCAGCCGCCAGCGCCGCTGGGGCCTGCCGATCCCCGTGTTCTACTGCAAGGACTGCGGCAAGCCCGTCTGCACCCCCGAGAGCATCGAGGCCGTGGCGGAGCTGTTCGAAAAGGAAGGCTCCAACGCCTGGTTTGACAGAGACGCCGCCGACATCCTGCCCAAGGGCTTTACCTGCCCCCACTGCGGCAAGACCGCCGGCTTTGATAAGGAGACGGACACGCTGGACGGCTGGTTCGACTCCGGCTCCACCCACTTCGCCGCCATGGAGCGCGATCAGGGCTTCTGGCCTGCCACCATGTACATCGAGGGCCTGGATCAGTATCGCGGCTGGTTCCAGTCCTCCCTGCTGGTGGCCGTGGGCGCTCTGGGCCGCGGCGCACCGTTCAAGGAGTGCGTCACCCACGGCTGGACCGTGGACGGCGAGGGCAAGGCCATGCACAAGTCTCTGGGCAACGGCATGGACCCCGCCGAGATCTTCAACAAGTACGGCGCCGATCTGCTGCGCCTGTGGGCCGGCAGCTCCGACTACCACGTGGACGTCCGCTGCTCCGACGAGATCTTCAAGCAGCTGAGCCAGAACTACCTGAAGTTCCGCAACACCGCCAAGTTCTGCCTGGACAATCTGGTGGGCTTCGACGCCGATCATCTGGTGGAGCCGGGCGAGATGCTGCCCCTGGACAAGTGGGCCATCACCCGCCTGAACGACCTGCTGACCAAGGCTTATGCCGCTTATGACAACTACGAGTTCCATGTGGTGTCCCACATGATCAACGACTTCTGCGTGGTGGACCTGAGCTCCTTCTACTTCGATATTCTCAAGGACCGCCTGTACTGCGACGAGGCCGAGGGCCTCTCCCGCCGCAGCGCCCAGACCGCCCTGTTCCTGATCCTGGACGCTATGACCCGCCTGTTTGCCCCCATCCTGGCCTTTACCTGCGATGAGATCTGGCTGGCCATGCCCCATCGCTCCTGCGATGACGCGCGCAACGTCCTGTTCAACGAGATGGTGCTGCCCTACAACGGCTACGCCCTCAGCGAGGGCGAGATGGCGCAGTGGACGCGTATCGCTGCCCTCCGCACTGCCGTCAACGGCGCGCTGGAGACCGCCCGTGCCGACAAGACCATCGGCAAGAGCCTGGAGGCTGAGGTGGACCTGACCGTTACGCCGGAGGATGGCTTCCTGGCATCCATGGACGCCGCCCAGGTGGCCGACCTGTTTATCGTCTCCCAGGTCCGCGTGGACGTGGACGCGGAGCAGAAGGTGGCCGTTCGCCCCGCCAACGGTGCCAAGTGCGCCCGCTGCTGGAAGGTCCTGCCCACCGTGGGCAGCGACAGCGAGCACCCCGACCTGTGCCCCCGCTGCGCCGCCGTGGTCAAAAAGCTCCCCGTCATCGAGTAAAAGACAAATAAAAAAGAAACCGCCCCGGGGCGGTTTCTTTTTTACTCCTTCACCTGCTTCATGGACAGGCTGATGCGGTGCTTTTTCTCGTCCACGTCCAGCACCAGCACCTTCACGATGTCGCCTACGGCCACCACCTCGGAGGGGTGCTTGATGAACCTGCTGCACACCTGCGAGATGTGTACCAGCCCATCCTGATGCACGCCGATGTCCACGAATACGCCGAAGTCGATGACGTTCCGCACCGTTCCGGTGAGCACCATGCCGGGCTTCAGGTCCTTCATGTCCAGCACATCGGTGCGGAGGATGGGCGCCGGCAGGTCGCTCCGCAGGTCACGTCCGGGCTTCATCAGCTCCTTCGCCACGTCCCGCAGTGTGGGCACGCCCACGCCGATCTCTTCGGCTACCTTTGTCTCGCCCATGGCCTGTACCCTTTGCATCAATCCGTCCACCGCGCCCCGGCGCACGTCTTCGTCGCCGCAGCCGCACAGGGCCAGCAGCTTCTCCGCCGCCCCATAGCTCTCCGGGTGTACGCCGGTGTTGTCCAGCACGTTTTTGCTCTCCGGCACCCGCAAAAAGCCCGCGCACTGCTCATAGGCCTTGGGCCCCAGCTTCGGCACCTTCAAAAGGCGCTTCCGGTCCGGGAAGGCGCCGTTGGCCTCCCGGTACGCCACGATGTTCTTCGCCGTGGTGCCGTTCAGCCCGGATACATAGCCCAGCAGGCTGGCGCTGGCGGTGTTCAGGTCAACACCCACGGCGTTGACGCAGTCCTCCACCACGCCGCATAGTGCCTCGTCCAGCCGCTTTTGCGGCATATCGTGCTGGTACTGCCCCACGCCGATGGCCTTGGGGTCGATCTTCACCAGCTCCGCCAGCGGGTCCTGTAACCGCCGGGCGATGGAGATGGCCGAGCGCAGGTTCACGTCGTAGTCCGGGAACTCCTCCGCCGCCAGCTTGCCGGCAGAGTACACCGACGCGCCCGCCTCGTTGACGATCATATAGCTGACGCCCGGAAGGCCCCGCAGCATCTCCACCGTCATCTGCTCTGTCTCCCGGCTGGCGGTGCCGTTGCCGATGGCGATGTGCGCCACGCCGTGTTTTTTGCACAGGGCCGTCAGCTTGGCGATGGCCTCCCGCTTCTGGCGCTCGCCGTAGGTGGGGTAGACCACCGTGGTGTCCAGCACCTTGCCGGTGCCGTCGATGACCGCCACCTTGCACCCGTGGGCATAGCCGGGGTCCAGCCCCATGGTCACGTGGCCCTTTACCGGCGGCTGGAGCAGCAGCGGCTTCAGGTTCAGCGCGAACTGTCCGATAGCGCCCTCGTTGGCGCTGTCCGTCAGGGCGGACCGCGCCTCGCGCTCCAGCGACGGATAGATCAGCCGGTCATAGGCGTCCTCACAGGCGGCCTTGATGAATTCCATGGCCGCCGAGCCGGGCTTTACCACCGCCCGCCGCAGTGCCGGCAGCGCGGCCTCCCGGTCCAGCAGTACCGTGACGGAGAGCAGCCCCTCTTTTTCGCCCCGGTTGATGGCCAGGATCTGGTGCCCCGCCAGCTTGGGGATGGCCTGTTCAAAGTCGTAGTACAGCCGGTACACGCTGTCCTCCTCCGTGGCGGCAAGGCTTTTCAGCCGTCCCTGCCGCATCAGCAGGCCCCGCAGTGCCTTGCGGATGTCCGCGTCGTCGCTGATGATCTCCGCGATGATGTCGTTGGCACCCTGCAATGCGTCGGCCGCGGTCTCCACGCCCTTCTCCGGATCGATGTACGCCTGTGCGGCCGCCTCCGGCGCGGGACAGTCCTTCTCCTGCGCCAGCAGCAGCTGCGCCAGGGGCTCCAGCCCCTTCTCCCGGGCCACCGTGGCGCGGGTCCGCCGCTTTTGCTTGTAGGGGCGGTACAGGTCCTCCACCTCCGCCAGCGTGGCGGCGCTGTCGATGGCCGCCGTCAGTGCTTCGGTCAGCTTGCCCTGTCCCTCGATGGCGGACTTGACCTCCTGCCGCCGCTTGTCCAGGTTCCGCAGGTATTGCAGCCGGTCCTCCAGCTTCCGCAGGGTGGTGTCATCCATGGAGCCGTGCTGTTCCTTCCGATAGCGGGCGATGAACGGAATGGTGCTGCCCTCGTCCAGCAGGGCGATAACGTTTTCCACGTACTGGACCGGCTGGCCCAGCTCCGATGCCAATATCTGTGCGATGCTCTGCATATGTGCTCCTTTCAGAAAGCTGTGCCCGCGCACGGCGCGGGCACAGACGCTTATTTACTTGTGATACAGGCTCTTGACCTCATATTTCGCCTCGCAGCTGACGTTGATGCCCAGCCGCTTGTACAGCTTGGCGTCCTCCTCGGAGATGATGACCGAGAAGTGGGCCTCGCAGCCCCGCAGGTTCTTCAGCTGCGCCTGCACCATGGCCGCCAGGGGGTTCGTCAGGCCGGAGATCGCCAGCGCGATCAGCACCTCATCCGAGTGCAGCCGGGGATTTCGGTGGCCCAGGCAGCCGGTCTTCATGGCGCTGATAGGTTCGATCACCGACGAGGGGATCAGGTCCAGCTTGTGGTCAATGCCCGCCATCTTCTTCAGCGCGTTCAGCAGCAGCGCCGCCGACGCGCCCAGCAGGGGGGAGGTCCGCCCGGTCACCACGCTGCCGTCCGGCAGCACCATGGCGCCCGCCGGTTTGCCGGTGGCCTCCGCCTTTTCCAGCGAGGCCGCCACCGCCGGGCAGATGTCCGGCGTCACGCCGGCCTGCTGCATCACCAGCTCCAGCTTCCGCACCACGCACTCGTCCGCCTGCCCCTTGGCCCGTTCCACGCACCCGGTGTAGTACCGGCGCAGGATCTCCATGCGGCTGGCCTCCTGGCACACCGCGTCATCCACGATGGCGAAGCCTGCCATGTTCACGCCCATGTCCGTGGGGGACTTGTAGGGGCACTCGCCCTGGATCATCCGGAACATGGCCGCCAGCACCGGGAAGATCTCCACGTCCCGGTTGTAATTCACCGTGGTCTTGCCATAG
>ERZ826016.3205-NODE-3205-length-11549-cov-2.768836_pt1 | contig 11549 bp, 10 predicted proteins | sample MGYA00519872_ERZ826016 | MGnify/ENA primary metagenome ERZ826016 (study PRJEB31778, sample SAMEA3449218) | human gut metagenome | biome: human gut; feature: human-associated habitat; material: faeces | place: United Kingdom | collected 2010/2012 ... | reverse complement strand
CTTCGGTCGTGTCTTTCAGACGTACAGATGCATAAGGTAAAGGTTCCTTTGTCAGCGAATCTGTCACTATACCTTGTACTATATATTGAGCACTCAATGAAATGCTGACAAACATTATAAGAAAGATCGCTAATACCCCCTTAACTATTAATCTCATACCTACGTCCTATTGAATTGAACGGGCAAAGTTAGAGGGGATTTTAGAACCAAAAAAGATCTTTTTATCGGAATAACTGTTCTTATTCGCAGGAATTGGGAACGCGTACAGTGAAACGTGTTCCTTTACCAACTTCCGAAGAAACTGAAATTGTTCCTCGCAAACGTTCGACAATAGTCTGACAAATACTTAGCCCTAATCCGGCTCCCTGAGTAAAGTTATCGACTTTATAGAAACGTTCGAAAATGTGCTCAATTCCCTCCTGAGTAATACCGACACCCGTATCTTCTACAAAAAGAAGTGTATAATTAGGATCTTTATCATCTTCATAGCCGAAAGTAATGAATCCGGATGTCGTAAATTTAGCAGCATTGTTAATCAGGTTATTAATCACTTGTTGTAACCGAACATTGTCTGTCACCAAGTATTTCTTATCTCCTTCAGGTACACACAATACCAATTCTACTCCCTGAGGCATATTAAGCCGCTGAGAATCATGAACAGTCTTGAGCAATAAAGACAGATTATGACTTGCAAACTGGAATTCCATTGTTCCCGATTCGATACGAGATAAGTCAAGAATATCATTTATTAACGCTAACAACAATCCACAATTCTTATTAATAGTAGCAATAAACTGAGCGACTTCCTCCACAGTGAAAGCACTTGTGTCACTCAGTAAATCAGAGAATCCAACAATAGCATTCAACGGAGTACGTATTTCATGACTCATATTGGCAAGGAAAGCTGACTTCAGTTTATCTGCCTGTAGTGCCTTGTCACGCGCCTCTCTCATTTCCTGTTCCGCAGTTTTATATCGCTGAATACTTTGACATACACCAAGGATATTATATAATGAATCACTGGTTAATCCTGTTATAACGGATGAACGGTACTCCCACCACTCATATTCTCCTGTTGCATTACGCTGACGGAAATTCAATCGAGCACAACTCTCATCTCCAGTCAAGGCTTTATCGAAGATACGACTCATTTCTACCAAATCATCCGGATGAATCATCTGATCCATTTCATCACGGGAGATAGTAGTAATAGATTCATCATAACCAAAATGCACAAGAAATCCTTGAGGAAAAATGAAAGAATTGATTGCCACATCAAACTGCCAAGGATAAATAAAACTTTCCTCTAGCGCCATATCAAAGAAACGTTTCTGCATCTCTTCATCAGAAACATTACGCGCAGATAAAGCCATACCTGTTATTTGCCCCTTTGAATGAATCGGAACTATTTCGCCGGAAACAGGAAAGTAGTTTTCACTATGTACTTCCTTCATAAAAGCTCCCTTAGGGATCACAACCCTATTTCCAGTAGTTGCTACCTCATTCAACATGTCACGTAATATCTCCTCACCATTGTAAAATATCTTAAAAATACTTCCAGCCGGCATTCCTTCGTAAGGACGTGCAGGAGTATCGTATGGCAAATGAAGCATCTTTAACAAAGATCGATTTGTGAAATGAATATTCAAATTGATATCATAAGTAATAACACCATCACGAATGGAATGGAAGATGTTATCAAACTCATTACGCTGTTCCACCATCTTATTCTGTACTAATAAGCGTGTCTGAGCATGTATTCTTCGTTTGGACTCCCGGCGATTTACACGTACCAACCATACTACCGAACCAATCAATAAGACCAGAATAGATGAATAAAATAGAATAAATAAGAATTTATACTTCTCCCAATAAGGTTGATTGACTATAATTCCACCAGCAGGAATTCTACTTTGATTGACATGAAAATATTCCAACTGACGATAATCATAGATAAATTCCTGATCAAGTTTTGATATTCCCAATGCAGAAGGAGATGTTCCTTGCAACACTTGAGAGGCTCTCTGAGCAGCCAGATGCGCAGATGCAAAAGCATCCGTATCATAAGCCACAAATACTCCATTTGTGAGTCCTACATTCTGGCAAGAAAAGACCGGTGCCTTAGAGTTCTTTCCCACAAAAGATAGAAAAGGGGACCATTTAGGAGCTATTACGACACTGTTATAACTATTCCGAGGGTAACAAATGGCAGCAATGATATGATTAGTAGTTTCCTGCTGAGTATTATAGATTTTCATCTTATAATCTGGATTCTCTTGATGGAAAATCTCCCATTCGTCCTTAAAATCCTCACGCCCCTTGTTGCTAAGGAAACTATTATCTATCACGCAAACAACGTCCTTACGTTGTGGAAATATCTTTTTCGCCTGACGCAACATAACTGCAAAATCTGGATTAGAAGTATATCCACACACATTAGGATAATTCGATATTAATCGGTCATCTGGATATTTAATTCCGAAAAACACAACTGGGAGCTGCATCGGTAAGGAATCACCACATGAAAACAGTGTATAAAAAGCCTCATCGCTAGAAGTTATTATCAAATCTGTTCGCCTTTCACGAGCACGTTGGCAGAAACGACGCATTATTACCTTCTCCGAATTGAAAGTCCAGAAATCAGCATCTAAATATTCTGTCGTAATTTCCACTTTCAATCCACTATCCTTAAATCCTTTGGCCAAACCGCTTGTAAGATCAGCATGCCATGGAGTCTGGGATGTATATGATTGAATAAATAATATCTTATATGTGTTTTCTGCAGCTATAACTCGATTAAAAATAATAATAAAGAGCAAAACTACAAACAAACAATAATATCGTCGGTTCATAAGCAAAACTGCATGTTTTCAATATTGTGCATGCAAATATACGTTATTATATTGAAAACGATGCAAATAGACATTTATTTTTTATTCCTTGCCCGGTAGCTGTGTTCGTAGTCCTTTAGATACCTCTGAGGTCGGATTCAAATCGTTTCCCCAATGAGTCGTTGCTTCAACAGTTTCTCTGTCGCGAATTTCTTTAGCTTTACGTGCATACACAATCATACGCATGGATTGATCATAGGTAAAGTAGTTCCATACCCAATTGAGTAATACTACCACTTTATTACGAACTCCAAGGATAGAACGCAAATGAACTACCAGCCACATCACCCAAGCAAACCAACCTTGCATCTTCACTTTATTGAATTCCGCCACAGCACGATTACGTCCAACAGTTGCCATTGCTCCTAAATTCCGGTAATGAAAAGGTTTCATCTCCTTTCCTTTTTCCCGACGAATCAGATTCTTAGCTAACAGTTCTCCCTGTTGGATGGCTACCTGTGCCAATTGAGGATGCCCGTTCGGATAGTTTTTATCAGCAAATTGTACACATTGATCACCAATAGCAAACACATTTTTCATTCCTTCCACCCGGTTAAATGCATCTACTTTAATTCTACCACCACGACCGATTATTGAGGTATCCATATTACCGATAGCAACTCCGGTAACACCGCTCACCCAAATAAATGTACGTGTAGCAATTTCACTTCCATCTTCGAGTATGACTTTATGATCGCGATAATCAACAACTCGTTTATTTAGAAAAATGTTCACTCCCATCTTACGGAGAAATTGTTCTGCATGAGCTGATGAATCTTCGGACATTCCGGCTAACAGACGTGGTCCTGCCTCAATCAGATAGATGTGCATCAAGCTACTGGGCATATCCGGATAGTCATTCGGAAGTACAAACCTTTTCATTTCAGAAAGTACACCCGCTATTTCTACTCCGGTAGCTCCACCTCCTACCACAACGATATTCAATAATTCTTGTTGTTCTTGCTTATTTGAGCAGGTAACAGCACGCTCCAAATTAGCCAACAAAGCATTTCGCAAGCCCATCGCTTCAGATACATTTTTCATCGGCATAGCTTCTTCTTCGATATGTTTATTATCAAAAAAATTAGTAGTAGTACCTGCGGCAAGTACCAGATAGTCGTACTCCGCTTTCCCGATAGAAGTTTGTATCATATTTCGCTCAGGATAAATAGCACGAACTTCTGCCATACGGAAATAAAAATCTTTCCGATGTTGGAATATCTTGCGGAAAGGAAAAGAGATGGAAGTAGGTTCCATACCAGCCGAAGCTACCTGATAGATTAATGGAGGAAACTGATGATAGTTATTCTTATCAATCAATACGACCTGAAAGCCTGATTTTCTAAGCTTATTAGCTAATTTCAGGCCACCGAAACCACCGCCTACTATAACAACGCGTTTCTTATCTGTTTTTGCAATGTTGAGACTCATACCTTAAGCATGTTTATTCTCTTAATAACAAATAAGGTATACTTTTAGTTTACTTATAAATCATGAATATTTTTGTCTCACTCAAGGCATCACTTTCTCTAATAATACACGTTACATTAACGAAGGCGTAGACGATCTCCTACCTCAGGAATATATTCACCATCCTTACGATTCATCTTATACAGATTCTTCAGACGAATAGCAAATTTCTGAGAAATGCCATGCATAGAATCACCGTCTTTTACTATATATACAGTATATGGTTTGGAAGCTTTCTTCTTTTTACTTTTTAAGTAAATAATATCCCCTTCCATCAATGTATAATCACGCTGCAGATCATTATACTTCACAAGTTTACGCCAACTGATATCAAACTCTTTATCCAAGCTCTTAAATGTATCACCATTACGTGCTATAATATAAGCAATGCCATTTGCAATATACACCTGATGCGGGTTCAACAACCAAGGCTCTTTTTTCAATTTACGCACCGAATAGACTCCCTTAGTATCGTATTTGTACAAGGCATAGTCTTCGATGATGGTTATCAAACGGTTAGCATAAGAAGGATCGGTAGCATAGCCTGCTTTTTTCAGTCCACGCGCCCAGCCTTTATAATCGGTGATATCCAGTTTGAAAAGAAAAGCGTAACGGGCACCTCTTCTAAGGAAGTCGGAATGATCTTCGTAAGAGTCACGCGGATGCTTATAAGCACGGAAACATTCGTTACGGGCATCATCATCATGACGAACCGTACGTCCCCGCCAACTACCACCACACTTAATACCAAAGTGATTATTACTCTTTCGTGCCAACTGGCTGTATCCGGCACCGCTTTCCAGCAATCCTTGTGCCAATGTAATACTCGCCGGAATCTTATGAAGCTTCATCTGTTCAACAGCCAAATCACTATACTTATTTATATACTCGACGTAACGGGCATTCCGTTTCTGTGCCTGCACTCCTACGGCAAAGAAAAAAACAACGGTTAAAAAGATAAGTCTATGCAATTTATTCTCCATTTTTATTCAGATGTGAATTAGATGGCACAAAAATCCGAAAAATAATTGGGATTATCAATCTCTTTCCTAACTTTGTAACATTAATTGTAGAAACCAATCCCCTAACGTATATGAGAGACCTCACAATTACCGCAATTATTAAAGTATATCAATATGATGAGTTGAATGAGGGCGATCGGTCACTTATAAAGACTGCCATGGAGGCAACAGCTCGTAGTTATTCTCCGTACTCCCATTTCTCCGTAGGTGCCGCTGCGCTATTGGGCAACGGGACAGTAGTGACAGGAACCAATCAGGAAAATGCGGCCTATCCGTCGGGGCTTTGTGCAGAACGTACCACCCTATTCTATGCCAACTCCCAATATCCCGACCAACCGGTTGTCACTCTTGCTATTGCGGCACGAACGGAAAAGGACTTCATCGACCATCCGATTCCTCCCTGCGGTGCCTGCCGGCAAGTGATTCTGGAAACGGAAAAGCGTTACAAACAACCCATCCGCATCCTATTATATGGTAAAGAATGTATCTACGAAGTAAAAAGTATAGGCGATCTACTGCCGTTATCATTTGACGCATCAGCAATGGAGGATTAATTATGTTACAACAATATCACACGAAACTAAAAGGAACACTCGCACTTACAGACTCTTATCTGACAGAAAAAGCACTGCAAAAAGAAAAAGGGCTTTATAAATTTATATGGGTACGCAACGGAAGCATCACGGTAGAAATCGACCATCAGGAAATGACGCTTACCAAAGATGAAGTGATTTCACTCACTCATCTGCAACACCTCGAATTTAAATCGATTGATGGTGAATACCTGACTTTATTGTTCAACAGCAATTTTTATTGTATCTATGGCAACGACCATGAAGTGTCATGCAGCGGCTTCCTGTTCAACGGTTCATCGCACCTGATCCGTTTCACACTGAACGAAAAAGAACGTAAAGAACTCGACACTATTACCGAAGCACTGGAAAATGAGTTTACCGTTTCCGACAGCCTGCAGGAAGAGATGCTGCGCATCCTGCTGAAACGTTTCATCATCCAATGTACCCGAATTGCACGTCACCGCATGAATATCACCCGTGAAAAAGAATCCGGATTCGAGATTGTCCGCCAATACTATAACTTGGTCGACGAGCATTACCGGACGAAAAAACAGGTACAGGACTATGCCGATATGCTTCATAAATCTCCCAAGACACTATCGAACATCTTTTCTACCTGCAAACTGCCTTCGCCGCTTCGGGTTATCCACGAACGGGTGGAAGCGGAAGCTAAACGTCTCCTGCTTTACAGCAACAAAAGCGCCAAAGAGATTGCCGATATTCTGGGATTTGAAGACCAGGCTTCTTTCAGCCGTTTCTTCAAAAATATGACCGGACAGAGCGCCGTGCAATTCAGAAACACACAGGAAGGGAAAAATTGACAAGGCATACGGAAGTATTGCTATTTTGGGGGTAGTGGAAATGGACGACCTTTGCAACATAAGATAAACCAATTAAAACCCCAACAAAATGAAAGAGAAATTGATCGCTTTACTGACCTTCACTTCAAGTCTGAAAAGTTTTGGTATGAAATTTATCCGCGTTGCCATTCTGGTAGTATTTGTATGGATAGGCGGATTGAAGTATTTCCATTATGAAGCCGACGGGATTGTTCCGTTTGTTGCCAACAGTCCTTTTATGAGTTTCTTCTATGCTAAAGGTGCACCCGAATACAAAGAACATAAAAATGCGGAAGGTGCTTTTGTCCCGGAAAATCGTGCATGGCACGAAGCAAACCGCACTTATACTTTCTCTTACGGACTGGGAGCTCTTATTATGAGTATCGGCATACTAGTATTCCTGGGAATCTTTTTCCCAAAAGTGGGATTGGCAGGCGACACCCTCGCCATTATCATGACGCTCGGCACACTTTCTTTTCTTGTCACCACCCCGGAAGTCTGGGTTCCCGACTTGGGAAGCGGAGAATTTGGTTTCCCATTACTATCCGGTGCAGGGCGGTTGGTGATTAAAGACATTGTGATCCTGGCCAGTGCCGTAGTGTTATTATCCGACTCGTCACAACGCGTACTCAAAACACTTAAAAAAGACTAAGACAACCACTAAAGAGGATTCTGACTTCTTGCCATTGCGGAACAAATCGTATTTTCAGACTGTTATATAGTCTCATACAAATCGTTAATACAAGAAGTTATGAAACAATATGATGCAATTATTATAGGATTCGGCAAGGCAGGGAAAACCCTGGCTGCCGAACTTTCCAACCGCGGATGGCAAGTGGCCATCGTAGAACGTTCCAACATGATGTATGGAGGAAGCTGTCCGAATGTAGCATGTGTCCCAACAAAGACACTGGTGCATGAAGCCGAGGTTTCCGCTTTGCTTTACCATGATGATTTTCCGAAGCAGGCGAATATGTACAAACAGGCCATCGGCCGAAAGAACCGCCTCACTTCCTTTCTTAGGAATGATAATTACGAAAGACTAAGCAAACGTCCTAATGTGACTATCTACACCGGGATGGGTTCTTTTATATCCTCGAATACTATAAAGGTAACACTACCTGAAGGATATATCGAGCTGCAAGGAAAAGAGATTTTTATCAATACGGGGTCTACTCCTATTATCCCGGCAATAGATGGCATTCAGCAAAGTCAGCATGTATATACCAGTAGCACGCTTCTGGACTTAAGCGTACTTCCTCATCACCTGATTATCATAGGTGGAGGATATATCGGACTGGAGCTCGCTTCTATGTATGCCGGTTTCGGCAGTAAAGTGACGATACTCGAAGGAGGAAACAAATTTATGCCTCGCGAAGATCGGGATATTGCAAACAGCGTCAAAGAAGTGATGGAGAAGAAAGGTATTGAAATCCATCTGAATGCTCGTGCGCAGTCTATCCATGACACGAATGACGGAGTGACACTGACTTACTCGGACGTATCCGACGGTACTCCTTATTATGTAGATGGAGATGCCATTCTTATCGCAACGGGACGTAAACCGATGATTGAGGGATTGAATCTGCAAGCAGCGGGTGTAGGAGTTGATGCTCACGGAGCTATCATCGTAAACGATCAGTTACGCACTACTGTTCCTCATATATGGGCAATGGGAGATGTGAAAGGCGGATCGCAATTTACTTATATCTCGCTGGATGATTTCCGGATTATCCGTGACCAGCTCTTCGGTGACAAGAAACGTGATATCGGAGACCGTGATCCTGTGCAATATGCAGTGTTTATTGATCCGCCATTGGCACATATCGGAATCAGTGAAGAAGAAGCTCTGAAAAGAGGATATTCATTTAAGGTTTCCCGGTTGCCGGCATCCTCCATCGTCCGTACCCGTACATTGAGGCAGACTGATGGTATGCTAAAAGCTATCATCAATAATCATAACGGGAAGATTATGGGCTGTACTCTATTCTGCGCCGATGCTTCAGAAATCATCAATATCGTAGCTATGGCGATAAAAACAGGGCAAACCTCTACATTCTTGCGCGATTTTATCTTCACGCATCCCAGTATGAGTGAGGGATTAAATCAACTGTTTGATGTATAAGAATAAGAAAGAGTATAACTCACTTCTAAAACAGAGCCTCTGAATAGGGTAAACAGAGGCTCTATTTGGAGTAATCGGAGGCTCTGAATGAGGTAAACGGAGCCTCTAAATAAATGAAGTTCATTCTTTTTCAGTCTTAATAGAGTGAAATCTAATAGAAAGTGTTATCTTTGCAGCCAAGTTAAACTATATACCTACCACAATGAGAATTACTAAGTAAGACAACACTTCTAAGTAAACATCACTTTTCTTATATGCTTTTTCTATTTTGTTAAGCATCACGAAATCCGTGTTGTTTAGCCAGTATTGTGTTTGTCGTTCCCCTATCCTGTGATTTTTTTCACTCTATTTTCAACCTCAAACCCAATAGATCATCATGTCTATCAGTATCCAACAAATCAGCTATATCCATCCGGATAAAGAAGTATTATTCAGTGACCTCAATTTCGCCATCAGTAAAGGGCAGAAACTAGGATTAGTCGGTAACAATGGTTGTGGCAAGTCTACTTTGCTACAAATTATTGCCGGACAGTTATCACCCTCTTCCGGTGTCATTGTCCGCCCGGACGACCTATATTATATCCCGCAACATTTCGGGCAATATGATTCACTGACCATCGCACAGGCTCTTCAAATAGAGTGCAAACAGCAAGCTCTGCACGCTATCCTGGCAGGAGATGTCTCAAACGAGAATTTCACCATTCTAAATGATGACTGGAATATCGAAGAACGTTCCATCGCCGCTCTCGATTTATGGGGATTAGGACAGTTTACGCTATCCTACCCGATGAATCTGCTTAGTGGTGGTGAAAAGACCCGCGTATTCCTGGCAGGTATGGACATTCATCATCCATCTGTCATACTTATGGATGAACCGACCAATCATCTCGATTCTTCCGGCAGACAACGTTTATATGACTGGGTAGAAAAATATCGTTCCACCCTGTTAGTGGTAAGTCATGACCGTACTCTGCTCAATCTTCTCCCCGAGATTTGCGAACTAGAGAAGCATCAAATCAATTATTATGGCGGAAATTACGAATTCTACAAAGAACAAAAAACGCTGATGCAGGAAGCATTGCAACAACGTATTGAAGAAAAAGAAAAGGCACTACGTATTGCCCGTAAAGTGGCTCGCGAAACGGCCGAACGCAGGGACAAACAGAATGTACGCGGCGAAAAGAGTAATATAAAAAAAGGAGTTCCACGCATTGTATTGAACGCACTCCAAGGGAAATCCGAGAAGAGCACTAGTAAACTGACTGGCGTTCATCAGGAAAAAGCCGAGAAGTTAACAAATGAACGCAACCAGCTTCGAGGTTCGCTCTCTCCGACTGCTGCATTAAAAACCGACTTCAACAGTTCCTCGCTTCATATCGGGAAAATATTAGTGACAGCAAAAGAGATTAACTTCAGTTATCATTCCAATTCGGTTAACAATGATATTCTGACGAATAATGAAATAAATTCGTCTGACACAGGTTATCTTCCCAATCCGAATAGCAATGATATTCAGGAAAATAGTATCTCAAAACAACAGCTTTGGCAAGCTCCTGTCAGTTTTCAGCTAAAGAGCGGAGACCGCCTCCGTATAGAAGGAGCCAACGGTAGCGGGAAGACAACTCTATTGAAATTAATCACCGGCCAACTTCAACCACAGGAAGGAACCCTGACACGGACGGACTTTAGCTATGTCTATTTGAATCAAGAGTATTCGATCATTGACGACCGGAACAGTATTCTTGAACAGGCTTACGCTTTCAACAGCCGGAATCTGCCGGAGCATGAAATAAAGATTATTCTAAACCGTTACTTGTTTCCTGCATCCGAATGGGACAAATCCTGCCGGAAACTTAGTGGTGGTGAGAAAATGCGTCTCGCTTTCTGCTGTCTGATGATTAGTAACAATACCCCTGATATGTTTATCCTGGATGAACCTACCAACAATTTGGACATACAAAGTATTGAAATTATCACTGCTACTATCAAAAATTATGCAGGTACTGTGATAGCAATCTCACACGACAATTATTTTATTCAGGAAATTGGTGTCGAACAATGCATTTTATTGAGTTAGTCTATTGATATTTTATCCAGGGCAACCGCACCAAAATTTAATTCATATCCGCACAGTTTTGAATAAAATAATGGAGTATTCTGGAAACGTTGTGGTAAATCTGAAAAAGATGATTGAGTTTTTAAGATTCCCCGTTATCTTTTTATTATAAGATATGGGTCCAGGGTGAGGGGTGGTGAGGGTAGATTTATAACTTTCGTATTTTTTTTTGAGGATAAAAAAGGAGATAGTATAGAAAATAATAAAATAAAAGGTTATAAATCTACCCTCACCACCCCTCACCCTTGACCCATTCATTAGCGCAACGTTTAACTCGTTTCTATGCAGTTTTTAGTTAAATGAGAATTTAATACAGACAGAAGAACATAAGAACAAAAAATAAAATAGCAGTTCAATAAGCAACAGAAATAAGTTTCAAAGCGCAGCATTTATGTTCTTTTGTTCTTATGTCTAAAAATAAATGATCATTTAGTTCATTTCAGTACAGTTCTTAATTAAATGGGAATTTAGCAGTTAGGCTGAAAGCCTTACAATTATATATTTATTGGGG
>ERZ826016.3204-NODE-3204-length-11549-cov-2.827214_pt1 | contig 11549 bp, 9 predicted proteins | sample MGYA00519872_ERZ826016 | MGnify/ENA primary metagenome ERZ826016 (study PRJEB31778, sample SAMEA3449218) | human gut metagenome | biome: human gut; feature: human-associated habitat; material: faeces | place: United Kingdom | collected 2010/2012 ... | reverse complement strand
ACCATGTGGGGCTGCATCGATCTGGTAAGCCTTTCCACCGGTGAGATGAAGAAGCGCTACGGCCACATCTATGTGGATATGGACGATAAGGGCAACGGCACCTGTGCACGCCGCAAGAAGCTGTCTTACGATTGGATGAAAGAGGTCATCGCCACCAACGGCGAAAGCCTCTGGAACGAATAAAGGAATCATAAATAAAGCAAAGGAGAAACAATATGGCATTTGACGCAAAGAAAACGGCTGCGGAAGTGGTTCAGCTGGTGGGCGGTACCGAGAACATTTCCAGCGTGGCACACTGCATGACCCGGCTGCGGTTCGTGGTCAAGGATCTGAACAAGGCGGATCAGGAAGCACTGAAAAAGATCCCCGGCGTGCTGGGCGTGATCTACGCCGGCGGCCAGCTGATGGTGGTTTTGGGCAAGAATCTGCTGCCCGTGTATGAGGCGGTCGTGAAGGACTTTGACCTCAAGGAAGGCGCAGCCATCAACGAGAATCTGGATGTGCCCAAGGAAAAGCAACCCCTCACCGTGAAGAGCGCAGGTGTTGCAGTGCTGAACTACGTTTCCGCTGCCGTGTCGCCCATGATCACCGGCCTGGTGGCCGGCGGTATGCTCAAGGTGCTGCTGCTGCTCATCACGCTGGTGAATGCAGGCTTTGCCGATACCGCTACATACGCCCTGCTCAGCGGCGTTGCGGATGCAGCCTTCTTCTTCATGCCCATCTTTGTTGCCTACGGCGCAGCCAAAAAGCTGGGCGGCACCCCCATCTACTCCATGATCTGTGCCGCAGCCCTGCTGCACGGCAAGTACACCGCGCTGGTGGCTGCCGGTGAGCCCATTACCCTGCTGGGCATCCCCGTGCGCCTGATGAGCTACTCCAGCTCCCTGCTGCCGGCGCTGCTGATCGCACTGTGCGCATACTATCTGGAAAAGTTCTTCAACAAGATCGTTCCGGGCATCTTCAAGTCCCTGCTGGTGGGCCTGTGCACCGTTACCGTCACCTCCATTCTGGGCTTCACCGTGCTGGCTCCTCTGGGCGGTTACCTGGGCAACTATCTGGCCGTCGCGTTCAGCTTCCTGGGCGATAAGATCGGCTTTATCACCGTGGGCCTGCTGGCCGCCTGCCTGCCCTGGCTGGTCATGACCGGTATGCACATTGGTCTGGTGCCCTTCATGGCACAGGCTCTGACCAACCCCGGCTACGACGCTGTGTTCCGCCCCGCATTCATTCTGCACAACATGGCAGAAGGCGGTGCCTGCATCGGCGTGGCCCTGCGCACCAAGAGCGCTGAGAAGCGTGCCGAAGCTCTGTCCATCGCATTCGGCTGCATCGTGGCCGGTGTTACCGAGCCTGCCATCTACGGCATCAACCTGCCCCGCAAAAAGCCCATGTACGGCGTGATGGCCGGCGGCGCTGTGGGCGGCGTTGTGGCCGGCCTGCTGGGCGCTAAGGCTTACGTGATGGGCTACTCCACCGTGCTGGCCCTGCCCATCTTCCAAGATACCATCATCGCCATGAGCATCGCCATCGTGACTGCCATCGTGGTGGCTGCCATTGTGACCTACGTACTGGGCTTTGAGGAATAAGTGCTTTACAGGTAAATGAAGAACGCTGCGCCGTGCAGGGGCGCAGCAGAACGTAAAAGGTCCTTCCGGATGCACCCGGAAGGACCTCTTTTTGTATGCATTTTCGGCTGCGGCACGGCGCTTATTCCTCGATGCGCACAAAGCGCGGCTGCACCCTGCCGTCCCGCTCCACGGTCTCACACCACATGGCGGCCGGGCGCACCCAGAGGCCGCGCTCACCGTACAAAGCACGGTACACCACCATTTCCTCTTCGGTCTCGCTGTGCCGGGCCATGCCCAGCACCTCGTATTCGTTGCCCTTGAAATGCCGGTAGCGGCCCGGCAGAACGTTGTATTTGAATGGTTCCATTTTCATCCTCGATTCCGGTCGTTTGTGCACGATGTTATCACCAAACGGATTATAGCATACTTTCGTGCAGCAAAAAAGCCTTTTGCAGGAAAAATGCGGAAAAAGGTCTGCGGCGGATGCTTGCACTGCCGCGCCGCAAATGCTATACTGAAACGATAAGGGCAGGCAAACCTGCCAAGACTGCTGACAAACAAAGGAAATAGCCCTATGAGGATCGGACTTGTTGAATTTCTGCTCATCCTTGCCATTGCGTCGCTCACCATTGGGCCGCAGGTGGCATTGTTCGTGGACCGCTGGCTGCGGCGGGCAAACCGCGTCAATGCCAGAGCCGCCCGCCGCCGGGCAGAATATGCCGCGCAGGCGGCTGCCGAGCGGGACGCCCTGCTCAAGCGCTTCCGCACGGCCAGCACGGTGTTTGGCGTGTGCATTCTGCTGGCGCTGGTATATACACTGGTGTTCCGGCCCATCGATACGCCGCCGCAGGCGTACGATGCCCCTGCTGTGCGGCAGGATACCGGTGCAGCACAGACGGCCCTTGCAACCGACGATAAGGGCACGCTGAATCTGGGCGGGTATCAGAACGTGGACTGCATCCGCGCCCGGGACGGTCTTGTATATGCTGCGGCCTGCGATGGTGCCGCGCCGAAAAAGTGCAGCAGTGACCTTGTGCGCACCGATGGCGGTCACACGGCGGCGGTGCTGACAGTGGACGGGGAGCTGACCGGCTTTGCCTTTGACGGCAGCGGAGACCTGTGGCTGAGCATCCTCACGCCCGGCGGCGGCAGTCTGTGCCGTGCCGCCCACGACAGCTGGGGCACGGCGGTGGAGCAGGTGGTGACCCAGATCGATGGTGCGCCGCTGGGGGCCGTTTCGGCGGTGGAAGCCGCGCCGGACGGCAGGATCTATTTTGCGGTTGCGGCCGCTGCCGGTGCCGCGGACGGGCTGGAGAGCACTCTGCGTACCGAACTGCTGGCCCACACCGGCACCGGCTGTGTGTATGTGTACGATCCGGCGGCACGCTCGGTGCAGAAGGTGCTGGGCGGCGTGGCCGGTGCGGCCGGTCTGGCACTGAGCCCGGACGGCAGCACCCTGTATGTCTCCGACCTTGCCAGCCGCTGTGTGTGGAGGGTGAGCGCTGACGCGCAGGATCTGACCGCAGGCGGAAAGAACTGCAGCAGCTTGGTCTCCGGCCTGCCGGGGTATCCCGGTGCGCTGGCGATGGACCCGGACGTCATCCTCTTCGACGAGCCGACCAGCGCCCTCGACCCCGAGATGATCGGCGAGGTGCTCGACGTGATGAAGGACCTCGCCGAGAGCGGCATGACGATGATCGTCGTGACGCACGAGATGCGCTTCGCACGCGAGGTCAGCAGCCGCACCATCTTCCTCGACGGCGGTCACATCGAGGAGGATAAGCCCTCGCACGAGCTGTTTGCTCACCCCGAGAGCCCGCGCCTCGTGAGCTTCCTCGATAAGGTCCTCTGAGCCCCAATACGGAAAACAGAGCCGCAGCCGCGGCTCTGTTTTTTCATTTTTTACGCGATCTTGCCCTTGCTTTGCAAGCGGATGCGGTCGGCGATCATGGCGATGAACTCCGAATTGGTGGGCTTGCCCTTGGTGTTCGACACCGTGTAGCCGAAGTAGCGCTGGAGCGTTTCCAAATCGCCGCGGTCCCACGCAGTCTCGATGGCGTGGCGCACGGCGCGCTCCACGCGTGAGGGTGTGGTGTTGTAGCGGCGCGCGACCTCGGGATAGAGCACCTTGGTCACGGCGTTGATGACGTCCATATCCTGCACGGCGAGGATGATCGCCTCGCGAACGTACTGATAGCCCTTGATGTGCGCGGGCACGCCGACCTCGTGGATGATGGAGGTCACAAGGCGTTCCAGCGCGACGGGGCTTTCCTCCTCCGTCTCCCCGTTCCGGACGGCCTGACGCATCCGCTCGAGCAGCGAGCCGGCCTCGCAGGGCTTTGCCATGAAGTAGGCCGCGCCCTGCTCCATTGCCTGCATCACCATCTGCTCGCGGTAGAAGGCGGAAACCAGGATCGTCTTCGGCCGTGCCGGCAGCTTTGCCATCCGGTCGAGCAGCGCGAAGCCGTCCAGCTCCGGCAGGATCACGTCTGTAATTACAAGCTGCGGACGTTCCCGTTCGATCATCTTCCATGCCTCCGCGCCGTCCCCGGCGCTCCCCACCACGTCAAATTCACCCGTATTTTCTATCGTCTGCTGCAGCATCGTGCGGAAATTTTCGTTGGCATCCGCCAATACGACCTTGATCCTGTTCTCCATTTGCCTGTTCCTTTTCCTTCCTCCTCAATACTTTGGCTTCGACAACCGCATTCCGACGCGAATCGGATGTTTCGTTTTGCCTTGGCTATAAACTATCACATTTGGACAATGTTTTCAAGTAGATTTTTGTCGTTTAGCACAAATTTTATACGACATCGTTCGAGCTTTTTGGACTCTTAGCACAAACTTAACGGCAGGATAACATCTCCTGCCGTTAAGTCCTCCGTCAGGCGCTCGCCGCGCTTTGCGCCGTCATGCCGGAGGCGGAAAGCATATTTTCCGCGAGAATGCCATAACCTCTCTGCGGGTCGTCCAGCAGGACGTGCGTCACCGCGCCGACGAGCTTCCCATCCTGCACGATCGGGCTGCCGCTCATGCCCTGCACGATGCCGCCCGTGAGCGCGATGAGCGCCGGGTCAGTCACCCGCAGGAGCAGATTGCGCGTGGGTGCGGAGCCGCCGTAGAGCTTTTCGATCTCGATCTCATAGGCGCACACCTCGTCGCCCCTGCAGTTTGCCAGAATGACCGCCTTGCCGGTGCGGACCTCCGTGCGCCGCGCGACGGGGATCGCCTCCCCGACGGCCTCCGGCCGGTTCTCCTGCGGCAAAACGCCGAATATGCCGCACTCCGTGTTCGCGTAAAGCAAGCCGAGGTCGCGCGTCAGATCAAAGTCGCCGCGCAGCTCGCCCGGCGAGCCGCTCGCGCCGCGCTTGACCGCCTTGACACTCGCCGCCATCACGCTGCCGCGCGAGAGCGGCATGAGCTTGCCGGTGTCCACGTCTGTGATGCCGTGGCCGAGCGCCGCGAATGCGCCCGTCTGCGGGTCATAGAAGGTCACCGTGCCGATGCCCGCCATGCTGTCGCGGATCCACGCGCCGAGGCGGCACACGCCGTCCTGCCCTTTTTTCGGACAGACGGCGAGCTTCACGAGCCGACCGCCGCGGCGCACGCCAAAGGCTGCCTCCCGCTCTCCGTTCTCCGCAAGAAGCGACTGCAAATGCTCCGTCGAGCCGATGGTGACGTCGTTCATCGTCAAGATCAGATCGCCGGCCTTCATGCCGCCCTTCTTCGCGGGAGAGATGGCGCCCTCGTTCTCCGAAAGCCCCACGACCAGCACACCCTCGGCAAAGAGCTTCACGCCGATCGCCTTGCCGACCGGCACGAGCAGCTGCGTCTCTCCGCCCGGGTCCGGCGCACTCACGGCTCCCGCCGGCACGAGCAGGGCGGAGAGTGCAAAGACCAATGCCGCGCAGGCGGCAGCGCCATGCCGCCTGCTCCGTTTCCGTCGCCTTTCATCCATCCCATCACCTCTCCTGTTCAAAAGGAAATCGTTTCCTTTTGAAATTTTTTTGCCGCGTTTTTGCTTGCGGCCCCGTTACTTTTTGCAAAAGCGCAAAAAATAGCCCGCACAAAATCTGTCGGCATTGGCATGGAAATGACTTGCTTTCGCGGCAGGGAGACAAAAAAAGAAAACCGCAGGTCAAAACCTGCGGTTTTCGGAAAAATTCGGAAAATCAACGCTCACGATTGAAAATCTTGAAAATGTCGGCAAAGGGATCGTCTTCCTCCTCAGTCTTCTTCTCCGCCTCGGCAGCCGCCTTGTCCTCTTCATAATTGATGGGCTCGATGCCAGGCTTCGCCTCCGCCGCCTTCTTTTCCTCGGCGGGCGCGGCAGCCGCGGCGCTCTTACCGTCGGCAAAGCCGGTGGCAATGACCGTGACGCGGATCTCGTCATCCATCGACTCGTCGAAGGTCGCGCCGAAGATGGTCAGCGCGTCGGGATGCACCGCGTCCTGCACCAGCGACGCGGCCTGCTCGACCTCCTCAAGGCCGATATCCATGGAGCCGGTAACGTTGATGAGCACGCCGCGCGCACCGTGGATGGAGGTCTCAAGCAGCGGGCTGGAGATGGCCATGCGGGCGGCCTCCTCGGCCTTGCCCTTGCCCGCCGCGCGGCCCACGCCCATGTGCGCCATGCCGGCGTTCTTCATGATGGCGGTGACGTCGGCAAAGTCGAGGTTGATGAAGCCGGTGTCGCGGATGAGGTCGGAAATGGACTGCACCGCCTGACGCAGCACATCGTCCGCGATCTCAAAGGCGTTGGCGAAGGTGATCTTCTGATCGGTCGCATGCTTGAGGCGCTCGTTGGGGATAATGACGAGGGAATCGACCTTGCCTTGCAGCTCCTCGATGCCCTTTTCGGCCTGCTGCATCCGGCGGCGGCCCTCAAAGCCGAACGGCTTGGTGACGACGCCGACGGTCAGGATGCCCTGCTCGCGGGCGATCTCGGCCACGATGGGCGCGCCGCCCGTGCCAGTGCCGCCGCCCATGCCGGCGGTGATGAACACCATGTCGGTATCCTCCAGCGCCTTAGAGATCTGGGCGCGGCTCTCCTCCGCACTCTTGCGGCCCACCTCGGGATCGCTGCCCGCGCCCTGGCCGTGGGTCAGCTTCTCGCCGATCTGGATCTTATAGGTAGCGCTGGAAACGTTGAGCGCCTGCTTATCGGTATTGACCGCGACGAAATCCACGCCGCGGGTCCCGGAGCGCACCATGCGGTTGACCACGTTATTGCCGCCGCCGCCGACGCCGATGACCTTGATCCTGACGACGTTTTCAACGCCGGTATCCAATCCGAATGCCATATCGGTTCCTCCTACTATCTCTTGTAGAATGCGGGCGGATCATGTCGGTGCCGCCACAACATCAAGTGTATTCTGAAACAAGTCTATTGTATAACGCTTTTTTCTCGCGGTCAATAGCCGCGCGCGATTTCCCGAAAACTTTTTTACGCGCCCGGCGCGGACGGGATAAAGCGCATCTCGCCCTTGGACTTGAGCAGCATATAGTTGATCTCGCCCGTCTCGTTCGACTCCAGACCGTTTACCAGATCCTGCACGCTGCGGAAAATATAGTCGAGGTCGGAGTCCCACGGGAGGCGCACGGTGAAGCGGCCCAGATAGGTAAAGGTGATCGCCTCGGCATCAGACAGGTCGACGCTCCCGATGCCCGCGAGCATACCGTAACCGCCCGCCGTCCGCACGAGGGTGAGCAGTGTCTCCGTCGTCAGCGTTTTCTCCTCACCGAGCGAGAGCTGCGCGCTCAGCGCGGGCGACTCCGGCTCGACGCCCGTGATGCCCGGGCAGCCGGACGGCAGCGTGTCGGTCCGCTCAAGGAGCTTTCCGTTTTCGCTGATGAGCCAATAACCCTCCGGCGTGACGACGCCCGCCGCCGCCACGCACTCCCGCACCGTGATAACGATGGTGTCGGGCAGAGCGCGGTTGATCGTCGCCTCCTCCACATAGGGCAGCTTTTCAAAAATGGCCTGCGCGGCGCTGTACTTGTTGAGCAGGAAGAGGTTATCCTCGATCTCGATGCCCGAGGCCGCGACGACCTCCTCGCTCGTGTAGCGCGCGTTTCCGCTCACCGTGATGCTCTGCACCTTGAAAAAAACGGTCAGCGCCGCGACGACCGCGCCGGCGATGAGCAGGATGCACAGGAGCTTCATCAGGAAAGAAAATCTTCCCCGCCGGCGTCTGCGATTCGTGCTGCGATTTCGTGCCATAGCTTTTGTATCCTTTTCGTTTCTATGTAGTCTCCCGGCGGATCTGTGCGCCGAGCGCGGCCAGGTCGCGCTCGATAGCGTCGTATCCGCGATCGATGTGCGTGAGCTCCGTCACGCGGGTCGTGCCCTCGGCGGAAAGCCCCGCGATCACCAGCGCCGCGCCGCCGCGCAGGTCGGTGCATTTGACCGCCGCGCCGTGCAGCGTCCTCACGCCGTTCACCACCGCCACGCGCCCCACGACGCGGATCTCCGCGCCCATGCGTGAGAGCTCGTCAACGTGTCGGTAGCGGTTTTCAAAAATGTTTTCAACAAAGACCGTGCAGCCCTCGCTCCTGAGCAGCGCCGCCATCAGCACGGGCTGGGCGTCGGTCGGAAAACCCGGGTAAGGCGCAGTACGCACGGGGCGCACGGAGCGCAGCGCTCCGGTCGAGCGCAGGGAAACGGCGTCCGCCTCGCTCCTCACCTCGCAGCCGCTCTCGGCGAGCGAGAGCGCCACGGTGGACACCGCGCGGTAGTCCACACCGGTGAGCCGCACCTCGCCGCCCGCCGCCGCCGCGGCGCAGAGGTAGGTCGCGCAGACGATGCGGTCCCCGATGACGCGGTGCGTGCAGCCGTGCAGCACCGCGCCGCCCTCGACCGTGATGATGGAGCCGCCCGCGCCGTTCACCCGTGCGCCCATGCTCCGCAGCAGCGCCTGAAGATCGACGATCTCCGGCTCGCGGGCCGCATTGTAGATGACGCTTGTGCCCTCCGCGCCGCAGGCGGCGAGAATGGCGTTCTCCGTCGCGCCGACGCTCGGAATGGCGAGGGTGATGTCCGTGCCGCGAAGGCATTTCGCCTTGCAGCGCAGCTCGCCGTAGCGCTCGGTAATCTCCGCGCCCAGCTCGCGCAGGGCGGCCAGATGCAGGTCAATGGGCCGCGGACCGAGCTCGCAGCCGCCGGGGTAGGACAAGACCGCTTCTCCCTGCCGCGCGAGGATCGCGCCCAGAAAAATGATGGACGAGCGCATTTCGCGCATCAGCTCGTCAGGAATGTCGCAGCGCGCCATCGGCGCAGTGTCCACCTCCAGCGCTGTGCCGTCGCGCCGCACGCGGCAGCCGAGGTGGCGCAGAATGGCGACGGACGCGTCCACGTCGCGCAGACGCGGACAGTTCTCGATGCGGCAGACGTCCCGCGCGAGGATCGTCGCCGCCAGCACGGGCAGGACGCTGTTCTTGCTGCCCTGTATCGTCAGTTCTCCGTGAAGCGGCGCGCCGCCCTCGATGCTCAGATAGCTCATGTGCCGTTCCTCCCTTTCCCGATGGGTCAACAAACTAAGCCATAGTATGCGCCCACGGTGCGCCGTGGTTCCGGCGCGGGAGGAAAAGGGGGTGTACTTTCGCGGTGTTTTATGGTAAAATTCCGAAAAAATCCAAAAGCGAGGTCATATCATGAAGGGAAAAACGATCTGCAAAACGCTTGGGCTCGTACTGCTCGCGCTGCTCATTCTCGTCGTGCTGTACGTCGTCTATGTGTTCGCGAGCTACCACCGCGTCGGCGACCAGAGTCTCAGCGTAATGCATTGCAGCAGCAGGGACGCAGTCCCCATGGAGGACGCGGTCGAGACCGGCGCCGTCTACCGCGTTTCGTCCGCGAACGCGGGCTTCGGCGCCTACAGCGCCGACTACAGCTTCTTTATGGACGGCGGCAGGGAGAGCCGCGCCCGCAGCCGGCAGGCGGTCGACGAAAATATGCGCGGCATCGTCGCGTTCGTCAAAGGCCTTTCGCCCGACTTTGCCCTCTTTCAGGAGGTCGATACCGACGGCACGCGCAGCTGGCACATCGACGAGACCGCCTATCTGAGCGACGCCATGACGGGATGCGAATTTGACGAGGTGTTCGCGCAGAACTACGACAGCCCCTATCTTTTCTACCCGCTCATTCAACCCCACGGAGCGAATCAGTCCGGCATCGTGACGCTTTCGCGCCACCCCATCGCTTCCGCTGCGCGGCGGGAGCTGCCGGTGGAGAGCGGCTTTATGAAGCTCCTTGACCTTGACCGCTGCTATTCGGTCAGCCACATCCCGACGGCGAGCGGCAAGGAGCTTGTCCTCTATAATCTCCACCTCTCTGCCTACACCTCGGACGGCGCCATCGCCACCGAGCAGCTTGAGCTGCTGTGCGCGGATATGCTTGCGGAATACGAGGCGGGCAATTACTGCGTCGCGGGCGGCGACTTCAACAAGGACCTGCTCGGCAATTCGCCGGAGATCTTCGGTGTGGCCGCCGGGGAAAACGACACCTGGGCGCAGCCCATCCCGGAGGGAACGATCCCCGCGGGGCTGACGCTCGTCGCGCCCTTTGACGAGACCGCGCCCACCGCCTCCTGCCGCACGGCGTCCGAGCCGTACAGCATTGAGACGACCTTCCGCCTGACGGTGGACGGCTTCCTCGTGAGCGATAACGTGGAGGTCGTGGACAGCGCCGTGCTGGACGCCGGCTTCCTCTACTCCGACCACAATCCCGTGTGGATGGATTTTACGCTCAAATGAATATGCTCTGAGCCTGCGGCTTGCGCCGCAGGCTTTTATTTTACAAGCGCCATGACGGTCTCATAGATGCGCTCGGTCGCGTCGCGCACGCCGAGTCGGAGCGAAGCCTCGTGCATCGCCGCGAGCCGCGTTTCGTCGCGCAGCAGCGCGGCGGCCTCCGTAAACAGGCGCTTGCCGTCCAAACCCTCCTCGGGCAGGACAAGCGCCGCGCCGTGCTCGCCGAGCACGGCGGCGTTCTTCTCCTGATGGTGGTTCGTCACATTCGGCGACGGCACGAGGATGGCCGGCACGCCGAGCGCCGTCAGCTCGCTGAGCGTGGACGCGCCCGCGCGGCAGATCACAAGGTCGGCGGCGCGCATGACGTCCGCCATGTCGTAGATATACTCGCGCACGTCGAGCGAGGGATGGTCGCGCAGGTCCACGCCGTACCCGCTCACCCACTCGTGCATTTTCTGCCAGCCGAGCGAGCCGACGGAGTGGACGTGATGGAACGGCTCCTTTGCCGCCTCAAGATAAAGAAGCTCCGCCGTGACGCGGTTCATGTTCCCCGCGCCGAGGCTGCCCCAGAAGGAAACGACGAGCGGGCGGCCGTCGTTCACGCCGAGCTTTTCCTTGGCCTGCGCCTTCGTCTGCGTGAAGAAGTCGCCGCGCACCGGCGTACCGGTGACGACCACGCGGTCCTTGTGCTTATAATACCGCCGGCAGTCCTCAAAGCCGACAAGAATGCGGTCGCAATGGTTCTCGAGCAGTCGGGTCGTCAGCCCCGGAACGGCGTTCGACTCGTGCACCGCCGTCGGAATGCCGCGCGCGTGGCCGTAGCGCACGACGGGATAGCTCGCGTAGCCGCCCGTACCGACAATGAGGTCGGGCTGAAATTCATCGAGAATGGCGTCCGCCTCACGCTTCGCGTGCATCAGATTGCGCACGGAGACGAGGTTATGGCGCAGCTCCTTCGGCCGAAGGGAGCGGTGGAAGGACGAGATGTTGACCGTGCGGAACGGATAGGGCGTGTGCGCGATCAGGTCGCGCTCCAGTCCGCGCTCCGCGCCGACGAAGAGGATGCGGGTCTTCGGGTCTCTCTCCCGCAGGAAGCCTGCGAGCGCCAGCGCGGGGTTGACGTGTCCCGCCGTGCCGCCGCAGGTGAAAATAACGTTCATGCCTTCCGTCCCCCTTTCTTCCTCGCGGCGGTCTGTTTTCCGCCGCGGCATATTTTTGAGCTTTTCAGCC
>ERZ826016.3198-NODE-3198-length-11559-cov-2.926721_pt1 | contig 11559 bp, 9 predicted proteins | sample MGYA00519872_ERZ826016 | MGnify/ENA primary metagenome ERZ826016 (study PRJEB31778, sample SAMEA3449218) | human gut metagenome | biome: human gut; feature: human-associated habitat; material: faeces | place: United Kingdom | collected 2010/2012 ... | reverse complement strand
GAGAATTCAGATTGAATTGCTCGTCTTTATTGTGAGGTGCAGCCATCACTGCAATGACAATACTTTCACCACCATTTAGCATTACAGCTTCATTACCTGCTACGACTTTCCAAAGTGTACGGATATATACATTTTTATAATTTCCTTGTTCTTCATTAGGCCATAATGGTCCCGGAGAGTTCATGGCTCCATAGTGCTCCACATTACCGATATAAAGATTGTTCAGAAGTACAGGCTGGGTAGAATTATTATAGATAGAGTAAAAACCATCATTTCGGTAAGTTCCTGACGATGGGGTACGTGAACCACTATAATACAATTCTTTAAATATCAATGTACTTGATAGAGAAGAGACTAACTTCAGATCATTGAGTTTAGGCTCTTCATTTATTCTGAGATTCACGTTCGATAAGAAAGCTACCAGATTAGCCGCTTTCGCATCTTCCTCACCGGTTATTTGTGCTACCTCATCTGCAGATAAAGCACCGGTTGCGTTGATTGTATATTCTCCGGGTAATAGCTTTTCTAATGTCAGTTTCCCCCATTTATCGGTTTGTTTGGTGTAACTGATCTGTTCACTATTATTGGTTAATGTTATAACAAGAGGTTGTGAATAAGGAGTCTCTGTACCGAAAATGCCATAAGGTAAATGAATCTCAAAAGTTTTCACATAAGGAGATTCGCTTGTTGTATCTTCCTTGCAAGCAGTATATACTATTACAGTCAGACAGAGAAGGAGAATCCTGTTTATATATTCTTTCATATTTGACATCTATTAATTAGCATTATATGATTAAAATTTCAACCAAACTTCCGCACCGAAGAATTGTTCCGGATTACGGGTTTTATAGGTACCCGGAGATCGTTTACTTTCTTCCAAAGGAGTATACATAAATAGATTATTGACGAAAAATGCAAATCCTCCAAAACGTTTCAACTCTTTAGTCAGGCGTAAATTGAAAAGCCATAGGGGTGAATATCTATCAACTATTTCACGATTTTCCAAAATCTGTTTCTGCCAATCCGGATTGATTGCATCACCCGGTTGAAGCATATGCATCGAAAGATCTTTTGCTGATATATATCCGATAGGTGTCTTGTTCTCTATTCCTAAATAGCTTTGCGAATCGTGCCAGATAGTTTGTATGGACAAGGATATCAGGAAACTGATCTTAGGTATGTTGTGAATGATGCGCAGATTGGTAGAAAAGCGTTTGTATTCAGTACCATCACCAGCTTCGTAAATACCTATATCCTTATAATTTCCGTCTGAATCCGGATTCTTTTGATAGAAAGAATAGGCGGTGGAATAGCTACGGCTACGCATCCAAGCTCCGTTAAACACAAACTGGGTACGAATAGGAGCTATCTGTCCGGAACTGAAATCAAACTCAATTCCCTGATTCTTATTTACCTTGTCATTCATCGGAGTGTTATATCCTAGAATGACATTAGAGGTCTTATCGACAGCTAGTTCAGGATAGGTTCCCGGACGGTTGTTCAGTGTTTTATATTTTACTAATTCAAATTGATGGAAGGTATCAAAGTTCCGTCCAAAGGTATATCCGTTTTTCAGTATCTCGTTATAACCAGTAACTGAAAGGCTAGTCTGTCCGAACCGGAAATCTGCTCCGATTTCACTTTTTGTATTCTTTGCTATCTTTAGTTTCTGACTGACTGTATCATACACTTTAGTCGTTATGATGCTAAGTTTCTGGTCATCCATAACTCCGGTTGCACCTAAATTATCGTAATTCACGTAATCGAAGTAGGCCTTGTCTGGATATAGAAACATCAAAGGAGGGGCTTTGGCTGTAATACCCCAACCACCTTTCAAAGTCATAATTTTTGGAATTACTTCATATGAAACGTTGAATCGGGGAGAGATAACAGTACGGTTTTCTTTACGCCCTGGTTGGATCGCATCTGCTCTTACACCTAGTTGCAACATGAATTCACGGTTCGCAATTTCTGTAGTTATGTTATCTTCCGCATAAGCTGATAGTTGGTTTAATGCTGGGATATCACTGTAAGGTCTCATCCTTAACCCACTTGACGGAGGCATCAGAGGGTCGAATACTTTACCTTTACCAAAATTGACATCCGTTTTCCAGTCGATACCCGCAACAATACGGTTCTTAACACCACTTATTTCTTTAAAGAAGTTGGCGGATAATTTTGTGAAAACATTTAGCGGATTACCATAAGTGCTCATTTGGGTTAAGAACTCATAGGGTAATATATTAGTTAGTGCTGTAGGGTCCAGCTTGCTGGCATTGGTGATTTGCTGCCCCGTTGAGTCAAAAATATCTTCTTTTCGGTTGGAAGTTATAGTACCGTCTTGCATAGCTGACGTTACCATATAACCGAAATTCCCTTTAATTTCTTGATTGTAACCTTTCTGTCGGGCATAGTTGACAGATACATTCAATTTGATGAATTTAAAGAAGTCGCTGGTCTGATTCCAGACGATATTAGTATTAAACTTGAAGCCCAGGTTCTCGGCACGACGTTCACGTTGATATTGAGCATCCGAAGGGTCTAGTTTGGTTGCATCCAAATCAGAATAGAAGCCAAACCCAGTAGTGGTAAAAAGATTTTCACCAATGGTTTTGCTATATAATATGTTGGAAGTGAATCGCTGAAAACCTTGATAAGGTCGGCGTTCGTCACTTAATGATTTGGCATAGTCGAAATCTACACTTAGATTACCACCTTTTTGGCCTATTTGGAAACCTTTACCAATGGAAGCTTGTGTCAGTGTAGGATTAATTTTCATCTTAACCTGAAAAGGATACACACCGGCTTTCGGATTGATGATGATCACTCCTGAGGTCATATCGCCATATTCCACAGAAGGAATTCCTCGGATCACGTCCACAGATTCTATGTTATCCACTGATATCTCACGTAAATCCAGTCCGGAACCTGCAGAAGAGGCGAAGCCGGTATTCAGTGAACCTTCTTTGGCAGTATTTCCTATCTGGAGATTAGCATTGTTTGAGATAGGAGCTCCATTAAATACGATGGAAGTCCCCATACTATTCAACGCATCACTTTGGATTTGTCTGAGTGTAGCACGCGATGGTGAGTTCAGTGTAGGATTGGAAGACAGATGACCGGGTAATAGCTCCAATATATCCCCCAAGCTAGTAGCTTGCAGGTGATCGATAGCTGAACGTGAAATGGAGGAAGAAGTAGAGGCTCCTGTTTTGTTATTGGTAGCTACTACGGTAACTTCTTTCAATGAGAAGTTTTCTTCGTACATTTCATACTTTTTTACTTTGTTGTGCTGGTCTTCCACAACAAGCTCTTCCGTAATAGGCAACATACCCACATAACGAATATTTATAGTTGTCTTTCCTACGGGTACATCACGAAGGAGGAAGAAACCATCGAGATCGGTAGTGGCGAATATGCTATATTGAGGCAAGCTGACAACTGCTCCAGGTAATGCCTCTTTTGTTCTAATATCCAATATTTGTCCCTTATAATTGACTTTTTTCGTTTTTTGTGCGTAGCTATAGGGAGTGGATAAAAGAAAAATAATGATTAATAAGGGAATAATCCGTAGATGATGAATCATAAAATATTTTTTATTCAATACTGAACATATTCTTTGGAAAGATAAAAAAGAAACAACAACCGAACAAGGGAGGAAACGCCCTCATTCGGCTGGTTATATAAAACATATCTAAAAGATGTAGTAGAGTAGTGCTTTTAGATAGAAGCGGCAACTTATTTAGATTTCACACAACGTATAGGCAAAGCATTAACTACTGGTTGTTTTTTATCGAATACTGCCATATTGTTATCTGCATAGGCGTAAGCCACTTTCGCCTCAGCTGTTTCGCTAGTATTGATTTCAGAACTCCAGAAATAAGCAGCTTTAGGTAGATATTTTTCAACTGAGCCGTTATTTAATTTCCATAGTCCACCACGTGCAATTAATATTTTGTCTTGAAAAGCTTGTGCTGCTTCAACTTCTTCTTCGGTCATAAAACCCTCATCAATGAGCCAATCTTCCCAATAAGAAGCATTAACAATCTTTTTGGTTTCTGCTTGAGTCGGTATTCTCCAACCTTTAGGGCAAGGAGTGTTTTCTGCAACGGTCCAGTCTTTATAGTCTGTCCCCTTTGCATTCCAAGTTTTGTTGAAACTTGAATTTACACTTGCATCTCCATTTGTTGCAACTGGTGTATTATTTCCGAACTGGTAGTAGTTACCAATGGATGTTGCATTGGGATTAGCATAATTGTTATTATATGGCTCTGTAGCACCAATATTACGATCGAGAATATATAATTCAACCTCATCAGTCGCATCAATTACTTTGTATCCACCTTCAAGGCAAGCTTTAAGTTGAACAGTACAAGTACCGGTTTTTCCATTAGCTGCTTTAGCAGTAATAGTAACTGTAGCATCTGCATCTATGTCTTTCACCAAAGTCAGTACACCTTTATTGTTTACTGTCAGATAGGCTGTATTATTGGAAGACCAAGTGATCGTTGGATCATCTGCATTTTCCGGAGTAATGGCAGCGCTTAAAGTTGGTAGTGTAGTTTGCTCCTGATAGATTGTTGCCGTAGATGGGGTAACGGAGATACTTGTTACTTCAACTGAACTTGGATCGTCATCGTCACTACAAGAGAATGCAACAAATGCACTCATTGCTAAAAATAAGAATTCCTTTTTCATTTTTTTTATGTATTAGATTGAAATATAAAATAGCCTAATCAAGTTTCATTTTGTAACTATTCTCTATACTTACAATAATAATAGAGAAGTCAACTTACTTGAAATTATCACAAACATAGTATATATTTGAATTAATTCCAAACATTTTGCGCGTTAATCTTTTATATTACCTAAAAAAATATCAATATTAGTCTTTATGAGTACTTGAAACTACTACTATAGGATTCCCTCCATGATAGACACTTTTCATAATTTTATAATGTATATTTTCGATTGTATGTGAGTGTAGTTTTGTTAATGCTCATTTTGTAATATATAAAAATACTTAAACTGTAAATTAAACTATCAAATGGTCTTTTGAAAGTATCACCTGCTTCTTATAATGAGTACACTATGATGGTATTGAAATATTATGTTAAAAAATATGGCTTTTATTTACGAGGTAACTATCTTTTGGCCAGCATATTCTACATTTATTGTTTTTAAAATACAGAAAAGTAGGATGATAATTTAAGTAAATGGTCTCATAACACTTTGTCAATAGTTATATTTGTTTATCGTTGGTTTGATTAAATTGTTTATGGCAAACATAATACATTTGTTTCGGTATCAATGCCGTAAAAAACTTCTTTATTCCAACGTTTTTTCTTCTTTCCGTTTAATAACACTTTGTATGGAAGAGATGAGTTAATTCTAACTATAACTTTTTTCACTTTATTTGTAACGTCACCATCTATCTGAATTAACAGACGTTTATCTATAGTTTTTTTCCAACTTACTGAAAAAGAATCATTCCCAATTTCAATTCCGTCAATAGTAAGATAATCCAAGTCATCGGGAATTTGCAGATACATTTCAATTGGAGAACCTGGAATACCAGGCTGAATACCAGCCAGTCCTTTGACAAGACTTTCAATAAATGTAGCATACGACCATAATTGAGAAATATTGGAGCAACCATGAGGTTGGCATTCTGGAAATAATCCTAATGGAGATTCTTGGAGTGACAACGGAGCTTGAGCTGAAAGCTGAATCAATTTCCATCCTAAATCAGTTTGTCCATACTCAAAAGCAGCCGTAGCGCAAATATTATTATGTACTAATCCAACCCCATCATGTGAAATATCTGCTCCTTCATTATATTTGCCTACCATTCCCCAAAGATCATTAACCCAATGTTTTTGAATACTTTTAAAAGCTATTTGACCGTTTTTATCCTGAGCTAGTTTAGTTTTCTGTGGAAATACCACATTCCAGAAATGACTATATATTTTTTCTCCACTCCCAGATAAAGCACTAGGCCATATATTATGAGAATCATCCCACCAATCAACATTAAATCGTTTTTTATATGCTGAAGCAAGCGACGAGTATAATCCGGACTCTGTTACTTCTCCTATGATAGTCGCCATTTGGGACATACAATTAAGAGCTGGGAATGTATATGCCGCTGTGGTTAATTCCACCCAATTGTTTTTAAACTCAGCTTCTTCCATAAGCCCATGTCCCTGGATGTATAAGCCATTTTTTGCATCTATATCTTTAATGATATCTTGTATCATTCGTTTACATAAAGGATACGCTTCTGCTAAAAATGTAGAGTCATGTGTCCACGAAAAATATTCCCAAACTGCATTTACCAATTGAGGAGAAACTTGAATGTGATCCCATCCTAAAAGAATTCCATCGCTCGATATTTCATGAGGAGCCCGCAATTTTTTTTCCGTATAGTATAGTAAATTATTCAATGTCCGTTTGGAAATATCCTTAAATCCACCGGACAGACATCCGGCTATTGAGAAACAAAAATCTGTACCAAATAAACGAGGATAGACTGGGACTCCTGCTCCAAGGAACAAATCCGGATATAAAGGTCTTTCATCTTTTATATTCATTAGTATATTGGCCTTAGCACAATAAAATGCATCCACTATCTCTTTTCGGGAACAATCCAAACGGACACCTTCGTTTATAGAATGCGTATATTTCTTCTGTTTTTTCTCTTTTTCGGGATTATAGCAGTTTATTAGTCTATTGTAACGTTCTTGAAGAGTTGTAACCGATTTCGATATGGTACCACATTCACCTGTTACTAAAAAAGGAATTTCTATGCTGCCTTCGGCTGGTAAACAAAGATCGTAAATCAATGCAGCTGTATCTTGCTGGATAAAATAGGCTGATGGATTTATCGGGCTTCCCATTGTTAAGAGCCCTGAAGAGTCGAATGCATATATCTGCCCATTCTTATAATAAATAGAATCCTTATCGTTTCGAAGAGTCTCAGCCCTCCATGAAGGTCGGATATTGACTATACCGGAAAAATTCAGTTTTAGGGTTCTGTCAGTAGGTGAATCGTTGTTTATTTTCAGTTTGACAAATAGTGCTTTATCATTCTCGGCTACAAAATCTTCCCTTGTAACAGAAAGATGGTGTTGCGAAAATGAGAATCTTGCGCTATAAAAGTCAGACTCAAAGTCTGTCGCATCTGTAAGTGCCCAAGTGTATTGATTATTTTCAGATAAAACAAAGCCAAATCCATTTAATAATTTGATAGGATGAGACCAAACACCTCGTTCTTCTGTCTCGTTGCTTTGTGCAGGAAAAGAGCCATTCATAAATCCTATTTCATATAAGCTTTTGCCTGCTAGAAAGAATGGAACTTGCCTCAGGTCCGAAACTTTCACACTTCTGTCAATACCGGAAAATTTCAGGCTTTGTTTACCTCCATTTTGGGCATATAAACTTGCTATTGTATTTGCTGTGAAGATTGTATACAGAAATCCCCAGATAACTGGATGTTTTTTCATACGTTGGCAATTTTATATTGAGCAGATAATTTTGTTTGCAAAGATACGGAATTTATGAGTAGTTTTCTCTTTATGGTAATTCTATTGCAAATTAGAAGCGTAATTATTATATTTGCAGTTGTTATTTACAAATAAAATCGATAGTAGCAAAATCTAAAATAGGATTTGATATGAGAAAGTTTTATTATTTATTTATACTGATTGTAATATCTTGTAACGTCGGTTTAGCTCAGAGTCGTAAATCGGTATCTATTTTGGGTGATTCATATTCAACATTTGAAGGATTTATGCAACCGAAAACAAATAGTTCATGGTATTCTACAACTACAAAGCCTGAAACGGATGTAACTTCTGTAAAACAAACTTGGTGGAATAAATTTATCGAAGAAAACGGGTATCAGCTTTGTATAAACAACTCGTTTTCCGGGTCGACTATTTGTAATACAGGATATGATAAAGCGGATTTTAGCGACCGTTCTTTTATAACTCGTATGCCAGGGCTCGGTTTCCCGGATATTATATTAATATTTGGTGGTACTAATGATAGTTGGGCTGATTCTCCTCTTGGAGATTTTAAGTATGGTGGATGGACTAAGGATGATTTATTTAAATTCCGTCCGGCAATGGCTTATATGCTCGATCATGTGATTCATAATTATCAGAATGTTGAGATCTACTTTATCTTGAATACAGATTTGAAGAAAGAAATCAATGATTCTGTTAAAAATATCTGTCAACATTACGGTGTTGCTTGTGTTGAACTGCAAAACATTGATAAGAAGAACGGACATCCTACAATAAAAGGGATGTCACAGATTAGCGAACAACTAAAAATGTTTATAGCGGAGAATTCTAACGCTTTGGATTCGAATACCATAGACTCATGTTGGTAGATCAGCCGCATTGGTGGATGTGAAAAGTAGCTGATAGAATATGATTCACGCGAATTTATGCAATGATTAAATCGAATCTGCGTAAATTCGCGTGAATCTTTATTTAAAAGTATACTACAATATAATACGACCCTTTTGTTCTCGTTGGTAATCCTTGATTCTTATTCTTCTCCAATCCCATGGTGAACCATTGGTGGAGGAAATGTAGCCTGCATCAGGATAGACATCATATCAGGGTAAAACAAAAGCCACTAACTATTTTATATATAAACGTAAAAGGATACGTTTATTTTTACATGCATCACAAATAATAGAATATATAGCTAATTTGTTTTCCGTATTGTTTTCATTTTCGGTTAGAGTCAAACTATCTAAATTTCTTGCAATATATAAACTATAATGGCTTTTTCTATTTAGTGATAGAAAACAACTATCTATTGCACTTTCCTTTTCTTCAATATTATATATCATGGGATATACAAGTTTTAAGTCTAAATAATATTTCCCTTTTATAACAATGTCTTCACTCTTAGATCTAATATTATTTTTCATACTTATGATCTGAAATATAGAATCATTTCTTTGAGCATTAATTATATAAAGAAAATCATTACAATCAATCGACTGTATATAAAACAAGGACATATCTTTGGGCTCTTGCATATCTGAACTCAATAATCTTGTCTGAGAGCATGATACTAAAATAAAACTAATAACACATATTATATATTTCATATATTCAAGGTAATGTTTGAATTATTTTATTTATCCCTCTTTTAGAAACAAACCATTCTACTTTCACTGCATTATTTATATCCTGTGTCTCCTCTCCCTTCTTATCATACATCTTTTGGTATACTGTAGATTGAGAATTTGCTTTATTATGTGCCTTAAAAAAACACTACCTGCAATGTTGGCTGGTGGACTTGAAATTCCTGTTTTTTGAGAAATTCGTGCCCCCTCATATGTTTCTGTTACTTCATGCATAATCATTTTACCTGATGTTTCTGTATGCTCATCTGCACTTCGTAACACATTTGGATTAATTTCTTGATGCGCAGTGACCTTTATGTTTCCAAAACTATCTGTTTCAACAGTATTACCCATAAAAGCACCGCCAACCATATGATTCCCTGTTGATGTCGTATTACCATCTGTAGTCACTAAATTAATCATAACTGTATTATCACTTATCATTTTTTGCCATTTTTCTTGCAGCACGATTCATTTTTTTTATCTACATTTACTACATAACTAACATATCCAATACTGCTAATATTCTTGTTTAAATCTTTAATCAGATTACCGTTTATATCATAAGATACTCAGTTTTCTGATTAATACTACTTTTAAACCATAGCCCATTACCGAATAGTTAGCAATAAGGCTATCATCTTTAAAGTAATATTCTTCAGTAAAACAAGCTATCATACGTGAAATAATACCCTGATACAAGTTATCTATCATTAGACAACATTTATCAGGGTAATACATCAATAAAATCAAAACTGAAACTTGTGGAAAACTATTATTTTATTTTAAATTTAGATTTCAGTCGCTTTATTTTCTCCTGTCGTATGAGCCGATGACGTTCTTCTTCTATATAATATTGAGACATACTTTTACCTTTAAAGCTTTCAACTACAAGCATTATCCCTAATATCAATAGCGGAGAAGCTAGTGCATAGAACAAATAAAATCGGTTAGGATGAAAACTTTCTTGAATAACACGTATTTCTTCTGGTATATATCTCACTGCAATAGAATCTCCTATTGGAGTATGTCCATCATAACTACCTGCATAAATAATCTTATTGTTTATTAATACAGAACACCCTGAATTTGGTCGAGATATTCTGCCAGAAATTTCGACAATAGGAGCATAAAACAATCGCCCGTTTATTCTAATATTTTGAAACGTATATGTAATATAAATTGCAAAAATGAATGCAAGTAAAGCTAATCCTCCTATAATAAAAAGTATTTTATTTATTTTTATCATTATCTTTTAGTGATTTTGTTACTATATTTTTATTGTACCCAACGCAAAATTCGTAGTTAACTCTAGCCCAATATTTGTTGCCTTTTCTAATTTTGCTGATTTCATCATATTATTTTGTTGATCAGTCAAAACTTTGCCCTTATCCAGTTTTTTTTCCATTCTTTTAATTGTAGTATTAGCATTATTGTTATTGGGACTTACGTTTAAGTTTCCAGTAATGCCCCAACTACCACTTCAGTTCCCACATTTTTTAATATATCCTGTCCTTTAATAGCATTATCAATCATTTGACCAGCTACTGATTTCCCTGCTTCTTTCAATGTGGTCTTTACAACTGTTTTTACAGTTGTTTTGGCTATATTCTTAGTCGTTGCTCCAATTGGATTTATAGCTCCTTCTGCAGCAGATACTATAATAGAACCTAAACTAATATCATCTGTAAAGGCATCCAATCCCGTTTTTCCAGTAGCAAAATTCACTGCAACTTGACTCCCATAGTCTATTCCTGCGTTTACAATAGCACCAATAGCATTCACAATCCAACGTCCATCAGGATCTTTGTACAAAATAGGATTATTATTACAATAGAGATAAGATGAGTAAGAATAGTATTTCTCACTCATCGGATCTACAGTTGTCCATCTTCCCAATACCGCATCATACTGTCTCGCCCCATAATCATAGCAATTCAGCCCATTCTTCCGCTCCAATTCCTTCCCATTATACTTGTAAGGCTGAACACTATTCACAGAAGTAAACATACCACCAAACGGATAATAACTGTTCGTCTCCTCCACAGTACCATCCTTATCCGCCACCACACGAATATTTCCCTGATGATCTTTCAGATAAAAATGAAACTTCCTATCCGGGAAACTCACATACCCCGCCTCATTGAGCAACATCTTCAGCACACCATTCTCATAGACCGCATTCCCACAGTAATCCGTTGTCAAGGTAGTAGACCCCGTCGTATGTACAGTGCGAAGCTTCGTCCCGTCCGCCCCATAATCATATAGGATACTGTTACCATTACCAAAGATCACCTGGTCAGGCAAATTTAAACAATTATATCCAATACTACTAATATTCTTGTTCAAATCCTTAATCAGATTACCGTTTTTATCATAAGCATACTCTGTCGTCTGATTGGCACCAT
>ERZ826016.3197-NODE-3197-length-11560-cov-2.903433_pt1 | contig 11560 bp, 10 predicted proteins | sample MGYA00519872_ERZ826016 | MGnify/ENA primary metagenome ERZ826016 (study PRJEB31778, sample SAMEA3449218) | human gut metagenome | biome: human gut; feature: human-associated habitat; material: faeces | place: United Kingdom | collected 2010/2012 ... | reverse complement strand
TGGTACATTAGCTACGTCTAAGGGGAAATTTCGTGTGAACTGCTTCCTGAAGAAAATGAAAGATCAATATTTAATTCATCAAATAAGGATTGAAAAAATCAATGAATAAGGAAAAAGAACTGATCGACAAACTGATCGATCTTGCTTTTGCAGAAGATATTGGCGATGGTGATCATACCACGCTTTCGTGTATTCCCGATACTGCTATGGGGAAATCTAAACTTTTGATTAAAGAAGCGGGTGTATTGGCCGGAATTGAAGTTGCCAAAGAAATTTTCAACCGCTTTGACCCTACAATGAAGGTTGAAGTATTTATCAATGACGGAACTGAAGTAAAGCCGGGTGATGTAGCAATGGTAGTGGAAGGTAAAGTGCAGTCACTGCTTCAAACGGAACGCCTGATGTTGAATGTTATGCAACGTATGAGCGGAATTGCCACAATGACTCGTAAATATGCCAAGCAGTTGGAGGGTACTCATACAAGAGTGCTGGATACTCGTAAAACAACTCCGGGAATGCGTATTCTTGAAAAGATGGCAGTGAAGATTGGTGGTGGGGTGAATCACCGTATCGGTTTATTTGATATGATTTTGCTGAAGGATAACCATGTGGATTTTGCAGGTGGTATTGATAAAGCGATTACTCGTGCAAAAGATTATTGTAAGGCAAAGGGTAAAGATTTGAAAATAGAAATTGAAGTTCGTAACTTTGATGAACTGCAACAAGTACTCGATTTGGGTGGCGTGGACCGTATCATGTTTGATAACTTCACTCCTGAAATGACGAAAAAAGCAGTAGAAATGGTAGCAGGTAAATATGAAACCGAATCTTCCGGTGGTATTACTTTCAATACACTTCGTGATTATGCCGAATGTGGTGTAGACTTTATATCCGTAGGTGCTTTAACTCATTCTGTGAAAGGACTTGATATGAGTTTTAAAGCATGCTAAACGTTATTAGAGTGATTATTAGCATGTAGCTAAAATATAAAAGGATAGTTGAAGCCTTTCTCTATCTCTTTCTCCTTGGGAGAGGGGCGGAGAAAGGCTTCTTTTTGATTCTTTAACACTTATCATTGCAACATTTTTCTAATACCTGCGTCTAAAGGATAAACGACGCAGACATACGTTCGATTAAAAGACATTGACTTTGGAAAACGAGATAGAACTGATAAACGGGTGTCGGGCAGGAAAGGATTCAGCCCGTAAGGAACTTTACACCCTCTATTCCAAACAGATGTTAGCGATATGTTATCGTTATACGGGCGATATGGATGCGGCGTATGATGTACTGCATGATGGTTTTATCAAGATTTTTACCAACTTCTCTTTTCGGGGAGAATCTTCACTCAGTACGTGGATTACCCGAGTGATGGTGACACAATCACTCGATTATCTTAGACGTGAGAAAAGAGTCAGTCAGTTGGTAATATATGAAGATCAGCTTCCCGATATTCCGGATATTTCGGTCTCGGGAGGAGGAGAGGGGATCCCCGAAGAACAATTGATGGCTTTTGTTGCCGAATTGCCGGATGGTTGCCGAACCGTATTCAACCTTTATGTGTTTGAAAAGAAATCTCATAAAGAAATAGCTAAGATGCTTCACATAAAAGAGCATTCGTCTACTTCTCAGTTACATCGGGCCAAATATTTGTTAGCAAAAAGAATTAAAGAATATAGGAAGTATGAAGAAAGAAAAAGATGAAATAACCGACCTGTTCCGTACACGTCTTGCCGATACCGGGATGACTGTTCGAGAGGGATTTTGGGAAGAGCTTTCGCAGGATATTCCTGTGGCTTGCCAACATCGTCGTCGGTTGTTGCTTTTCCGTGTGGCAGCTGCAGCATCCGTATTGTTGGTGTTGGCTGCATCATCAGCTACGTTCTGGTATCTTTCCCCAAAAGATGAGATTGAAGAAGCGTTTACCCAATTGGCTGTGACACAAGGAGGAGCTTTGGATGGAGATGGAATACGTATCAATCAGTTGCCTCAGCCTGTGCAACCGGTATTGGCAAAGCCTGCACCGAAAACGTATGGAATGCTCTCTCAATATGCCGATGGAGAAGATTCTGTTTCTATTACTGTATCAATGTCAATAACTCTTTCTTCGACAACTTCGGTGGAAAGTGATAATCGGATGCGAAGACGCAAGGATTATTGGCAAACAACTAATGAACAGTCGGAGTTGGTAGCAGTGGCAGAACAAAAAAATGCAGTTGTCAATCATCCGGTCCATGTGAAAGTAGAGAAAAAACATAATTGGGCAATGAAAGCTCAGATAGGAACTGCCCTACCGGCAGAAGACGGAGCATATAAAATGCCTGTATCGGCAGGAGTAACAATGGAACGAAAATTGAATAGATTTGTAGGAATAGAAACTGGATTACTCTATTCGAACCTTCGTTCTAATGAACAAACTTTAAATTATCTGGGTATTCCGATAAAACTTAATATAAAATTGGCTGATACGAAGAAGGTTGATGTTTATGCATCTGTGGGTGGAATTGCAGATAAATGCATAGCCGGAGCGCCTAATAATAGCTTTAAAGAAGAACCTATCCAACTGGCTGTGACTGCTGGTATAGGAATTAACTATAAAATCAATGATCAATTTGCACTTTTTGCCGAACCAGGTGTTTCACATCATTTCAAGACTGACTCGAAACTGGCTACGGTACGTACGAAAAGACCAACTAATTTTAATTTGCTTTGCGGGCTTCGCATGACGTATTAACTCTTATGAGAATGAAAAAAACACTTATTGTGCTGTGGATGGCTGTATGCCTGATGGTATCCTTGGTGGGATGCAGCAGCGAAGAAATGGATTACAATAATCCTGATGTTACCCTTTTTGTCAAGCAACTGAAGGCTGGTACGTATAAAATGGAAAATGAAAAAGGAGTGATAGAAGTACCTCACTTCACCGAAGAAGATATTCCTGAACTGTTGAAGTATGCGGAAGATTTAACCATTATTCCTTCTTTTCCGTCAGTCTATAATATGAATAATGGAAAGATCCGTTTGGGTGAGTGTATGCTTTGGGTGATAGAATATATTAGACAAGGAACACCACCGTCATTAGGATGTAAAATGGTATTGGCGAATGCTGAGAATTATGAGGCTATTTATTTCTTGACGGATGAAGAAGTGCTCGATGCCGCTGCTTGTTACAGGCGTTGGTGGGAAGGACGGAAATATCCGAGAACAGCTTGGACAATTGATCCATGCTATGATGAGCCACTTTGTGGAACGGGTTACCGGTGGTGGTAATAACAAAATAAAGTTTTCCGGATAGAAAAATGAGCAAAAATGTCAGCACGTTTGTTTATATCGATAGTTTTGATACTGCTGACAGGGAAGTGTTATGCTCAATGGACTGCAGAAGATTCTTTGCGATTAAAGAAATCGTTGGAGAATGGTGAAGAATTGTATCTGAACAAAGAGGTTGTTAAGAGAATTAAGTTTGATAACAGTGCGGAGAATCCTCGTATGTCCAATGAGAAATCGTGGATGCGTTTTGATAAATCACTTCCAAGAGTTATTGCTCCTTCTACGGTGGTGGAATCAGATTCATCGTATGACAGCCGACGGTTGTCCAATAGGACGCTTCCTTTTATGATGTTGGAGACCTATAAATCAACTTATGTTCCCTTACCTTTGGATACATTGGTAGTATCGATGCGCATCCATTTACCTCCGCCCGATGGTATATCGTTAGGTAATGGAGTCAGGGTGGATGGAGGGTTGTTTTTCGGTTTAGATTTGCTGCAAGTTTTCACTAAAGATTTCTGGCAGTTCCGAAAGAAGCGGATGCGTACTCGTACTATAGACGTACTGAAGGATTATAGTAAACAAAAGTGAGAAGAAGAATGGAGAGACTGATGAAACGTTTTGTTACAGCTATGGCACTGTCTTTAACGACTTTAATAATGTATGCACAAGAATGGACTTCGAAAGATTCTTTGCATGTGAAAAAGTTGTTTGATGGTGAGCAGGAGCTGATTTTAAATCCTGATGTGGTAAAGTCGATAGATTTCGGCAATGCGGCAGGAACTCCTCGGGTGTCTGAGGAGAAAAGCTGGATGCATTTCGATGAGTCTCTTCCCCAGGTTTTACCTAAACCGAAAGTTGTTCTTACATTGACACCTTATACTGCTACTACTCCTTATGATTGGGATCCGGTTTATCAGAAAAAAATAAGAGTTACTAAGAATACTTGGCGTGGAGATCCTTTTTATGAACTTCGTCAACTGTTATATACCAAGAGTTCTAATATCTCTCTTGGTAAAGGTGGTGTATATATCAGTGGGGGAGCCATTGGAGGACTTGATTTAATGGCTATGTTTACGCGAGATTTTTGGAGTAAGAAGAGACTGGAGACTCGTGACAGGACCCTGGAAGTTTTGCGCAGATATGGAGATTCGACTAATGTGATGATTAATGTTCCTATTGAACAGATTACTCGCTGAAAATGTTATTATTATAGAATATAGTAATCTATTAATTGCTGTATTAATTCACTACTTTTCCCGTTGGGACATCGCAATTAGCACATAAAAAAGATATATAATTATGAACAGAATTACTTCTCTCTTTGGAATTCAATATCCTATTATTCAGGCAGGAATGGTTTGGTGTAGCGGTTGGCGGCTTGCCTCCGCTGTAAGTAATGCTGGAGGTTTGGGACTAATCGGTGCAGGATCAATGCATCCGGAAACTCTTCGTGAACATATTCAGAAGTGTCGTGGAGCAACAATTTGCCCTTTCGGTGTGAATATTCCTTTGATGTATCCTCAGATAGAGGATATCATGAACATTGTTGTGGAAGAAGAAGTAAAGATTGTTTTTACTTCCGCCGGAAATCCTAAGACATGGACCGGATGGTTGAAAGAACGAGGGGTTACAGTTGTTCATGTTGTTTCATCTTCTCGTTTTGCTGTGAAATGTGAGGAAGCGGGAGTCGATGCTGTGGTTGCAGAAGGATTCGAAGCCGGTGGGCATAACGGGAGAGAAGAAACAACAACATTTTGTCTGATTCCTGCTGTACGTAATGCAACGACATTGCCTTTAATTGCTGCCGGAGGTATTGGTACAGGTGAAGGTATGCTTGCTGCTATGGTGTTGGGAGCTGAAGGAGTGCAAATAGGAACTCGTTTCGCATTAGTGGATGAAAGTTCGGCAAGTCAGACTTTTAAAGAATATTGCTTAAGTCTCGGTGAAGGAGATACTAAATTGTTATTAAAGAAGTTGGCTCCTACACGCTTAGTGAAGAATCATTTCCGGGATGTGGTGGAGAAGGCAGAGGACAGAGGCGCTTCAGCTGATGAATTGCGAACTTTGTTGGGAAAAGGTCGTGCCAAAAAAGGTATCTTTGAAGGAGATCTCGAAGAAGGTGAGTTGGAAATAGGACAAGTTTCTGCATTAGTTTCTCGTCAGCAGAATGTTGAAGAGGTAATGCGAGAACTGGTGGAGGCTTTTCAAAGGGCAGCGGGAAAAGATTATAATTTATAAGATTATAGGTTATTGAGGATTAATATTAGTCTTATAAATAATGTCTGTTTGGAAGGAAGATTACTTGTTTTTCTCTGAAATAAAACTTATTTTTATTGTAATAGAATTATAACTGCAAGCTTCGGTTATATAACTGCAACTTTTGATTATATAATCAAAGGTTCCGGTTGTATAACCGAAACTTGCGGTTATAGTTTGATTTTAATAAAAAACATCTTTTCATTTAAAGGAAAACAAGATTTCTCCTTATGCTAAGATGTTTTCTCTTATTCGCTAGTTATAAAGCTATTAATAGCTAAAGTTGAGAGAACTATATGTCTATAAGACAGCCTTCTATTATAAAGTTTTTTGAACTAGAGGCTTATTGGGGCATATTTAAGATCGAATACATCTGCTACTGTTTTATATGTAACTTTTCCTCCTACTATGTTCAGTCCCAGAGCTAATGGGGTATCCTTTGGTGATGAGGTGGGGTGCTTTAGACTTATTGTTAATCATAGCCAATGTCAGTTCTTTATCTGATGCAAAATGAAAATAGGTGAATAATAACTATCCCTCCGGAAGGTGTCATACCTACCCGATTCTCGTTGTTTTTGATTTCTTTGGTAACTCCTATGATCATAATGTAATATATTGAGGATTATAATGTTCGAATGTGCGAATAATCCCCTTACGTTGTTATTCGCAAGGGGATGTTTTAGAACAGGGATTGTGTCGGCTGTTTATCTTGTGTCCGATTTTTAGAAGCTAAATGCCTCCGTCAAGTATCCATATTCTCTGATCATTGTCTTGACGCAGAGCAACATAGTGCGTTTGGGACGTTCCGTCAGGTTGAGTCAATTGATAAAATACGTATACCCCTGCATAGTTGTCCTTCTTTTTAGGTATACTGAACTCTGAAACCTTGCAACCATTAAATCTCTTCACAAGTTCTGTCAGGTCATAGGTTCGGAGAGCTTCTTTCGCTTGTTCGGGATTCCCACTAGTGAGTGCTGTTAGAATTCTGCGTGCTGCTTCTGTAGCTGTCTCATTCTGGAGAGTTTGTAGATGTGCTCCTTCTTTCAATATCGGCTCCCCGGCTTGTACCCATTGAGATTTGTCGATATTGGGAAGACGTAATAGATCCTCTTTATGTAGTAATGTATTATACTTAATATCGGAACTGCTGAGAATAAGAACTTTTTTACCCTCTTGTTCTATCCAAACCCGTATTTCCCGAAGTAGACCGTCGTTCTTGGTAAACACATTTTCTATGATACACTTATGCTTTTCCGGTTTAGAATCATTGAGTAGTGAATAGGGATTATTGTTGTACCTCTCTGTATATGTGGTTATGACTATTCTCGAACTATTTTCTGAGATTTCCACATTCCCTTTCTTGTTATCAGCTATAGCTATTTTTTGTTGTTCCAGAAGTTTTTCGGGTTGGAGTAACGAAGAGAAGCCCTCCATAAAACCTGTATTAGCTGAACCACGTATTTTCGAACCGGTATTATCCCACATATATTGTTCTTGACCATCGAACAGGATCGTTCTTCCTCCTTCTTTTTCTAATCTCCAGAAGGTAGAATCATTTTGGTGTAGAACTTTTAGGTTAATCTTGATAAATTCGGCGTCAGGATTAAAGTAAGCCATATTTTCGTTTGGGAGAGTACGTGCATTCATGTTGATGACAAAACTACCTGCATTGTGTACGTTTCTGATAGCTTGTTCGAAAATCAGTGACGGTGATGGAATGGCCTTTGCATCTGTTGAGAAAAGATTACTTAGTCCTGTCATTACACCTGCCACAAAAATAATTAGAGCTGCTGCTATTTGCGTAAACCTTATGCGCAACTGTTGAATTTTGTGTTGGTTTTTACTGTCTTTTCTTTTAATAGTAGATGGTTCAATCTTGGTTTCAGGTGACTTTGATTGCATTGTCATAGGTGCATAACGCGGGCACAACAAATTGACAGTTGCCATATAATCCTCATAATATGATTTACATTCGGGGCATTCTTCCATATGACGCGTACATTCGTCTATTAATCTGGGATCTGTATTTTTATCACACAGTTCCACTATGTTCTTCTTGAATTCTTCACATTTCATGATGTTACAAAGTTTTTTGTTCTCTTACTTTTAGGGACTGTTGTTCTTTCAATCCTTTTCTTATTTTCTCAATTCCGTATTGAAAACGTGACTTAACCGATGATACAGGCATGTCCAGTATTTCTGCTATTTCGGCAAAGCTTTTGTCGCTATGGATCCGTAGTCGTATCACTTCTGCCTGTTCCTCGGGAATAGTAGCAAGCAGGGTTGATATAAGACGAAATTCTTGTTCAAAGTCTTCGGGAGTGTCTTCGCTGTAATTTGTAACTTGTTCCAGTGATACAAATTGTAAGTATTGAACTTTCCGCAGACGGTCGGTACATAAGTTTGCCAAACTTCGATACAGGTAGTTACGCATATTTGCCGGTGTCTGACTTTTATGATCCTTTTCTCTGGTATGCAACTGTACGAAAATGTCCTGTATGGCGTCTTCAGCGTCGACAAGATTACCTATTCTGTAACAGGCATACCGTAGTAAGTGTGTCCTTTCTGCTTCTATAAGCTCTGCCAGTTCACGACTTTGCTCATCTTCGTTGTTGATGATCGATTCTTGTTTCATGTCTGATTTTTAGTTATTCTTTTTATTAAGCTTGATGACCGCGATCTATTATAATGACGTAAAAGGAGAGAAAAAGACGTAAAGGGTAAGATGTTTTTTTGATTTTAATTTCTGAGAGTATAGAATTTCCCTTCTTCGGTAATTTTATTTTTTGAAACAAATGATGTACTGGTTGTAACTAAAAGAAAAAAACTCCTCTTGCTAAACAACACGCAAGAGGAGTTTTCTAAATGTATTAATGAAGTGATTAAGGCTTTGTTAATTTAATAATCCAGGATTAGCATCAATTGCATCCTGAGGAATACGTAATGTATAGCGAGCGTCATTTTCACCTAAAATGTAAGTTTGGTCTTTTACTGTTTTCTCAATTTTAGGTCGGGTTGTGCGACGTAAATCGAACCAACGGTGACCCTCAAAAGCTAACTCTCGAGCACGTTCCTCTAAGACTTCTTGAATTAATGCTTCTTGACTCATTGCATCCACTGCATCTTTTTTCAGTTCATAACCTTCCGGGGTATAACGATTCTCCATTAATTTTAATAAACGCTTACGAGCTTCAGGCAATTTATTCAGACGAGCAGCTGCTTCGGCGGCATTCAGATAAATTTCACCGGTGCGGAAGGTACAATTGAATTGTCCTTTGGTAGTTTTCAATGGTGGATAATTACCGTCTTCATTTGCATCGCCATAATATTTTGTAATACGTAGATCTTTTCCTGCGTCGTATTTCTGCATAAAGGTGGATCTCAGTAAAGTGGATACCGAACTGTTATTGTTAAATATCCTTTCATAGGCAGTAATCATTTCTACAGATGAATAGTCGTTGGGGATCTTTGCATTTTCGTCATTCAAATTTTCTAAGGTAGCTTTTTGTGTCAGTACACGCTCAGAAGCATTGTAAGAATTTTCCCAATCACCCATGTACAGGCGCACACGTGACTCCATGGCATCGACTGACAACGTAGAGAAGCGATACGCATATTTCGTTTCCCATTCCTTTTGATTCATAAGACCGCGAGCTGTTTGTATGTCCGACAAGACTGCTGCATAAACCTCCTTTACTGTCTTCCGGGATGGAATTTCTTCCAGATCAAGCGTCCACTTGATAGGAATGGATTTACTTTCCGGTGCACCTGCTTTGGTATAGGGATCACCGTAAAGATTGACCAACAAAAAGTGTACGTACCCTCTCATTAAATAGGCTTCTCCTACTAGTTGGTTGATTTCTTCTTGGCTTCCTTCGGTTATTTTGTCTTTCTTATCTATGATGGCGTTGGCATAATAAATGGCATTATAATAATTGCTCCAGCCAAATGTCGTTGTGCTGGCACTTGGATTGATATCATTCCATTTTTCTATGTCTCCATAGGAGTTCTGTGAAGTCGTATTATTATTAACAATAGCCAAGTCAGTACGAAACTCGGTCAGTCCTCTGTCTGTGAATTCGAAATTGTAGGCTGTTGTAAACAAAGCCCTATATTCTGCCAATGTATTTGGAATTACTTGTCCTACTGGTTGTATGTCCAGATAACTATCACAGGAGGAGAGTATTATACTTCCTGTTAAAATGGAAGCGATTGATATATTTTTGATTAAATTCATATGTTGTCTTCTTTAAAAATTGAGACTTAGGTTGAATGTCACAGATTTAGGAACCGGAGTGGCGTATAGGTTACTCATTGATTCCGGGTCCATATAATTCTTGTAGTTGGAACTAATAATAAATAAATTCCGGGCTTCTATAGCAACGGTTGCTCCACCGATATTTAATTTATGCAACCATTCGGAAGGAATATGGTAAGCGAGACGTAAGTTCTGCAAACGCATATAGCTCAATTTCTTTACCCATATATCTAGTGACCTGTAAAGAACTTTTTGATCACTGAACAGGCGGTAATCGGCAGTATTATAGTTAGGGGTAACTAATGCAGGAAGATTACTGTTTTGATTTTCCGGTGTCCATCGATTTAGAATGTCTTTGCTTAAGTTGTGTGCCGGGTCCAAGTCTGCAATATCATAGGAAGGAGATGTACGTACATGAGCTCCTACATTATACGAGAAATTCACGTTTAGTTCCCAGTTCCGGTAATTGAATGTATTCATGAATCCTCCAGTGTAAGGTGCATCAGTTGTACCTGCATAACTATAAAACTCTCTTTGTTCTTCTTGGCTTACTCCGACGTCATAGAATGTATCTCCTATAGGAGTCATCTGAAAGAGTTCTTCTGCTGTGACAGCTTTCCCATTCTTATCTTCAAAAAGAATTTGTCCTGTTTCAGGTTTAATTCCTTTGGTTTTCAATACAAAAATAGCACCTGAAGAATATCCTTCCAAACTTGGATAAGTGTCCCCCTTGTTATTCATCACCTTTAATACTTTGTTCTTGTTATAAGCAAAGTTGAAGGAGGTATACCATGAGAAGTCTCGAGTGGTAATGTTGCGTGTTTGCAGATTCACTTCTATACCTTTATTTTCCATACTTGCCCAGTTAATTGTCATTTGGTTAAAACCATTTTCTAGTGGCAGCATTTTATTACCTATTAAGTCAGTCCCTTTTCTGTAATAGTAGTCCACACTCATGTTGATTGCTTGATTCAGAACAGAGAAATCCAATCCTAGGTTGTAGGAAGACGTCTTTTCCCATCGTAGTTTACTGTTGGGGGCACTATTAATTGTGATGTTGTCTTCACTTGTTCCGGGCAGGATACTAATATTGCCATACGTTCCCAAAAGGAATGGTGATGTGTTTTTATCAATGTTCCCTTGCAAACCGTAAGAAAACCGTAGCGCTAAATTATCAATCCACTTGAACTTCTGTATGAATGGTTCGTTGGACAAACGCCATAAACCGCTCACTGAGTAGATAGGCAAGAAACGATATTTTTTATCCACTCCGAATAGATCTGAACCATCCATACGGATACTTCCCCCTAGCGTATAACGGTTCATTAAGGAATAAGACCCATTGGCGTAGAAAGACGCAAAGGCATTTTCTTTATAACTTTTAGTCTTCAATGGCCAATCCTTTGAGCTAGCCTGTGTTTCATCTTTAAAAATCAGGTTTTTGAATGTTAATGTTTTAGGGTCGTATCCATAGCCGGTAGAAGCCTGGCTATCGTACCAGTTTTTACGAATCTCAGAACCACCCATCACCTGTATTTCGTGAATATCATTGAATGTTTGCTTATACTCTCCCTGAATTTTCCAGGTAATTTGAGAGTTCACCGAATTGGTACTTTTAAGCCTACCTCCTTCAGGAATGAGATAGGTACGTTTACCATCCTTATAGTAGGTGTTGTTTTCTCGTAGATTTCGCATATTAAAAGTGTTCATTCCTACGTATTCTTCCCGGGAGAGCTGGTCCCATTGTACACCAATTTGTGAAGTTACTTTCCA
>ERZ826016.3193-NODE-3193-length-11571-cov-2.969347_pt1 | contig 11571 bp, 7 predicted proteins | sample MGYA00519872_ERZ826016 | MGnify/ENA primary metagenome ERZ826016 (study PRJEB31778, sample SAMEA3449218) | human gut metagenome | biome: human gut; feature: human-associated habitat; material: faeces | place: United Kingdom | collected 2010/2012 ... | reverse complement strand
TGTTCGTAAGTATCCTGAATTGCATTTACAGGAAGTGCGTATGGACAAAGTGCTTCCAATCTGCGGAAGTCATTAACCAGTTTACCTCCGGTAGCTTGGGCATAAAGCACATAGCTCTCAGAGAAGATATATTGGGCAACTACATCAGGAGAAACGCGAAGAGTCTTTCCGCTACCAAAAGAGAAGTCTACATTAGCTCCAATACGTAAGTTCCAATTGTCGCTCTGAAGTTTATAGTAAGGATTCAGGTCTAAAGTAGTACGGTCTTCATAAACAGGTATCTCGTTCAATTTGAGATCTTTGTTGTAAAAGATATTGCGCATATCCAATCCTATATTAATGCTTTGTTCATCACTGATAGCGCCACTAACTAATCCTTTCGTGCGGATCTGGGTTTCTCCCAATGTCTCGTTGAAGAACAGAAGATTGTTATTCTGACGATTATACATCATGAAATTAGTTTCAGCTTTGAACTGTACCGGATAAGTTTCATCGGTCGATTTTACACCTAAATGAAAATCAGCTTCCGTAAATTTTTGCTTGCTCGGTTCATTGGGAGCAAGGTTGAAGTTGCTGAGTCCGAAGTTTGCAGCGATGTTAAGATCAACTTTGTTGAATTGATGGATATAGTCCATGTTGGCACGCGTACGGTAATAGTAAGCTTTCCATTTCTCTTCTTGCGTTGGTATGGTTAGTTTGCCGTCCATCCCATCCATCTGGAAACGTAGATTCAGTTTATCTTTGTCTGAAATTTTAAATAAGTAATTGGCAAGTACATCCAGATTGCCGTAATTACCATATCCGGCACGTACATATCCGAGTTTACTGCCGGGCTGGATTTCAGTTCCGGTGTAAGGGCGCATCAAATCTGCCGGGATAGAACTTGCCGGTAGGAATCCGATTGCATATTCTACCTCTTTTTTAGAGATGGTCGGTTCTTCTACTTTGGGAAGGACGTTTACTTTGGAAGCGTCCATGATATCCGGATTATATTCTTGTTCTACAACTACAGTACGGTTCATAGTTGTATCTTTGGGTTGAGTAGTCTGGGCTTGGAGTTCGAATGGCATTAAAGCTGCTAGTGTAAGCCCTCCTGCTATATAAAGAGATCGTTTCATATTCTTCAATCTTTTATTTATTAAGTTTCTGTAGTCTGCTTTCAATCATGCTCTCGATATCGTCATCGCCTTTATAATTCTGTTGCAAACTCAACAGATATTGGCGTGCATCCAGGTCTTTGCCCATAGCAACGTATACATCCGATAAAAGGACGAAGCTACGTGCCAGCCAATAGGCGTGAGGCGTACTTTGTTCGATATAGCCGAGAAGTTCTTTTTCTGCTGCAGTATATTGATGGGCATCATAAAGTGATTGAGCAACCAAATATTTTGCTTCGGCACCATAAAGGTTACGAGTATCTTTGGCTAGTTCACGCAAATCGGCCAATGCTTTCGTGTCCGCTTTCTGCTTCAAATATGCTTTGCCACGATAGTAAAGAGCCTCGTTTCTCAGTTCCGGGCTTAGTTTGGCTTCTGCCAACAGGTCCGTAGCTGCCTGAATCGTTTCTACATCATCTCTCAAAGCATATGCACAACGTAGAATACCAGTCTCAGCTAGCTGACGATGTTCTACATTACTTGCCTTTTCTTTCAACATCTTGTAACTAGCTAGGGCTTCTTCCATTTGGAGTTTATTGAACTGCACTTCTGCGCGCATTACCAATGCTTCTTCAGCAAACGGATTATTAGGATATTCAAGCAGCTTGCCGGAATGTTCCAACACCATATCATAATTCTTTTGCTCGTTCCAGATCAGACAGAGATAGTAATGAGCATTCAGACTAAAGGCTCCTTCCGGGAAAGATTGCAAATATTTTTCAAAGCTACTTTTAGCCTCCTCTGCCCGTCCTTTCATGTAAATCTTTTCCGCAGCAACGTAAGTCAAAGAGTCCTGTTCGTTGGTATCGAAACGAATGTTACCAGGCATTGCATTAGCCAAAGCTGCGAACTCGTCGATACGGTTCATATCAACATAAATAGATTTCAAGTCAAGCATAGCAAGGCGTGCTTCTTCACTACCCGGATATTTCTCAATTACTTGTTTGTAGGCTGGGATTGCCTGATTGAAATCTCCGTTCTGGTAATATAACAAGCCAATTTCTGCTGCTGCTTTTCTGCTGACAGGGCTTTCGGGATATCTATTTAATAATTCTTTGAAAGAGGTAATTGCCTGAGCATTGTTTTCCATAAACACATAGGAACGTCCTTTATCATAAAGAGCATTCACTGCATAAGGTGAAGACGGGTACTTACCAATCAGACGATTTAAAAGAGTGATCTTACCACTGTAGTCTTTCTGCAAACCGGAAACGAGAGCGAGTTGATAGAAAGAATAATCTCCGGAAGGAGTATTCATTTGTTCTGCTTGTGAATAATAACGTTTAGCCTCTTCAAAGTCGCGTATATTCAAATGGCAGTCACCAATACGATTGTACGCATCTGCCAGAGCTGTAGTGTTTTCACCTTTCTCCAGCTGAATGTATTTCTGGAAATAATTGCTCGCTTGAGTATAGTCTTTCCGGTGGAAAGCGATGTAACCTAGATTATAGTTGGCGAGTGCATACATTTCATTATTAGGTTGTGATGTCAGTTGCAGATAAGCGTTGAAGTCACGCGCTGCTTCAGTCATCCGATTCAGGCGATAATAGGATTCTCCACACCAATAATAAGCGTCTGCTTTAGTCTGACGGTTGTATTGACCAAGATTGATTGATTGGTTCAAATAGCTGAGGGCTTGTTCAAAGTTTGCATTAGCAAAAGCCTGTGTACCCAGTTGGAACAAAATCTTCTGTTTTGCTTCTAATATTTGTGCACTTGGATGTGCGATACGGTCGATAGATTTCAATGCAGCGTCATAACTTCGGGTAGTCATATAGACTTCCACCAGATAACTACTCACCTTTTCTGCATATGGTGACGTAGGGAACTCATTCAGGAATTTCTCAAATGCAGTTACTGATTCGCCGAAAGCAGAGAAAGAGGTTTCATGCAGACAAAGGGCATAATTGTAAGCTGCTAGTTCTTTTACTTGAATATTCGCATCGGAAGCAGCTGCTTGTTCGAAAGCCATACGAGCTTTATTTTTCTCTGCTAATTGTAAGTAGGCAAGGCCCATATGCAGATTGGCATTTTGTGTCAGGGCATCGTTGGTGGTAGTTACTTTACCTAGCGTTTCCACAGCTTTGGTATAGACTTTTGTTTGATAATAAGAGAGTCCTAGCATATAAAGCGCATCACGTCGTGGAGCAGATTGATCTCTGTCCAGATAATTATTGAATGCTTCTATTGCCTGTTGATATTGTCCGAAATGATAGTACGCGTCTCCTAAAATACGGTACATTTCAGCAGCGTGCTCGTTATTCGGATAAGCCGACAAATAGTTTTGTGCTACGATCTGAGACTTATCGTAGTTCTTTTTGATTGCATAAATTTCTGCAATATAATAAGGTACTAATGCTTTGTACTTCGGATCATCCTGCAAAGGGAGAAAGTCTTTTAATGCTTCGTCGTAACGTCTTTGCGAATACCGGATATAAGCCAGATAATAACTACAATCTTTTGCATATTTAGGACTGCTGGCACGTAAGGTTTCAAACCATATAGCTGCTTCCTTCAGATTATCCGTTTTCAGGTAACATGTTGCCAACTGATAGGTACAATCGTCACGTTCTGCGTTGCTCAATAAATCAAGTCGTGCCGAGTTGAAAAGAGCTAAAGCTTCGTCATACTTTCCTTCATAAAAGTAGCAGGAAGCTATAAGTGCATAAATGCGGTTGGCATGTGGTGTATCAGGATAACGATCAAGGTATCCACGCAACAGTTCAATACGGTTTTTGTCTTTCAGCTCATAAGCAGAGCTTACCAGCATATATTCAGCTTCTTGACGAAGACTGGCTACTGATTTTTGTTTTACGAAAGCTTTTAAGGCAGGTACAGCTGCCGCATAATTTTTTTCAAGGAAAAGCTCTTTTCCTTCTTTATAAAGGTTGTCGGGAGAAGTAATCTGTTCACTCGTCTGAGCCAATCCCATGATTGGTGTGCAGCAGATGGCTGTACAAATAAGTCTGGTAATTTCTTTTTTCATAATTGGGTATTTATGCAAAGGTGCCATAATAATCATTAAACAAATGACGGTCACAAAGATAATGATAAAAATAAAATATGCCTGTATTTTAATGCTTTATCTATATTGATAAGAACTTTTTAAGTCCTTGACAGATAGAATCCAGTCCAAATTCCTCCGGATTGACCTTAGATAACGGTACAAAAAAGGAGTCGGATACATCATCCCTTGCAGAAAAGTGTTCCGTATTTTCTACGGTACAACGGAAAAACATGTCCAAGGTATGAACTGGAAAACCGGAATAGATATAGATATTAGGCAGTGAAAATAGGTAAGTGGCTTCTTTTACTTTCAGGTTTGTTTCTTCCAAAACTTCGCGGGCAACGCCTTCTTCGCCTGTTTCATTCATATCAATAAAACCACCCGGGAGATCCAGTGTTCCTTTCGCCGGCTCTTTGGCACGGCGGCAGACCAATAACTCATTATTATCATTCAGAATAAGTGCTACTGTTGCCGATGAAGGATTGAAATAGTAGACAAAGCCACAATCGGCACATTTTTTAGATTTCTCATTATGAATCTCAAAATGAGAAGAGCCACATTCCGGGCAATATCGAAATAGTGAAAGAGGATGTTTCATCATTGTCTAAATAGTTTCTTGTATTAAAACAACAAAAATACACAGAATTAGTTATTAATGGGCATTACTTATATAACTTTAGTAAATGAAGTATGAAAAGAACCGAATTTTGTAATATAGATCAGTATTCCTGGACGTACGTCTGGAAATAACTGTTTATATAGCCGAAAAAGTATAGGTGTTCATCTTAATCAATCTGAGCTTACTGATTAGTTTCGTCTATCAGTGCATAGATTTATTCGATTGGACTTTTTTTGTAGAAGCCCCCTTTCTACTTTTATCTTTGCATCAGAAACGAAAAACAAAAAATCGTTTTTACTGTTATAAGTCAATCAATTAAATACAATAAAAAATAAAAGATTATGGAACCAATTTTAAATTCTCAACTTCCTGAATTCAGTGTTCAGGCATTCCACAACGGAGCTTTCAAAACTATAACTAACAACGACCTGAAAGGTAAATGGGCGATTCTATTCTTCTATCCGGCCGACTTTACTTTCGTATGTCCGACAGAGTTGGTAGATATGGCTGAGAAATATGACCAGTTCAAGGAGATGGGAGTCGAAATTTATTCGGTAAGTACTGATTCACATTTTGTACATAAAGCTTGGCATGATACTTCTGATAGTATCCGCAAGATTCAGTATCCGATGTTGGCAGATCCGACTGGTGCTTTGAGCCGTGCATTAGGAGTTTATATCGAAGAGGAAGGAATGGCTTATCGTGGTACGTTCGTAGTAAATCCGGAAGGAAAGATAAAAGTCGTTGAACTGAATGATAATAACATTGGTCGTGATGCCAGCGAATTACTTCGTAAGGTAGAAGCTGCTCAGTTTGTAGCAACTCACGACGGAGAAGTTTGTCCGGCTAAATGGAAAAAGGGAGAATCAACCCTGAAACCAAGCATTGACCTGGTAGGTAAAATTTGATAAACTATCTCGATAATGTATACGAAAGGCCGGTAACGGGAAACGCTGCCGGCCTTTCTTTTAAAAAAAATGAAAGGAGAGAGAATATGTTAGATTCAGCATTAAAAGAACAATTAAAGGGTATTTTCGACGGGTTGGGAGCGAACTTTACCTTCGATATAAGTGTATCGTCGCAACATGAAAACCGGAATGAACTTCTGGAACTTTTGGAGGATGTAGCTGCTTGTTCCGATCACCTGACTTGTTCTGTGAATGAAGGGGACAGATTGGAGTTTACGATCTTAAAGAACGGTGTTCGTACAGGTATTACTTTTAGAGGTATTCCTAATGGACACGAATTTACTTCTTTGCTACTTGCTATATTGAATCTGGATGGCAAAGGTAAGAATTTCCCAGATGAAGGTGTTTGTAATCGCGTAAAAGCTTTAAAGGGTCCCATCCACCTAACTACTTATGTATCGCTGACTTGTACCAACTGTCCAGATGTAGTACAGGCGTTGAATGCTATGACTACTCTAAATCCCTCCATTTCACATGAGATGGTAGATGGAGCGTTGAATCAAGAAGAAGTGGAAGCATTGAAGATACAAGGAGTGCCTTCAGTCTTTGCGGACGGAAAACTGATTCATGTTGGACGTGGAGAGTTTGGAGAGTTACTGGCAAAACTTGAAGAACAGTACGGGGTTGATGAGGCTTCACTTTCAACGGAAGAGAAACAATACGATGTGATTGTGGCCGGAGGAGGGCCTGCAGGAGTTTCCGCAGCTATCTATTCTGCCCGAAAAGGGTTGAAAGTTGCGATTGTTGCAGAACGTGTGGGTGGTCAGGTGAAAGAAACAGTAGGAATTGAGAATCTGATTTCTGTTCCGGAAACTACCGGAAGTGAACTGGCTGATAATCTGAAAACTCATTTGTTGCGTTATCCGGTAGATCTGCTGGAACATCGGAAGATTGAGAAAGTGGAACTTGTGGGAAAAGAGAAACAAGTAACTACCTCTGTAGGCGAGAAACTGACTACTCCGGCATTGATTATTGCTACTGGAGCAGGTTGGAGGAAACTGAATGTTCCGGGCGAAACGGAATATATAGGAAGAGGTGTTGCTTTCTGTCCTCATTGTGACGGCCCTTTCTACGTAGGTAAACATGTGGCGGTTGTTGGTGGTGGAAACTCCGGTATAGAGGCAGCTATTGACTTGGCTAGTATTTGTTCCAGAGTTACTGTATTCGAGTTTATGGATGAGTTGAAAGCTGACCAAGTCCTTCAGGAAAAACTCAGAAACTTATCGAATGTAGAAGTATTTGTAAGTTCTCAGACTACTGAAGTTATTGGCAATGGAGATAAACTGACTGCCCTGCGTGTAAAAGATCGAAAGACAGAAGAGGAACGTGTGATAGAGCTGGACGGTGTATTTGTACAGATCGGATTAACAGCGAATAGTGGAGTTTTCCGCGATTTGGTAGAAACGAATCGTCCGGGAGAAATTGTGATCGATGCTTTTTGCCGTACCAATGTTCCGGGAATTTATGCAGCCGGTGATGTTTCTACAGTGCCCTATAAACAAATTATTATCTCTATGGGCGAAGGCGCAAAAGCTGCACTTTCTGCCTTTGATGATCGGGTCAGGGGAAATATCTGATGAATATAAAAGTTGATAATAAAAGCTATAAAGGTATGACTACATATCTTTGTAGCTTTTTGTTTTTTTCATATCTTTGGGGAATTCTAATAATTATAATCTATTGAAAAACATGAAAAGTATCTTTTTATTGATTCTTACGAGTCTCTTTATCCTTCCGGTACAAGCCCAGAATACATTGAAGCTGATGAGTTATAATATCAGAAATGGGAATGGCATGGACAATATTTGTAATTACCAACGCATAGCAGATGTGATTAATAAAGCTGCTCCTGATATTGTAGCTGTACAGGAATTGGACAGTATGACTAACCGAAGCGGGAAGAAATATGTATTGGGTGAACTTGCTAAACTCACCGGGATGCACGCATATTATGCTCCGGCTATTAAACATGATGGAGGCAAATATGGAATAGGAATACTGTCTAAACAAGTCCCGGTTCGTTTGAAAACGATGGCTTTGCCGGGAAGAGAAGAATCTCGTATGTTGGTGATGGCAGAATTTAAGGATTATATTTATTGCTGTACTCATATGTCTTTAACTGAAGAAGATCGTATAAAGTCATTGCAGATACTAAAGGAGTTTGTTTCTACTTGCAAGAAGCCTTTGTTTCTGGCGGGTGATATGAACGATCAACCGGACTCTGAATTCATCAAAGAACTACAAAAAGAATTCCAGATTATATCCAATCCTAAACAATTAACTTTTCCTGCTTCTAAACCTAAAGTGACTATAGACTATATTGTGAGTTTAAAACGTAATATGAAGGGAGTTTCTGTAAAATCTACAGAAGTAGTGAATGAACCGATAGCATCCGATCATCGTCCGTTGATTGTAGAATTACGGATGGACAAATAGTCTTTTATATGATAATGTTATATCAATTGCTATTTAGCTATGAGGTGTAAATCAGTTGGCATTGACAGAAATGCTAGTCATCATTATTGAATGGTTTCGTAAGAAATGAAAATATGTAAAAAAAGAGACTCTTCAGTAAAAATAAAGGAGTCTCTTTTTATTGGAATATTCTATTTTTACTTAGTCTGAATAGATGATATAATCCCATGATCTCAACCGAGCATTAGAGTTATCCTCCAGGACTTCTATTTTTACTTGATGTTTTCCTTTAGGCAATTGATAACGCCAGAAAAGATCCAAACGACGGGCATTGGCATTGGTTGGAAAGACAGCCTCTTCAATAAATTCCCCATCAATATAAAGTTTGGCTTTCACTTCGGCATCCGGTAGGTTATGGTTTCTACGGATTGTTTCTCCTCTTAATACAAATCCGGTACCATCAAAATCGAATGTAAGTGTTTTAATATCCGGGTTATTCAAATCTACTTTCGCGATGGGAACCATATGTGGGAAACTTTGTTCGAAGCGGACTGCTTTGGGTTTTTGAACATTGATTATAACTTTGTCTTGCTCTACATTTCCACCGTTTTTCTGTATCATTTCCAAAGCATGTTTATAGCTGATCTGATAGGTCTGGTTTAAGGAAAGTGATGTATATTTAAATACCTTGTCTTCTGCCCCCTTTAAGCCTTTCATCCAATATTCCGGTATTTTGCTATAGCCCATCATTGTACCCAATATCCCCCCGGCGGAAGAAGGATTACAATCTGAATCCTGTCCGGCTCTTGTAGATATTTCCATTGTTTGTGTGAAATCACCATTTCCATATAAAAGCCCTAAAACAATGTAAGCCGCATTGATTTTAGCGTCGATATCGAGGGGGTGAAATACTCCTTCCGGACAACCGATGTCTTCCGCATGATATTTTTGTATTTCAAACCAAGTTTGTTTCCAGTCTTTGGGATATTTCTTATGCCATTTTATAACGTTTGAGATACATTTATAGAATCCACTTTCTTTAGGGATTGTTTTCAAGGCTTCTTTTACAATGTATTGAATATCGTCGGATACGAAAGCGAGACTATACATAGCTCCTACGTAAACACCACCATACCAACCATCACCGTAACACATAAGATGTCCGATTCTGTCACTGACTTGCGAAGCGGAGTTGGGCATGCCCGGATTCATCAATCCGGCAAAGTCGGCTTCTATTTGATAGTCGATATCGTCCGCATGAGGATTGTTCAGCCAGTGTCCGGGGGCTTCTATTCCCTGAAGAATATTATATCTTGCTGCCTGATTAGCATGCCATAATGGATATTTTGCCTGAGCAAACGCTTCTGCAAAGTCTTTTACCGGGGCGTCTAAACCTTTCTTTTCAAATACATCCACAAAGGTGAGATCCATGTATATATCATCATAAAGCCATGGCCATTCATCCATCGTTTTACTGATATAACCTTCATACCAGGGAATGACTTGATAATCTTGGATGAAAGTGCCTTGAAAACGAAATTCGGTAGGACCGCCGAAAGTTACTCCGATGGTTTGTCCCGCCCATCCCCCTTTTATTTTGTCTAATAATTGGACTTTGGAAAGGGTGGTTTGTTGAGGCAGAGCTTTTGCTTTATCAGTGGTGGAAGCAGTACATAAACTAATAATAACAGATAAAATGATTGTGTTTAAAAGACATTTCTTTCTCATTTCAAGAGTTTGTATTTTAGGTTTTGTTAATTCTGTTTATTTTGGGGCTTATGAAGCATTAGATCCTCTATGATATTTGTCAGTTGTGGAATGGGCATTTGGAAGATTAGTCGGGAATGCAAGCCTTTTGGATCGGCTGTCCATGTGTTACTACCATCGGGGAATGCTTTCATTATTCCTTTTTCTAGTTTGAAATAGGGGGCGGCTCCGCGTACGGCAACAAGGACTGCTGTCTGGTCCCAACTCATTCTGCCTTCAGGATTGTCTTGTGGGAGACACATTGAGAAAGCATCAATAATAGGACTACCTTGAATATCGGACGAAGCTAAACGTTTACCTGTTAAGATTTCATTACCAATGTCCCATCCGCTTAATATAATGGGTGTAGGCCATTCTTCAAAAACAACTACAGAAGCTGTAGAATCCTTCTCTACGTTAAATTCTTTTCCTTGAGGCATTCTACCTGCCATTGATACCAGTAGTTTAACTTTCTTTTTAACCAAATCAACTCCGGATAACTTACTATACTCATCAGGTTGCGATTGCAATAAGTTTTTTAAATTAGAAAAGAATCCCACAGTTACGATGGTTACACTTGTATCCGGTTGTAGACTCAATATGCGGCGATATACTTTCAGCGCATCTTCACTTTCAGAGGCTGATTGAGCCTTATGAGGATAGCGTTTGGGTAATTCATCCGTCCAACGTGCTTCTCGATGCCAAGTGGTCAGGTTGGGAGCATCCCCTTTTACACAACCAACCGGAATATCAGGGCGACCAAAATAAGTATTGATTACATCGATGCAAGGAACTGTCGTCTCACACTTGTTAGAAGATACTGTTGCGAGTATTTTTACTTCTCCCGAATCAGCTAAGGCATGCAGAACTGCCAAAGCACCTACATCATCATAATCGGGTGCCATATCAGTATCAAAAATCAAATTTGTGGTTTGCTTGTCATTTGAGCAATTACTAAACAAGCATACTGCGAACAGATAAATTAGTAGTTGTTTCATTGTCTTTCCTTTTTAGAGTTTTATGGTTAATAATTTCTTTTGTATTTTTATACGTTTGAAGATATAAATATATAAAGGTAACTTTACGCCGGCTCTTAGTTTCCTCCCGACAGAATGATAAGAACCAGTCCCAGAATGAACAGTATGAACATAATAGTCAGCAATAAATTGATCTTTTTGCTGGCACCACTGAATTCTTTCCAAATGAAGACTCCCCATAAAGCAGCGATCATGGGAGCACCCTGCCCTAATGCGTAGGAGATGGCTGCTCCGGCTTTCTCAGCTGCGATATAACTTAGTGCTGTTCCCAATCCCCAGATACATCCACCTAAAATCCCAACTAAATGTGTACTGGCTTTTCCGGTAAAATATTCTTTATAAGTGACTGGCTTTCCGACAAAAGGATGTTTCATTACTAGGGTGTTGAACACAAAATTGCTAAGAAAAATACCGATGGTGAAAATGAAAAATGCTGTGTAGGGAGTTGCCATTCCCGCAGTTGGTGATTCGAAATTGTTTAAATCCATGGAAGCGGCAACAAAACGATAGAAAAAAGACATTAGTATTCCAGCAACTGCGGTAAGGATAATTCCTTTTTTATTACTACCGGCATTTCCCTTTTGCTTTTGTCCGGCTGCTACCCCATTACAAATAATGGCGA
>ERZ826016.3183-NODE-3183-length-11605-cov-2.424589_pt1 | contig 11605 bp, 6 predicted proteins | sample MGYA00519872_ERZ826016 | MGnify/ENA primary metagenome ERZ826016 (study PRJEB31778, sample SAMEA3449218) | human gut metagenome | biome: human gut; feature: human-associated habitat; material: faeces | place: United Kingdom | collected 2010/2012 ... | reverse complement strand
CCTACTGATAAAAACTTTGATAAGTACCGTATTGTGACTGATTTGTTGGATAAGAATGGTAAAGTGGTAGCTACTAATGAGAAACAAGGTACTCGTTTTGATGACAATACATTTAGCCAAGAACTAATAGTTACCTCTCCAGCTTTGTGGAGTCCGGAAACTCCGAATCTTTATCAGGCAAACTTCAAAGTTTACGAAGGAGATGTGCTGAAAGACGAATATAGCACAACTTTTGGTACTATTGAAATTATTCCTGATAAAGGCTTCTATCTAAATGGGAAAAGAACGGTTTTTAAAGGAGTGTGTAATCATCATGATCTTGGTCCTTTGGGTGCTGCTGTCAATGATGCGGCTATTCGTCGTCAAATTCGTATTTTGAAAGATATGGGTTGTAATGCTATTCGTACCTCTCATAATATGCCGGCACCAGAATTGATTAAAGCTTGTGACGAAATGGGAATTATGGTAATGGCTGAAACTTTTGACGAATGGAAAGCAACCAAGGTCGCGAATGGTTATCATCATGTGTTTGATGAATGGGTGGAAAAAGACCTAACTAATTTAATATGTCATTATCGTAATAACCCGAGTGTAGTAATGTGGTGCATCGGAAATGAAGTACCCGAACAATGGCAAGGTGGAACAGGAGCTAAAATGTCTCTTTTCTTACAAGATATTTGTCATCGTGAGGATCCGACTCGTCCTGTCACGCAAGGAATGGATGCACCGGATGCTGTGGTCAATAATAATATGGCAGCAGTGATGGATGTTCCCGGATTTAATTATCGTCCTCATAAATATCAGGAGAATTATAAAAAACTTCCTCAACAGATTATATTGGGTAGTGAAACGGCCTCAACAGTCAGTGCTCGTGGTATATATAAGTTTCCTGTCACTCGTCAGTGGATGAAGAAATATGACGATCATCAGTCCTCATCCTACGATGTAGAATCGTGTTCCTGGTCCAATCTTCCAGAAGATGACTTTATTCAGCATGAAGATTTACCCTATTGTATAGGAGAATTTGTCTGGACAGGTTTCGATTATTTGGGTGAACCGACACCTTATTATACAGATTGGCCCAGTCACTCTTCATTGTTTGGCATAATCGATTTGGCAGGTTTACCTAAAGACCGTTATTATCTTTATCGTAGTCATTGGAATAAGGAAGAAGAAACATTGCACATCCTTCCACATTGGAATTGGGAAGGGCGTGAAGGCGAAGTAACTCCGGTTTTTGTTTATACCAATTATCCATCAGCGGAATTATTTATCAATGGTAAGAGTCAGGGAAAACGTACAAAAGACCTTTCAGTGACAATAGACAATAGTGCCGATTCTGTTTCTATTATGAATTTAAAACGTCAGAATCGTTATCGGTTGATGTGGATGGATACAAAGTATGAGCCGGGAACTGTCAAAGTGGTTGCATATGATAAAAATGGAAAAGCTGTAGCCGAAAAAGAAATTCATACAGCGGGAAAGCCAGATCATATAGAGTTGATAGCCGACCGTAATAGGATAGAAGCTGATGGAAAAGACCTTTCGTTCGTAACAGTAAAAGTCGTAGATAAAGAAGGGAATCTTTGTCCGACAGCCTCTCATGAAATCACTTTTAAAGTAAAAGGAGTAGGGACATATCGTGCTGGAGCCAACGGGAATGCTGCCTCTTTAGAATCTTTCCAAAATCCGAAAATGAAAGTATTTAATGGTATGATGACTGCTATTGTTTCTTCGACGGAGCAATCTGGCAAGATGAAGCTACAGGCAAAGGATTGAAAAAAGGAATCCTGAATCTTGAAAGTGTTTCAGAAAATGTAAAATAAGAAAAATATTTTATTTTAATAAATGTCCCTCTAAGTATTTCATTGAAACGTACTTAGAGGGATTTTCTTTAGTGCTTAAAAGTAGATTAACATCCTATCCGATAAAATTAAAGTGATAAAAGTATGTTCTTTGATTAAATTGTATTACTTTTGCAGCGTTTTAGTACTGTATCCGTTCCTCTATGAACCTTAGTTCTTATATGGAGGGAAGATAAAAAGGCTAAATCCTTAAGAGATGCGCTACTGATTCATAAATGAATTTCGTTTATGGAGGTCAGGGCGCTTTTGTCTTTTAAGATGCTATAAAATCTAATAAAAACTAGGGGATGGTGTAGATAATGAATGAGCGGGGCAACGACCAGCAAATAGAAAAACGACGCGTATGGTATGCCATACAAACTTTCTATTGTAAAGAAGAACATTTGGGGAAATTTTGGGAATAAACTATTTTATTCCGATGCGCTATACAGAGCAAGAGACTTTGGATGGCAAAAAGCATCGTAGACTCACTCCTGCTGTTCATAATTTATTGTTTGTTGAGAAAACATTTACGGAGAAAGAGTTCTTAGAGAAAATTGAAGGGTGTCCTATCCCTTTTCTAATTATACGAGATCGTAGTACACGCCAGAGTTATGAAATTCCGGATAGAGAAATGTTGGAATTGCGTGCTATTTGTGATCCGAATTACAAAGGAACTCTCTATGTTGATACAACAACAGCTGAAGCCCGCCCAGGACAAGCAGTCCGGGTAATCCGTGGCCCGTTTGCCGGACTCGAAGGTAAACTTACGCAATACAAAAAAAGCTACTATGTAGTCGTTACTTTGGCTACTATTGGTGTTATGCTACACATTCCCAAATGGTATTGCGAGAAAATCAACTAATCATATCTTTTTAATTTTTCTGTACGGCATGTGATGTATTTGAAGGCTATTTTTCAATAGTCCTGCTTTTTTACATCCATACAAAAAGTACTTTTCATATTTATTGAAAATTTTAATTATCGATGAAAATACAAAAACTTTTTAGCGTATTTCTATTTGCTTTGATGCTAGGAAGTACTTCTTTACTCATGGCCCAAACCATGAGTGATCAGCAAGTACTTGAGTATGTGAAGGAAGGTATCAAGCAAGGCAAAGAACAGAAGCAAATGGCTGCTGAACTGGCACGCAAAGGTGTGACTAAAGAACAGGCGATGCGTGTAAAAGAGCTGTATGAAAAACAGAACAATGTGGATACAGCTAAATCCACTGGTACAGATATCAATGAATCTCGTTTGCGTGAGGAAATGAAGGAAAATACTTCCGATATGTTGGAGGATCAGCCTACTACGCAAGATCTGGTTCGTGAAGATCAAGTATTCGGCAGAAATATTTTCAATACAAAGAACCTGACTTTTGAACCTAGTTCTAATCTTGCCACTCCTCCTAATTATCGTTTAGGTCCTGGTGATGAAGTAATCATTGATATCTGGGGTGCCAGCCAGAATACTATTCGTCAACAGATCTCTCCTGATGGAACCATTAATATTCAAAAGATTGGTCCTGTATATCTGAGTGGACTGACAGTTTCAGAGGCTAATGATTATCTAAAGAAATCCCTGAACAAGATATATAACGGTCTGAACAATGCGACTGATCCCAGTTCGGACATTCGTCTTACTTTAGGTAATATTCGTACTATTCAGATTAATGTCATGGGTGAGGTTGTTCAGCCCGGTACATATGCACTTTCTTCTTTCTCAACCGTCTTTCATGCTCTTTATCGTGCAGGTGGAGTGAGTGATATCGGAAGTTTGCGTAATGTTCAACTAGTAAGAAACGGCAAGAAGTTAGCAACGATTGATGTATATGAATTTATCATGAAAGGCAATGCTCAAGATGATATCCGTTTACAGGAAGGAGATGTTGTCATTGTTCCTGCTTATGACGTTCTGGTTAAGATTAGCGGTAAAGTGAAACGTCCAATGCGTTTTGAAATGAAAAAGGATGAACCACTTTCTACTTTGATAAAGTATGCCGGAGGTTTTGAGGCTGATGCTTTTACCCGTTCTTTACGTGTAGTACGTCAGAATGGTCAGGAATACGAAGTAAATACAGTGAAAGACATAGACTATAGTGTTTACCAGATGCGTAATGGTGATGTTGTGACTGTTGAGGCTATCCTTAATCGTTTTACTAATAAGTTGGAGATTCGTGGAGCTGTTTATCGTCCGGGTATCTATCAATTAAGTGGTAAACTGAACACTGTTCGTGAACTAGTAAATGAAGCTCAAGGCTTGACAGGAGATGCTTTTCTGAATCGTGCTGTACTTTATCGGCAACGTGAAGACTTGACAACAGAAGTTCTTTCGGTGGACATCAAACCTATTATGGACGGAACTGCTCCCAATATTGCTTTATTGAAAAATGATATTCTTTATATTCCGAGTATTCATGATCTTGAAGATAGAGGTAATGTAAGAGTGCATGGTGAAGTTGCTAGACCTGATTCATATCCTTATGCAGATAATATGACTTTGGAAGATTTGATTATTCAAGCAGGTGGCTTACGTGAAGCTGCTTCTACAGTTCGTGTAGATGTTTCACGTAGAATAAAGAATCCCCGTAGTACAGTAGATAATGATACTATTGGTCAAATGTTTTCTTTTGCTTTGAAAGATGGCTTTGTAATAGATGGTCAGCCTGGTTTCGTCCTTCAACCTTATGATGAAATTTATGTACGTCGTAGTCCTGGTTATCAAGCCCAACAGAATGTTAGCATTGAAGGAGAAATATTATTTAGTGGTACTTATGCCTTAACTAACAGAGAAGAACGCCTTTCGGATGTAGTAAAAAAAGCTGGAGGAGCAACAAATTATGCTTATTTACGTGGTGCTAAATTGACTCGTGTTGCTAATGCTAGTGAGAAGAAACGTATGGCAAATGTGGTTCGTTTGATGCGTCGTCAGTTAGGAGAAGCTATGGTCGATTCTTTGGGGATCGATGTTGAGAATACTTTTACTGTTGGTATTGATTTGGAAAAAGCGTTATCTCATTCTGGGAGTAGTGCTGATTTAGTTTTGCGTGAGGGTGATGTGATTACTATTCCAAAGAACACAAATACGGTAACAATCAATGGTGCTGTTATGGTTCCAAACACTGTTTCCTATCTAGAAGGTAAAGATCTTAACTATTATCTGAATCAGGCAGGCGGTTATTCTGATAATGCGAAAAAGAGTAAGAAATTTATTGTTTACATGAATGGTCAAGTCAGTAAAGTAAAAGGTAATGGTAAGAAACAGATTGAACCTGGTTGTGAGATAATTGTACCAAGTAAATCCAAAAAGCAAACAAATGTAGGAGAGATTTTGGGTTATGCCACTTCATTTAGTTCTTTGGGTATGATGATTGCTTCTATTGCTAACTTGATAAAGAAATAAGAGAGTTATGCTATCTGAACATAATATAGAGAAATCTACAGATTCTTCTATTAAGAAGGATGAGGTAGAAATTGATTTACTGGAAATTCTTCATAAGATTTTTACTATTCGTAAAATTTTGTATAAAGCTGCTATTATTGGTCTGATTATAGGTCTGGTAGTAGGTTTCAGTCTTCCAAAGAAATACACAGTTGGAGTCACCCTTTCTCCTGAGATGGGGAATGATAAAAGTAATGGTGCTTTGGCCGGACTTGCTGCTTCATTTTTGGGTGACGGTATTACAGGAACTAACAGTGTAGATGCTTTGAATATTTCTTTGTCTTCTGATATTGTTTCTTCAACACCTTTCTTACTGGAACTTTTGGAGATGCAAGTATTAGTAGAAAATAAAGAAAGTAAAACTTTATCAGCCTATTTAGAAGAGGACGAGTTTTCTCCATGGTGGAGTTATGTGATACGTTTTCCGGGTATAGTAATTAGTGGAATTAAGACACTGATAACAGAAGAGAAAAAAACTATTTCCAAGACGCAAGGTGGAGTGATCACTCTAGCGAAAGAAGAGAATGAACAAATTAAAACCTTAAAAAAGAATATTATTGCTTCTGTTGATAAGAAGACTGCTATAACCAATGTTTTTGTTACTATGCAGGATCCATTGGTAGCAGCAGTTGTAGCTGATTCTGTAGTTAATAGTTTACAGGAATACATCATCAACTATCGTACTACCAAAGCGAAAGAAGATTGTCTTTATTTGGAGAAGTTGTTTGAGGAGCGCCGAAAGGAGTATTATGCAGCACAAAAAAAATATGCCAACTATGTTGATGCGCATGATAACTTGATTCTCCAAAGTGTTCGTGCAGAACAGGAACGCTTACAGAATGACATGAATTTAGCTTATCAGGTATATAGTCAGGTAGCTAATCAATTACAAGTAGCCAGAGCTAAAGTTCAGGAGGTAAAACCTGTTTTTGCAGTGGTAGAACCAGCGGTTGTTCCTTTGTTTCCGTCAAGTATTGGAAAAATGATTTATATGTTGCTATTTGCTTTCATAACAGTATGCGGAACGATGTTATGGATACTGTTAGGAAAAGACTTACTGAAAAAATATAAAAAAAACAAAAGGGTAGTATAGCCTTAATATGTAATCATTCTTAACAATGCTAGTAATCTTACTTTTATGCCAGGAGCTGTTTTAAATAATCGTCGTATCGCCAAAAATACCTTATTTTTGTATTTCCGCCAGATATTGGTTATAGTGGTAAGTTTATACACTGTGCGTGTAGTTCTTGCTGCTTTGGGAGTAGAAGATTATGGTATTTATAATGTGGTGGGAGGATTTGTTGCTATGTTTAATGTATTGTCTGGCGCGCTTTCGGTAGCAATCAGTCGTTTTATTACTTATGAAATGGGCCAGGAACAAGGAGAGAATCAGTCACGCTTGCAAAAGATATTTTCTTCATCTGTTATTATACAGATAGGCATGGGGCTTTTTATTGTATTGTTGCTTTCTACATTTGGTATTTGGTTTGTAAAAGAGCAGTTGGTTATTCCACAAGAACGACTTGATGCTGCAGTTTGTGTATTACTACTTTCTTCTGTAAGTTTTTTTGTCAATTTATTAAGCGTACCCTATAATGCTTTAATTATAGCACACGAACAGATGAAAGCGTTTGCATATATTAGTATTGTAGAAGCAGTGTTGAAATTGGCTGTGGCTTTTTTGCTCATAGTGTTATCTATGGACAAACTTGTATTGTATGGAATTTGCATGGTAATGGTTTCTTGTGTAATTTGTTTGTCTTATGTTCTTTACTGTAAACGCCATTTTGAGGAATGTCATTTTATACTGGAATTTGATATAAGATTATTGTCTCGGATGTTTACATTTTCTGGTTGGGCATTTTTAGGAAATGGTTCTTTTGTAGTGAAGGAACAAGGTGTTAATATATTGCTAAATATGTTTTGTGGTCCTGCAGTGAATGCTGCTCGTGGTATTACAACACAAGTAACTGCTGCTGTTACTATGTTTGTTTCCAACTTCATGCAAGCAGTCAATCCTCAAATTACAAAGTCATATTCTTCTGGCAATTTAGAAAATATGCGCAACCTTGTTTTTAATAGTTCCCGTTTTTCATTTTTTCTGTTATTATTGTTGGGATTACCATTGATGAAGAATATTGATTATGTTCTTAGTTTGTGGCTTGTTTCTGTACCAGAATATACAGGTTTGTTTATTCAGTTACTTCTTGTTTTTTGTCTGATGGATTGTGTGGTACAACCATTGATGATAGGTCTCCTTGCGGAAGGTAATATACGGATATATGAAATAGCATTGGTAGTTTTAAATGCGGGTAATGTTATTCTTTCTTATTTCGCATTGAAACATGGTTTCGTACCGGAAAGTGTATATGTGGTATCAATAATTGTTGAAATTGGAATTATGTGGTCTAGAATTTGGTTGTCGGGCAAGGCTTATGAACTTCCTATAAAAAAATACTGCATAGAGGTAATAAGTAAAGTTGCCATTATTGCCGTTATTACGGGAATTTTTACCTATTGGTTTTCTTTGCCTATAGAAAATTTGTTTGGGCGGTTTATTACCGTGTCCATAATCGTTGTTTTGTTTACGGCAGTGGTTATTTATATTATAGGATTAAGAGATAGTGAAAAGTCTTTTATCTTTAAACAGATAAAAAATCGATTATCTATTTCTGGATACATAAATTTAAAATAATGATGTCTATTAAAACAAAATTAAAATCATTTATTAAGTTTATTCTTAATAACATTCCTGCACGAAAATTCAATGTGCAGATAGTGAATCTTGCTCCGAACGAACTATTGAAGGGGCGTACTGCACTTATTACGGGGGGAACGAGTGGAATAGGCTTTCACATAGCTAAAGCTTTTTTGAGAAGTGGTGCGACTGTAATTATTACCGGTAGAGATGCGAAGCGTTTACAAGAGGCTTGTGATGAGTTGAATAAGGATAATATCAATTCTCAACTTATATTTGGTGTAGTTATGGATAATAGAAAAACAAGCTTGTTTCAATCTTGTTTTGATGAAGCCTTGCATAAAAGCGGATGTAATAGTATTGACATTTTAGTAAATAATGCTGGTGTTTTGGGAGCAAGTTTACCCACTGCTACTGAAGAAGAGTTTGACAAAGTGATGGATACAAATTTGAAAGGTGTTTTTTTTCTTTCGCAGCTATTTGGGAACTATTTGAAAGCAAATAAGATTGAAGGTAATATTTTAAATATCGCTTCATCCTCTTCTTTACGTCCGGCTACTTCTGCTTATACACTTTCCAAGTGGGGTATAAGAGGATTGACACTTGGATTAGCAAAATCTCTTGCTCCTTATGGAGTAACTGTAAATGGAATAGCACCGGGACCTACGGCTACATCCATGCTTCTGAAAGATGATTTGGAAAATATAGCAAATAATGGCAACCCCATTGGTAGGTATGCAATGCCAGAGGAAATAGCTAATATGGCAGTGATACTTGTTAGCGCTTTGGGGAAAACTATCATTGGAGATATTGTTTATATGACAGGTGGAGCAGGTACGATTACTTTCGATGATATACCTTATTCTTTTTGAGTAATAAAATGCCTATATAATTATGAAAGAAAAATATTATACAAATGAGCGTAGCATTCAAATGCTTATATCATTATTAAAACAACATAATATCAAAAAAGTTATAGCTTCTCCTGGTGCTACAAACATAACGTTTGTAGCGAGTATAATGCAGGATCCATGGTTTGAAATGTATTCGAGTGTGGATGAGCGTAGTGCCGCTTATATGGCATGTGGCATGGCAGCGGAATCTGGCGAAGTTGTAGTGTTAAGCTGTACCGGAGCAACTGCTTCAAGAAATTATGTGTCAGGATTAACAGAAGCTTATTATCGTAAGTTACCAATATTGGCGGTAACAAGCACACAAGATATTACTCGCATTGGACATCTGATTCCTCAAGTAATTGATCGTCGAGTTATTCAGAATGATATTGTATTATTGAGTGAGCATATTCCAGCAACTTGTAATGGTACAGACGAATGGAGTAATACAATTAAAATAAATCGTGCTTTACTTGAATTACATCATCGTGGAGGAGGACCAGTGCATATTAATTTGGCTACGACTTATAGCCTTGATTATTCGGTAAAAGAACTTCCACTAGCACATCTTATCCAACGTATCTGTTTGGAAGAAGAATTTCCCTCTTTTCCCAAAGGGCGTATTGCTATTTTTGTAGGTTCACATTCAAAGTTTACAGTATCAGAAAATGCAGCTATTGATGGTTTTTGTGCAACACATGATGCGGTCGTTTTTTGTGATCATACAAGTGGTTATAAAGGAAAATTTAGTGTACCAATATCTATTCTTACTTCCCAAGAAAAGGATATGTGTCATCTTATAAATACTGATTTGTTGATACATATTGGTGAGGTTTCTGGTGGATACATTCCTATGCGACCTAAAACTGTATGGCGTGTGAATCCTGATGGTGAATTGAGGGATACTTATCATAAACTAACATACGTATTTGAAATGTCGGAACAACAGTTTTTTGAACATTATACTGATGAGTCCGTTGTATCTCCTACTACTTATCTTGATAATTGCCTGAAAGAAATACAAGCAACTCGGGAGAAGGTGCCTGATGCACTTCCTTTCTCAAATGTTTGGATTGCTAAACAGACAGTTCATAGACTGCCTATGGGCTGTGTACTTCACTTAGGTATTCTTAATACTTTACGTACATGGAATTTTTTTGCCAGTGCGAATGATGTTTATGGCTATTCTAATACCGGTGGATTTGGAATAGATGGTAATATATCGTCGCTTATCGGAGCATCGTTAGTTCATCCAGATCGGCTCTATTTTGGTGTGGTAGGCGATTTAGCTTTCTTTTATGATATGAATGTTGTTGGTAATCGCCATGTTGGTAATAATGTTCGTATTTTACTAGTGAATAATGGTAAAGGTACAGAGTTCCGTAATTATACACATCATGGAGCTGCTTTCGGTGATGAAGCGGACAAATATATTGCAGCTGGTGGTCATTTCGGTAATAAGTCTTGTGTGTTAGTCAAACATTATGCGGAAGATCTGGGATATGAATACTTATGTGCTAACAATAAAGAAGAATACATGAAAAATGTGGAACGTTTTCTTGTTCCTGAAATAACCGGCTGTCCAATGATTTTTGAGGTATTTACTAATAATGAGGATGAAAGTGAGGCGCTTATGATGATTAATAATGTTTCGAAATCATCTATAGGTATATTTAAAAATGTTGCAAAGTCTGTAATAGGGGAAAAAGGTATAGGAATTATAAAGAAAATGTTGTATAAATAGTGGGTAGACTTATTTTGAAACAGATGTTATCTTCTTTATGGATAAGTTAAATATAGAAATATTGATGAGGAATGTATTGTTAGTAGGAATTGGGGGAGTCTACAATTATGGTTGTGAAGCGATAATAAGGGGTACCGTTAGTATACTGCATATGATAGACCCCAATATAAAAGTCTCTTATGCTTCTTATAATTATGAGGATGATGTTAGACGACTAGAGGGTTGTAACGTTACTATTATAAATAGACCCAAAAGAAAACGTTGGAATATTCATAATGTTGTAAGAAAATTGCTTTCATTTTTACATTGTGAATATGTTGTACCTTATGACTCAATTGGATGGGTTAAGAATTATGATACATTGTTTTCTATAGGAGGTGATATGTATACTCTTAATCCTGACAGTAGTTTCTATAAGTCGCTACCATTGTTTTGTGAAAAATGTACTACTTTAGGATTGAAATATGTACTTTGGGGAGCATCAGTTGGGAAGTTTGAAAAGAATCCGGCAGCTTTGGATTTCTATAAAAGACATTTTTTAAAAGTAGATTTGTTTGTTTTACGTGAGAAAGTCTCTTTCGACTACTTACAGGATTTGTCAGTACAAAATCCTATAATATTGGCTCCTGACCCAGCCTATTTTGTTGCTACTGAAATAAGAAAGGAAGAAAAACAGACAAAACGTGTCATCGGATTGAATTTAAGTCCTTTATCAGCTTTATACGAGTATAAGGATATTAAAAAAGCAATAGAAAGACAGACCCAGGCTATTATTAGGTTAATTGACGCTATGGATATAAATATAATTTTATTACCTCATGTGATAAGCCCTAATTATAATGATAATGATTTGTATTATATGAAAGAGATATATGAAAAACTTCCTCAAGTTTATAAAACAAAAGTCTCTTTAGTTGATACAGATCCTTCTTTTGTTGGATTGAAACGTGAAATAATGAAATGTGATTATGTTATTGCAGCTCGG
>ERZ826016.3181-NODE-3181-length-11612-cov-5.344034_pt1 | contig 11612 bp, 4 predicted proteins | sample MGYA00519872_ERZ826016 | MGnify/ENA primary metagenome ERZ826016 (study PRJEB31778, sample SAMEA3449218) | human gut metagenome | biome: human gut; feature: human-associated habitat; material: faeces | place: United Kingdom | collected 2010/2012 ... | reverse complement strand
CGTTCGGGTATATAGATAAGGCACATATCAACCCATCCGAAGCACCTGAATCCGTTAAATCAGAACTGGCGAAAATAAATAAAAGGCAGAATGATATTATCCGCTTCATTCACCACTATGAGGAAGAACAGCTGAATCCCATGATACGGGTTACAAATTCAATCGCTTTACGTTTCGATACTATCGGCAAAACTTTAGAAGCTCTTATTCTCTCTCAACTGGAAGCTAGTCAGGAGAAACACAAAGCCGTACTCAAAAAGTTAAGTGAACAGTTCTGTAATCATGCTGATGTTATAAATAATCAATCGAAACAAATAAACGCACTCTACCAGATACACCAACGGGATTATAAAAAGTTACTTCACCTGATACAACTCTATTCAGAACTTTCTGCTTGTGGTGTGATGGATAGCAAAAGGAAAGAGAACCTAAAAACTGAAATCGGTAATCCGATAAACACATAGAGTTATGCACATAGATTTTGCCCCGCCATCAAACGGAACATATAATAATTCAGGAAGTTGCCGACAGCTAGCAAATTATATGGAACATGAGGATTTAGAACGAATGGAAAAAGGCATCTATACCGAAGGCTTTTTCAATCTGACTGATGACAATATCTATAAATCAAAGGTTATAAAAAATATAGACAGTAATATCGGTCAGCTATTAAAAACGGATGCCAAGTTTTATGCTATCCATGTAAGCCCATCGGAAAAGGAACTTCGGCTAATGGGAAATACCGAGCAGGAACAAGCCGAAGCTATGAAACGGTATATCCGGAAAGTGGTTATTCCGGAATATGCGAAGAACTTCAACAAAGGATTATCGGCGGAGGATATTAAGTTTTATGGGAAGATACATTTTAGTCGGGACAGGTCGGACAATGAGCTGAATATGCACTGTCACTTGATTGTCAGCCGGAAAGACCAGACTAACAAAAAGAAACTATCTCCGCTTACCAACCATAAGAACACCACGAAAGGGACAGTTAAGGGAGGTTTTGACAGAAAGAACCTGTTCCAACAACTAGAGCAAGGATTTGATAAACTATTCAGCTACCAACGCCAACTAACTGAAACCTTTGAATACTGCAACACGATGAAGAACGGCAGTATCTCCGAGCAACTTAAAATGCAGGAACGGCAAATTAATGAGACGGAAGTACAGCCAGCTAATCAGCTAAATGTTGGGACAGCGATACAGCCGGACATACCAACATTGCAACAGTCGGAAAATAAACAATCTAATATTAATATGCCAGATTTAGGCCTATCCTCTGTTTTGGGTTTGTTTACTCCTGATGTAGCCAACAAAGAGGATGAGAAAGCTCCCATGAAAAGAAAAAAGAAGAAACCCAAACGGGGATTCAGGCAGTAGTGCGATTGTTCCCGAAGTTATTTCCCGCTCTTGGCTTTCCGGCCGTTTGTAGGGCGAAAGCCCACGGGAATAACCAACGGTGCGAGAATAACTTCTACCATCGTGAGGTTGCGGGACGAAGCAAAGAAAGAAAAAATATGATTTGAATAGGGTCTAAACTTCAACTCAAAATATATTTCATCACTGTTTTCCTAAGTTATTAAAGCAAAACATAAATAGTCCTTAAAAACATCCCCAAAAAATTCCTATCTTTAACGAAAAATCAAATCCACGAAGTATGAATAGAATCAAAGATGTTCTTAGCGAAAAAGAAATCAAACAAACGTGGCTTGCTGAAAAATTAGGCAAAAGCTTCAAGATTGTGAATGCTTATGCTTGCAACCAAAAGCAGCCAAGTTTGGAGACGCTTTTTCAGATTGCGGAGATTTTACAATTCAATCCAAAAGATTTAATCGACACCAAAGATAGGAAATAAGGAGATTTTACCACCAATAGAAGCTAAAATACAATACAATGGAGCAAGAAATTAAAACGTCTGTAACTGTTCACGATTTTGTGGCATATTATCGCGAGTTAAGACCTCAAAAATTCTCGGACTCGAAGATAGTTTATGAGATCCCTCTGACAAGAGAATTATTTGACAAACAGCTCGAAATACTTTCCACCAAAAAGATGCAGAGTGAATTTGAAAACTTTATCGTGAAATGTGCCGAACGACTGATTACACCCAATATCAAACCTCAGACAGGGCCCGATGGCGGTGGTGATGGTAAGGTGGATGCTGAAACCTACGAAGTATCATCTGATATTTCTGACAAATGGTATGTGGCTAATGGTGGTGCATCGGGGAAAGAAAAATGGGCTTTTGCTATCAGTTGTAAAAAGCAATGGAAACCGAAAGTAACAGGCGATATTGAAAAGATTGCTAACACTAACCGTGAATATACACGAGCTTTATTCTTTTCCAATCAATTCATCAAGTCAAGTACACGGGCTGACGTAGAGAAGGATTTGTCGGAGAAGTATGGTGTTGAAGTTTCTATTTTCGATGCTCTCTGGTGTACAAATGCAGTCTTTAATCATGGTTGTATAGATGTAGCTTTAACATGTTTGAATTTTTCGGAAGAATACAGAAAGAAACAAGAGATAGTCGGAGAATTAGACAAGAAGAGACAAGAACGGCTTGATGAAATTGAAAAGGGTATATTGCGTACAATAGATGGAGTTGACACAGGTTATATAGATGAATTGCAAGAAACTTGTATCCTCAGCAGAGGTTTGGAGCGTCCACGTACTGAAACAGAAGGGCGCTTCAATAGAGCTTTGCGTGAATGTGAGCATCATGGTACCACTCAACAACAGTTTAATATCATCTATGATCATGCTTGGACAAGTTTCTTCTGGTTTGAAGATATTGATGCGATGTATTTGGATTTTATGAAACTCAAAGAGTTCATAAGTGATAACTGTACTGTTATCCGTATAGAGAAATTAACAAATATATTGACTAATTTAATTAATGCGGATCGTGCAGGCTTAATTGAATCAGATAAGGTACAACTAGAAACAACTTATATAAAAGAGCTATGCAATGCTTTAGAACAGCAAAGCGATAAGCCATCTTGTTTCTTATATGTGCGTATTTATATTGCAGAACAAAGATTGATCAGCCACTTATTGTCCAAAGAGTCAATAGATGAAGATATTGATATTCTCAAACCATTATTGTTAGAAGCTCCATATCATATAGAAATCAGTTTTGAAGCCCAATACCAAATAATAACTAATTTAAACAAAGTGATTGATGATAACTCAAAATATGAGGATCTTGTAGATGAACTTACGTTAGTCCTAAGAAAATCACACTCAGAACAAGCAGCAGCACGGATAGAAATGGATCGTGCTCTTGCTTTAATGGATAAGGGAAAGTTGAAGCAAGCCATCCGCCACTTTAGTTTCTGCATACGTCCTTTTGAAAGAGAAGAGTGTATAGAAGAATTAATCAAAATTTCCGGCATGATGGGCATTGCATTATATGACATAGGTTTACCTTATAGTGCAGAAGCTTATTTGGTCAAAGCAACGTCCATGCTACTTAAAACTTTTTACATCTCAGGTGATGTTCCTCATCTTCTCCTAACTGTCTTGCAGAAACTTTGCGAAATAGAATTGATGCTGGGACGATTGGTCATGTACTTGAATTGGCATGAACTAATGATGGTAGTTTCGCAGAATGGTCAGTTTGCAGAAGACACACATTACAATGAAACAAACATACTTCATGATGGTGCTTGGGCATGCCGATTTGCGGCATCTAATTTGAAAGACCTTGTAATAGGTTCATTACCTGCGATATTAGAAAGAGCTAACATGTTTCAATCGTCAGAATACTTAAAGTTTATACTGGGGTATGCAGATGAATTGGATGAAAATGTGAGAAATATATTTGCTAAAGATGGGTGGCAAGACAAGATGCTCAATCAACCTGTATTTAAACAGTTTCTTTCCGATTTGAATATTTCCACCCATGGGCAGGCAAGGCTACAAACAACGGCAAACAATTGTACATTGCATATTAATTACGAAAATAATTGTCAGAATCAAATTGTTGCAGAAATATTCTTGGGAGCAATTGAGTCAATGCTGGCAACAATGGAAATCTTTGAAGTGTTGACAATTACCCCAGAAGTGTATATTGAAATCACACCCACAGAAGGTAAGTCTGAGTTAAGACAACTAACTAAGTCAAATGAATACCAACTCTGTATCAATATAAAGTATAGTGACAAGGATTTGTGGGAATGTATTTCAATGTTTATAGCGTCATTTTTCAGTAGAAACTCTATGTCAAAAGAAGATCTGGAGTATCTTCTCCAGAGCAAACAAGATGGTGAGAAGCTTATGGATAGGGTAAGTAACTTGCTACATGTAAAGCAGTCAATTTTTAATGTTCTTGGTAATACATTCAAAAACAAGATAGAGGATTGGCAAAAGGAATCGGACAAAGTGTACCCATTAAATAGAGACTCATTCGAACACAAACCGAAGAACTATCGTAATGAAAAACAACAAAACATATCTTTTCATAGTACTAATACAGATATGAATATATGGGAAGGTGCAGGTTGGAACGGTTGTGGATTCGTGTTTGATCAACAAGGAACTATGCCTCCAATATTTGGGCTCTCTTTTGAAAACTTAGACAGTGGAAAGCAAATTATTACTGAATGGGGTGTTAAATTAGCACAGGGAGAACGTTCCATAATCATTTACCTCATTCGGGGTATAGATAAGCAACATCCAGCATGGTATAGAGTATGTGTAGCACCAGATGTAAAAATAGACGATCTTAAAGAAGGTCATTACTTTGCCTCTATGTGTCGCAAGCACACTATGACACCCAACAATAATTGGAATATTGACACCTTTGAACAGCTTTTCAAACGATTTGGCGGTTGCTGGCTTTCAGCTTTTCAACTTGATAGCAACAAGAATATCGTAATGCCGGAAAATTTTAACGATGCATTCAAGTTTACTAATGTCGAGTTCAGAAATGCTTGGGAAATAGGATTAAATGATACAGCAATAGTAGCTATGGAACCTGATGACGAACCATTCATTCCTGTAGGCAAAAGGAATATAGCTCCTGTGGTGGAGGTGATGGCTACAATTCGAGACTTAAAAAAAGGGCAGATATAAAAAAACTAGTAACCATAAAAACGCCTTCTAATATGCGTAATTCACTTCAAATTAGAAAGGGGTAAACACATCGTAATTATAACAATAAAAGCAATAATATGTTATTTTAAAGAAGTTCAAATAGAGTAATACAAAATCCAATTTGCATTTACATTTTGCAAATTCAAGAAGAAACAACTATCTTTGCCCTCAGTATTCTCCATGAGCAAACTATCGCAAAAGAACGTAGCAAATTAGTGGGATAATTCATGGGATATGCTTGAAGCTAAAAATATAAAGTTGTAAATATCAGCGTGGTAACTCTACAAGGAGAATCCCAAGCGGATCACTCAAACGAATAAGAAAAACAAGAAAGAAGGTGTGTCAAAATGCACACTTTCTTTCTTTTTTAAGAAAAATAGCGTAGTTCTCTTTAACTTTTTGAGTTTCAAAAGATAAGCGGAGCATAGAAAACAGACAGGTAACGATTGGGTGACGAAAATCCATCGCTTGCTTGCGTTTTTCTGCATAACCTCAAATAACTCTTCAGCTACAAAAGTAGTTGATATTCTTGATGTTAGCAAATTTATACAGGAAAAATTTCCCCGATAAAGTTTCTTGGTTTAAATAGTTTTTATCTTGAATCCATTTTCTTTTTTCACGGAAACGGATTTTTTCAACGGTCAAAGAAAACACCCGCCTTACCACCCTTCGTAACCGACAGGAAGAGGCATATGGGAACCTGCAGAGGAACCAGGGAGTGGTTACGGTCGAACTGCTCAAGATCACTGTATCAGATGCCAATTCCGTGTCGGAATACCTCCTGTAAGCCGGAGAGGTGGAACGAGAACGTCTTAGGATCCGCTCCAAGGAGATTAACTCCACCTACCGCCAGTCGAAAACCACACAGCTCAATCTCAGGCAGTTCATCGAATCCCGCGAAACGAAGGGCATCACCTTTTCAGACATCACCGGGGAGTTCGCCGAATCGTTCAAGATCTTTCTCAAGAAGGAGTTGAGACGCAGGAACGGGCACATGAATCATTGCCTGTGCTGGCCCAACCGGCTCATATATATCGCTGTAGACAGGAAAGTATTGTGGCCCAACCCGATAAAAGATATGGCATACGAGAAGAAAGAAGCACCTAAATTAAAGCATATCAGCCGCAGTGAACAGAAACGGATGACGTAAATCCCGATGCCCGACCTGATGATGGAACTGGCGCGCAGGGTGTTCATCTTCCCTCGCTGACCGGTCTGGCCTACGTGGATACGAGGGCTCTCCATCACCGTCACATCGGAATAACCTCGGAAGGAAGAATATTAAGGAAAACATGAGAAGCAAGCACGACCGGCAGGAATAGTCATGGATAGTCGTTTTGTGTCATATGGGGAGGAAAAAGAAAACTGAAGCGGGTCTGGATTCACGACCCCCTTTGGGTATGTGAAAGAAACGTTGCGATGAAAGAAAAAACTCCTTTTCGCACATGGATGAAACAATGCCGGAAGTCCGGCAATAAAAAGATGTGGCTTCTCTAACCCGAGTAAATGCCATGATTACAGACTTCTTTTTGTTCCTATACCATCAGACCGGTTACCTTCAGGTTAACAACTTATCCAACCTGTGATAGATCCGGATGTGAAAAGATTATTTTGACTGACTATTACAATATAATAAGTAGAATCATGTCAAATCTACTGTCTGCTATTGTCTGTTGATAATGGCTGGCAGTAGAACAAACTTTCGTTAAACCAATACGTTCATTCTTTATTATCAAGTTTTTAGGCTACCTTTGTATTTTATTAACTTATTTACCAAACATTATGGGACTACTCAAACCGAATCAAGCTCTGAACAAAGCATATAGACAGGTTGCGATTGAAACAACAGATTTTGACTTATTCAAAAATGCCCTTCGCACATTGAGAGACAATATTGTGGATGGGCAAAGAGAACACACGCAAAAAGAACATTTACGTAATTTTCTGAGTGAAACGTTCTACAAGCCATACTACATGGCTCCCGAAGAAGATATTGATTTGGCTATCCGATTGGATAAAACTATCAAGTCCAATATAGGGTTATTGATTGAAGTAAAGAGTACCACCAACAAAGGTGAGATGATTTCTAATGACAATCTTAATCGTAAGGCTTTGCAGGAATTATTGCTATACTATCTTAAAGAACGTGTCAATAAGAAGAACAATGATATTAAATATCTCATCGCTACTAATATTCATGAATTCTTTATTTTTGATGCCCATGAGTTTGAACGCAAATTCTATCACAACAAACAATTACGTCGTGAGTTTCAAGACTTTGTGGATGGACGCAAAACTAGTAACAAAACCGATTTCTTCTATACTGAAATTGCAACAACCTATATTGAGGAGGTGAAAGATAGCCTTGAATACACTTACTTTAACTTACAAGACTATCAACACCTACTTGATAGAACAGACGGTAGCGCTTCACGCAAACTTATCGAACTTTATAAGATATTCAGCGATACACATCTTTTGAAGCTATCGTTCCAAAATGACAGCAATTCGCTCAACCGTGGATTCTACACTGAGCTGCTACACATTATTGGTATTGAGGAACGCAAAGAGAATAATAAAACCGTGATTGTACGCAAAGCTGTGGAACGGCGTGACGAGGCTTCATTACTAGAGAATACTATTAACCAACTGGATGCAGAAGATTGTTTGCGTCACATAAATGGTAGTTTGTATGGGAATGATTATGAGGAACGGTTATTCAATGTTGCAATGGAATTGTGTATTACTTGGATGAATCGCATCCTTTTCTTGAAACTGTTGGAGGCTCAGATGTTGAAATACCACAATGGAGATGCAATCTATAAATTTCTTTCAATAACTAAGATTCATGACTATGATGATCTCAACACACTCTTTTTCCAAGTGCTTGCACGTGACATGAGCAGCCGCACACACTCCATTATGCGTGATTTTGCTTACGTTCCCTATCTTAACAGTTCTCTTTTCGAGGTGACAGATTTGGAAAGTAAAACAATTAAGATAAACAGCCTTTCACAACGTACGGTTCTTCCAGTTTTGGCGAGTAGCGTATTACGGAATAAAAAACGCAATCTACAAGTCAACGCATTACCCACCCTGCAATATTTGTTTGCTTTTCTCGATGCTTATAACTTTGCGAGCGAAGGCAGTGAAGAAGTGCAAGAAGAGGCTAAAACACTCATCAATGCTTCTGTTTTAGGGCTTATATTCGAGAAAATAAATGGTCACAAGGATGGTTCGGTATTCACTCCAGGCTTTATCACTATGTTCATGTGCCGTGAAGCAATCACCAAGACCGTGTTGCAAAAGTTTAATGGTTATTATGGCTGGAATTGTACCACCCGTATAGATCTATACAACCACATCGACAATATAGTCGAAGCTAATGAACTAATTAACAGTTTGCGGCTGTGTGATCCAGCTGTTGGTTCGGGTCACTTTCTTGTGTCTGCTCTCAATGAACTGATACTCTTGAAATATGAATTGGGTATTTTGGTAGATGCTACCGGTAAGCGTGTCCGCAAAGCGGACTATCAACTTGCCATTGAAAATGACGAGCTGATTGTGACCGATGCCGAAGGTAATTTATTTGCTTACAACCCACTCAATGCGGAAAGTCGGCGCATGCAGGAAACTCTTTTCAAGGAGAAGCGTCAAATTATTGAGAACTGTTTATTTGGCGTTGATATTAACCCCAATTCTGTGAAGATTTGCCGCCTACGACTGTGGATTGAATTGTTGAAGAATGCTTACTATACGGCTGAAAGTAATTACACTTATTTAGAAACCTTACCAAATATCGACATTAACATCAAATGTGGAAATTCTTTGCTTCACCGATTCGCTTTGACAGACAGTATTCAGACCGTACTGCGAGAGTCTAGTATCAGCATCAGCCAATATAAGGAAGCTGTAGCTAAATATAAAAATGCCCAAAGTAAAAGCGAAAAGCAGGATTTGGAAACGTTTATAACAGAAATCAAGTCGAAATTGAAAACAGAGATCAACCGCCGGGATGCACGATTGGTTAGATTGAACAAACGCCGCTCTGAGTTGGCAAACTTACAAGCGCCTCAACTGTTTGAACCGACAAAAAAGGAAAAGAAAGCGTCGGACAAGCGCATTGCCGATTTAAAGAAAGAAATTGCGACATTAGAAAATATATTTGAGGAAATACGCTCCAACAAAATTTATCTTGGTGCATTCGAATGGCGTATAGAATTTCCAGAAGTACTCGATGCCGAAGGCAACTTCTTGGGATTTGACTGTATCATTGGCAATCCACCTTACATTCAGTTACAATCTATGGGTAAGAGTGCCGATGTATTAGAATGCATGGGCTACATAACTTATGCACGCACTGGTGATATTTACTGCCTCTTCTATGAGTTGGGTATGAACCTGCTTACTCCCAATGGTTTTCTTTGCTATATCACGTCTAATAAATGGATGCGTGCAGGGTATGGTGAAGCCTTGCGAGGTTATTTCGCAAGCAAGACCAATCCTATTATGTTGGTAGATTTTGCAGGCATAAAAATATTCGATGCAATAACAGTAGAAGCAAATATTCTTTTATCTCAAAAAGCAGCAAATATTTTTAACACACAAGCTTGTTTGGTACAAGATGCGAATGGCTTGAATAATTTGAGCGATTTCGTGCAACAACAAGGCGTGAAGTGTAACTTTGCAGATTCTATCCCGTGGGTGATATTGTCTCCCATTGAACAGAGCATCAAACAGAAGATTGAGTCTGTGGGAATACCCTTGAAGGATTGGAACATCCAAATCAACTACGGGATAAAAACTGGTTTCAATGATGCTTTTATCATATCTACCGAAAAGCGTGATGAGATACTAGCGAATTGTCAAACAGAAGATGAACGTCAAAAAACGGCTGAACTTATACGACCGATTCTTCGTGGCAGGGATATCAAGAGATATGAATATGAATGGGCGGACTTGTGGATTATAGCAACATTTCCTTCGCGGCATTATGATATAGAAAGTTATCCTGCGGTGAAAAATTATCTTCTGTCAATTGGCATAGAGCGTTTGGAACAAACAGGAGAAACTTATATTATTAATGGCAAAAAAATAAAAGCCCGAAAGAAAACTAGTAACGAGTGGTTTGAAACACAAGATAGCATCAGTTATTGGGAGGATTTTTCTAAGCCAAAAATTATATGGGGAGAAATATCTGATAAATCAAAATTTGCTTTCGACTTTTTTGGAGAATATATACCAGAAGCAACTTCTTTTTACATGAAAGGCGAGTGTATTGAATACCTTTTATCTGCTTTAAATTCGTCCGTGTCTGAATGGTTGTTTTCTAAAGTAGGGACAACTACAGGAGTAGGGACAATTAGATGGAAAAAGTATACCATAGAACAGCTTATTGTTGCTAAGCTATCTACCGAACAACTAAATACTCATCTTGCTGCTTTCAATGATTTGAAAGTAGGCAAGATGAGTATTACGGATTTTGAATGTTTTAGCAATAAGTTGATGTATGATGTTTATAAACTTACCTCAGATGAAATTCAATATATTGAAAACCAGCAAACTGTTTAAATAGACTTTCGGAGTGAAGAAACAAATGAATGTAGAAAATTAGTTTCTTCACTCGTGAATCCATATATCATTGAAACCAAACCCTCTATTTTAGAGTCAATAAATGGTAGATTGATATTTTTATTTATTATACTGTTTGCAAGTTCTGCTAATTCAATGAGTTCTATTTTATTGGCATCATAAAAAGGTATAGGGAAAGTCGCTATATTTTGACCTCCAACTTGAACATCTCCAACGCCAGTTTTATTCATATTAGTCACATAGCTATACCATGTTATAGCTTGTGAATTCAATACTGCCAACAGATAATCCAAATGATCGCCTGTCATAATATAACAGGCATTGTTCATTACATAATTGTTGGCATCATATGCAAAAGCCATTTGATTTCCGATTATTTTCCATACAATTTTTGGCTTAGAAAAATCCTCCCAATACTTGGCCCCCCAACGTTGCATAGCATACCACTCATATCGAATTCCTGTCTCTGCTTTGTTTCGTTTAGAAAGTGGTTCTTTATATTCCAACATATGGTTATATACAGCAGGATATTGTTCTTTAAACGCTTTTTCTGCCTTTTCAGAAGCACCAGTTATAGATTCATCAAATTGGTATGGGAAATGCCAAGGGATATATATTAGCCATTGCCCTGCCCAGTCATATCCATACCTCTTTATATCTCTGCCACGAAGAATCGGTCGTATAAGTTCAGCCGTTTTTTGACGCTCGCCTTCTGTCTGGCAATTCGCCAATATCTCATTACGCTTTTCGGTAGATATGATAAACGCATCGTTATACCCAGTAAGGACTCCACGATAAATGTTTATATCCCAATCTTTGAGTGGTGTACCAATAGATTCAATCTTATGCCTGATACATTGTTCAATTGGCGACAATATTACCCAGCTGTTACTATCGGAGAAATCGCAAATGGTATGCTC
>ERZ826016.3180-NODE-3180-length-11617-cov-12.948798_pt1 | contig 11617 bp, 10 predicted proteins | sample MGYA00519872_ERZ826016 | MGnify/ENA primary metagenome ERZ826016 (study PRJEB31778, sample SAMEA3449218) | human gut metagenome | biome: human gut; feature: human-associated habitat; material: faeces | place: United Kingdom | collected 2010/2012 ... | reverse complement strand
TTCCGCTGCGGCGCGTGAGCGCGCGCACGCGCGAGATAAACTCACCCATGGCAAAGGGCTTGGGCAGATAATCGTCCGCGCCCGCGTCAAGTCCGGCAATGCGATCCTCGACCTCGGCCTTGGCCGTGAGAAACAGCACCGGCGTTCCCACGCCCTTTTCGCGCGCGCGCTTTAAGACCTCAAGCCCGTCAAGACCGGGCATCATTATATCAAGCACCACCGCATCGTAGGAAACCGACAGCATATATTCAAGCGCGTCAAGTCCGTTGTGGACCATATCGACGGCAAAACGGTTTTTTTCGAGAACAAGCTTCAAGGCCTTTGCAATGCCGACCTCGTCCTCCGCTATAAGAATACGCATAGTATCATCTCCGATACACATATTAATATACTCAATTGAAACGAACCTGAAATCATTTTAACAGCGCCGAGGAAATTTTCAAAGCAAATTTTTCGAATTCACATTTTGCTAACAAAACTTTTTCAGCTCATTTCAGGTTCGCGGCTTATTCTCATGACAGTTCCACAAAATACAGGTAACTGCCCACCGGGCGAGCAGAGCCTCGCCGAAGCGGCAGATCAATAACGACCGCCGGATTGACAAATGCGGCGAAAAGATACATTATGTGCTTAGACAAGGAGGCCATCAGCATGGATAACATGGAAAACAAAAACGAAAACGTTCAGGATCAGCAGAACGCACCGGTTGACGGCGAATACAGTTTCTTCTACGGCCACAAGCCCGAGGATGAGCAGAGCGATTCTCAGCAGGCTCCCAAGGCCGAGCCGGAAATGCCCAAGGCGGATAAAAAGCCGTTCTGGAAAAAGCCCGGCACGATGGTCGCCGCCAATCCGGTATGGGACATGAGCGTGACGTGGATGCCGCGTGACAGGGTATGGGCCGAGTGCTCGGAGCCCGTGAAGGACCGGCGGCACGACCGTCAACGAGGGCAAGCGCCCGACCTCGGTCATAAACACCGCAAGCATCGACACCAGCAAGCAGATGACCGCTGCCGAGGTCTATGCAAAGAACGTAAACTCCACCGTCGGCATCACGACCCAGGTAACGACAAACTACTGGGGCTACACCACGCAGTCGGCGGCGTCCGGCTCGGGCTTTATCTATTCCTCCGACGGATATATACTAACAAACTTCCACGTCATAGAGTCGGCAAGCTCCATCAAGGTAACTCTCTATGACGGCACAAGCTACGACGCAAAGCTCGTCGGCTACGACGAGAGCAACGACATTGCCGTGCTGAAAATCGATGCAAAAGACCTGACCCCGGTGGTGCTGGGCGATTCCGACACCTTGAATGTGGGCGATACGGTGATGGCAATCGGCAACCCCTTGGGCGAGCTGGACTTCACCATGACCTTCGGACGCATCACCGCGCTGAACCGGAGCATCAAAACCAGCGAAACCAACGCCTCCGTGAATATGTTCCAGATTGACGCCGCAGTGAACAAAGGCAACTCCGGCGGTCCGGTGTATAACGACCGGGGCGAGGTCATCGGCGTGGTCACTGCGAAGTATTCCAGTGCCGGCATTGAGGGTCTGGGCTTTGCCATTCCCATCAACGACGTCTTGTCGCTCGTCAAGGACATCATGACCAACGGCTATGTGACCAACAAGGCCTACATGGGCATCACGCCGCAGACGATGACCGCGCAGATGGCGCAGCAGTACCGCTACGACGTGACCGAGGGCGTCTTCGTCTGCTCCGTTGACCCGGACAGCGCCGCCGACAAGGCGGGGCTCAAGCTCGGCGACGTCATCACGAAGATGGACGACAAGGATATTGCATCCTATGAAGACCTCGTCGCGGCCAAGAAGAGCTACAGCGCGGGCGACACCGTGACGCTGACCGTCTACCGCGAGGGTAAGACGATCGAGGTAGAGCTCACCTTCGACGCCGCGCCCGAGACCACGGAGACGAGCTCTTCCGACCAGAGCACCGACAACAGCTATAATAACGGCAACGGGTATTACAGCGACGGCAGCAATGGGTCTTATTCCAATCCTTGGGATTTCTTCAATAATTTCTTTGGATATAATGGCTGATGCCACTGAAAAAGGAGCCTCGAAAGAGGCTCCTTTTTTTATTGCCGCGCGCAAGCGCGGCTTTTTTCGCGCCCAAAGGGCGCGGGGAGTTTATGCAGCCCGAAAGGGCTGCTCCTTTTTTGCGCCCATAGGGCGCAGGGGATTCAATCGCAGCGCGGCAGCGCTGCATCCTTTTTCCCGCGCTAGCGCGGGAGGGGGAGCGGCGTGCGCGCCGCAGCACCAAAGGGGGTATTCTCTTTTCGAAGAGAATACCCCCTTTGAATCCCCCAGAGAAAGACGAGGGGCGTCCCCCCTCGACCCCCGACATTGCCGGTCTGGGGCTTGAAGAACTGCTCAGCCTGCGGAATCGGGTGCGGTGTACATGGCTTCGCCATGAATCTTCTGCGAGTCGCTACGTCTTGCAACCGCGCCTTACTGTCGTGAGGCGCGTGTGACGTTTGTCCGGCGGCAGACTGCTTACCGAATGCGGCATTGCTGCGCTCGCCGCATTGATGAGTACCTCGATAGACGATGATTAGGTGTACTTCTACAAGATGGGCAGAGCGGCAGCGGATAGTAGGAGCAAACCAAATCGTATAGCAATGCTAACGCGGCAACGCCGCGCGCAGGAAGTAGCATCGGCAAGCATTGTAGCTCTTCGAGCTGCTTGCTTGCAATGAAAAAACGCCTTTCTCTGGGGGTTCCAAAGGGGGTGTTCTCTTTCGCGAAAGAGAACACCCCCTTTGACTCGCTCCTCTGCGCGGCGCAGGGAAACCCTTTGCACTTCTTGCAAGAAGAAAATAAAAGACTTCCTTTTCTAAAAAATCTCTGTTACAATACAGTATACAAATACTAAATCGCAAGGAGAACTTTGATGAAAAAGCTGCTTTGCCTTCTTCTGACGCTCGCTATGACGCTTTCGCTCGCTGCCTGCGGCAGCAAGGCGGACGACAAGACGCCGGAAGAGGACGATCCCACACAGGCGGAGACGCCCGTCGACGACAAGCAGGACGAGCCCTCCGCGGATGACGCGGACAAAGACAATGCGTCCGACGCTACAGAGATCGACCCCGACGCAAACAAGGGCGAAAAGCCTGACGAGGCACAAAAGCCCGCGGAACCGACCAAGTCCGACAGCAAGAAGGACGAGACGCCCGCAAGCAAGCCGTCCGAACCTGCTAAACCTGCCGAGCCCTCCAAGCCCGCGGAAACACCGTCGGAAACACCTGCGGCGCAGGACACCGGCGCGCTCTCACTGCTCACGTCTGTCTGGAGCACGTACAGCGAGGATGACAAATTTCCCGCCGCGGGCGGAGACGCAGAGCACAGCGTCGACGGCGCGCCCGGCAGCTTCGATGTGTCGAACGCTGACAACCTGACCTATCAGCTGACGTTCCCGTCCGCCGACGTGTCGCTCATCGACGGCGCGGCATCGCTCGTGCACATGATGAACCTCAACACCTTTACCTGCGGCGCGTTCCACGTCAGTGACGCGGGCAACGTTTCGACCGTCGCCGCCGACATCCGCAGCGCCGTGCAGGGCAAGCAGTGGATGTGCGGCTTCCCCGAAAGGCTCGTGATCCTCACGTCGGGGCAGTACGTCGTGTCCGTCTACGGCAACGAGAGCCTGGTCAATACGTTCCGCGATAAGTTCGTCGCCGCCCACAGCGGCGCGAGCACCGTCTATGACGAGGCCATCGGCGCGTAACTTCATCAAAAAAGGAAGCGCAAGCAAAATGCTTGCGCTTCCTTTTTACAATTCGATGATCTGGCAGGGGACGGGGATGGGTAATTCCTCATGTGTGGAGAGGATCACGATTTTCGTCTCTGCCGCGCGCAGGATGGCGCGCATCGCGGCCTCGCGGTTTTCCGCGTCGAGGCCGGTGAACGGCTCGTCGAGCGCGAGCGCGTCGGACGGCGCGAGCAGCGCTCGAGCGAGTGCCAGCCGGCGCTGCATGCCGCCGGAATAATCGCGTACCTTCTTTTTCCCCACGTCGCCAAGTCCCAGTTCTTCCAGGAGCGCCTGCGCCGCCGCGGCGTTGTAATTCGCGCCGAGGACGAAGCGAAGATTTCCCTCTGCGTCCAGCCCTTCGAGCAGGCGGTTTTCCTGAAAGACCGCCGTCCAGCGAAATTTATCGCCGTTGACCGTGCCGCTGTCCGGCGTTTCCAGCCCGAGCAGCACGCGCAGCAGCGTCGTCTTGCCGATGCCGGAGGGACCGAGCAGGCGCGTCACGCCGACGCGCGCGGTAAAGGAAATGTCGTCAAGCACGGCATTCTCGCCGTAGCGCTTGCAAAGGTGTTCGACTCGAAGCTCCATCATGCGCCCATCCTTTCTGCGATCTTGTCCACGAGGAGAAGAAACAGCTTTTCAAACGCCGCCGAGATCAGCACGATCGCCGCCGTCCAGGCGAAGAGGTCGGCGGTCTGGAAGTATATCTTCGCGTTGTAGAGCTTCTCACCGATCGAGCCGCTGGAGAGGGCGATGACCTCCGCCGCGGTGCCGGCCTTCCAGCAAAGGCCCAGCGCCGCACTGACGGCAGAGCGGAAGTAGGGAAGCACCTGCGGCAGATACACGCCCCGCAGCGTGCGCGAAAACGGCACGCGGAACACGCGCGCCATCTCCAGAAGAGAGGCGTCCGTGCGCCGGATGCCCTCAAGCACATTTAAGTACACGGGCGGGAAGACCATCAGCGCCGCGATGAACAGCGGCAGCGTTCGGCTGGAGAGCCAGATAAGCGCCAGAATGATGAACGACGCCACCGGCACGGTCTTGACCGCCGCCACGAGCGGCGCAAGCAGCTCTTTGACGCGCGAAAACCGCGCGGAAAGCGCCGCCAGCACAACTGCCAGCGCGCAGGAAAGCAAAAAGCCGCCCAGAATGTGCATGCTCGACGTGCCGATGGCGCACCAGAACACCGCCGTGCCCGCCAGCGAAATGAGCCGCGCGAGCGAGGATACGGGAGAGGGGAGCAGCAGCGCGCCGTGCGGGTATGCCGCGTGCAGTGCCATCGCGGCAAGCTGCCAGACGATCAGCCAGAAAGCGACTGCCCAGAGACGCACGTTCTGCTTTTTTCCGCGCATGATCATCTCTCCTTTCCTTGAAATACGGCGGCGGGACAGCGCCCGCCGCCGCAAAGAATTTATGCGAAATAGAAGCTGTTATCCGGCATCTCGCCGCCGACAGCGGCGGGAGACGCATTGTAGAGCACCTCTAAATAACCGGGCAGCGCCTCAAGAAGGTCTGCCCCCGTCAGGCAGACGATGTTGCAGTAGGGCAGTGCCTTTTCCGCGACGGCGGCGTCCACGATGCTGTATTCGCCGATGAGCGCGGCGGCATCCGCGGTGTTGGCGTTCACCCAGTCGACGCTCGCGGCGTAGTCCTTGAGAAAGGCCTCCACGGCGGCAGGATTTTCCTCCACGACCGCGCGGCGGGCAACAATGACGCCCGTGATGAGCGCCGAGCCGTTATCGAGTGCGTCCCATTCAGCATTCAGATCGAGCGCCATGCGCAGGCCCTCGATCTTGCTCTGCGCCACGGTGACGAAGGGCTGGGGCAGGAGCGCAACGCTCGCCTGACCGGAAGCCAGCGCCGCGACACACTCGCTGTGCTCGCTCTTCCAATCGATCGTCACATCGTTATCGGGATCGATGCCGTTTTCCGTGAGAAGATAGCGCAGGGCGTATTCCGGCGTAGAGCCCTTGCCCGCCGCCACGATGGTCTTGCCCTTCAAGTCGGCCATGGAGTGCACGCTCTCGCCGTTTTCCACGATGTAGAGAACGCCGAGCGTGTTGACCGCCAGCACCTCGATCTCGCCCTCCGTCTTATTGTAGAGCACGGCGGCGAGGTTCGCGGGCACGCAGGCCATGTCGAGCTCGCCCTTGAGGAGTGCGGGCGTCACTTCGTCCGCAGAACCGGCAAGGGTAAAGGTATATCCATTGCCAGTCGTTTCGCCGCTTTCGCTGTCCTTCATCAGCTTCACAAGGCCCATGGCCGTAGGGCCCTTGAGCGCGGCGATGGAGTAGCTCGCAGGGGTGAACTCCTCCTGCTCGGTCTGCTGGTCGTTCTGCGCGTCGTTCGGCGTTTCATCCGCCTTCTGCCCGCAGGCGGCGAGCGAGAAGACGAGCGCAAGCGTCAGGCACAGGGCCAAGAGATGATTGAGGTTCTTTTTCATTGGTTTTCTTCCTTTCCGATGCTGCCCTCGGGCGCGTAGACCGTTTTGGCGGTGATGCCGTCCAGACGGCCGATCTTGCCCGACAGGGCGGAGATGACGTTGCCCGGCGCGTCAAGCGCCACACTGATGATGTTCACGCCCTTTTCGCGGTACGGCACGCCCATGCGCCCGATGATATACTGACCGTACTGGTGCAGAAGCTCGTTGAGCGGCTGGACAGAGCTTCCCCCGCGGACGATGATGGCCAGCACGGCGACTCTCGTTTCCATTAACGCATTCTCCTTTGTCAAAATAAAAATCATCCCTTCCGCCGTTCAGCAGAAGGGATGGAAACAGCAAATGACGACGCAGCAGGGCTGTGTCTTTGTTTTCCCTCTTCTTGTGGCTCGGAACGCATCCTCGCTGTCAGAACGGTAGAATGAATCTGGTTCGCCGCCGGTCAGAGTAGTCTTCCCGAAAGGCAAAGCGATGATACCACACTTTCGCCGCAGCGTCAAGATGGAGGGACAATGGTATCGGATAAGCTGGAAAAAAGGCCAAAAGAAAACGTCCGTGAATAGTGCAAGGCATATAAATTTCATTGACTTTTTCGGCGTTATCTTATACGATATGATTAACGCTTAAGTTTTATACGCAGGGCTGGATCCCAGCCCCGGACAGTCAGCTCTGTGATCCACAGGGCTGATTTTTGCTATTTAGGGAGAAATGAGAGGGAAGTGCATGCCTTATTACGCACACATCCGGCAGGATGAAAACGGCGAGACCATCTATCAGACCGTCGCGGAGCACCTGACAGGTACAGCCGCGCTGTGCCGAGAGTTTGCCGCCGACTTCGGCGCAGAGGCGGACGGAGATCTGATGGGGCTCGCGCACGATCTCGGCAAATGCACTGACGCATTCCAGAAGCGCCTGCTTGAAGGTGGTCCCGTTGTCGACCACACCACGGTGGGGATGCTCACCTGTATAAAGATGAAGCGGCCCAGCGCCGCCGCGTGCGTCGCCAGTCACCACGGCGGACTTTTGGATGTCGGAAATCTGAGGACCGACCGCGCGGGCGAGGCCACGCTCTCCGGCCGGTTCAAAAAGGGCGTGGAGGGACACTATCTTGAGCGCTGCGGCGAGAGCGGCGTGACACTGCCAACTCTTCCGCCTGAGACGCCGGAACGGGATCCATTGAAAGCGTCGTTTCGGACAAGGATGCTCTATTCCTGTCTGGTGGACGCGGATTTTCTCGATACGGAGCGGTTCATGGACGGCGAACGCGGGCGCGGCGGATATGACGATCTTCCGACGCTGCTAAGGCGGCTGAAAGAATACATCGCGCCGTGGCAGGAACCGAAAACAGCGCTCAACAAGCTGCGCTGCAAAATTCTAAACAGCTGTCTGGATACAGGCAGTAAACCAAAAGGCATTTACACTCTCACCGTGCCGACCGGCGGCGGAAAGACGGTCGCGTCGCTCGCCTTTGCGCTGCGGCACGCAGTGGCGCACGGGATGAAGCGGGTGATCTACGTCGTGCCGTACACGTCGATCATCGAGCAGAATGCCGAAGTATTCCGCGAGATCCTCGGCGACGGCAATGTGCTCGAGCATCACTCAGGTGTGCAGTTCGAGCTTTCCGACGGCGCGTCGCCGGAGGAGGTGCGCCGCGCGCTGGCGGCGGAAAACTGGGACATGCCGGTCATCGTCACAACGGCGGTGCAGTTTTTTGAGTCCATTTACGCAAACCGTTCGTCAAAATGCCGCAAGCTCCATAATCTTGCCGACAGCGTCATCATTTTTGACGAGGCGCAAATGCTGCCGCTTTGCCATCTGCGGCCCTGCGTGGCGGCGATGGCATCGCTTGCCGAGCAATTCCGTTCAACGCTTGTGCTGTGCACAGCCACGCAGCCGTCGCTCGGTGACCTGCTGCACACCTATGCGCCAAGCTGCCCTGTCACAGAGCTGTGCCCGCAGACGGCGGAGGAATACGACAGCTTCCGCCGCGTGACGTTTCGGCAGGAGGGCATCTTGGAGGACGACGCGCTTGCGGAAAAGCTCAGCGAGCACCGGCAGGTGCTTTGCATCGTGAACAGCCGCAAGGCGGCGCAGAGCATCTTTGCGCGCTTGCCGCAGGAGGCGAGCTTTCACCTCTCGACGCTGATGGTGCCCGCACAGCGGCAGACGCTTCTCGATGAGATCCGGCGGCGCCTAAAGGCGGGGGAACCGTGCCGCGTCGTGTCGACCTCGCTGATCGAGGCGGGCGTGGACGTGGACTTTCCCGCGGTGTACCGCGAGCTGGCTGGGCTGGATTCCGTCTTGCAGGCGGCGGGGCGCTGCAACCGCGAGGGGAAACGAGCACCGGAGGAAAGCATCGTCACCGTCTTCGAGCGGGCAGAACTGCCGCCAATGTTGTTCCGCACAGCAATCGGCGCTACGCGCGAAGCATTGATGAACAGCTGCGATATCGGCGCGCGGGAGACGATGCAGAACTATTTCGACGCGCTGCGCAGCTTGAGCGGAGAAACACTCGACAAGTCGGGTGTTATCAAGGCGTTTGAAAAGGGCATCAACGGCTGCGAACTGCCGTTTCGCACCGTGGCGGAGAATTTTCATCTGATCGATCAGAACACGCGCACGGTCTATGTCCCGTTTGGCGGCGGAGCGGCGCTCATCGAACGGCTGAAAGCGGGCGAGTGCTCCAAAGAGCTCTACCGCAAGCTGGGGCGCTACGCAGTCTCGGTCTACGAACCGCATTTTCAAAAGCTCTATGCCGCGGGCGCGCTGCTGACGGCGCGAGAGGTCCCTGCGCTGGATGAAGACAGTGCGATCTTAAACGATATGAGTCTGTACAGCGAAATGACCGGCCTGACGCTGGAACCGGAGATGGGAAAAGCGGAGTTCATCTGAAATGGTATAAGGATCGGTCCGCTTGTTTTTTCACGGCAACATCATTCTAATTTTGAAATAAGAAAATGACGAAAGGAGCGGTTCCATGGCAATTCAAGTAGAAGTCTGGGGAGACTACGCCTGCTTTACTCGCCCTGAAATGAAAACAGAGCGCGTCAGCTATGACGTGATGACGCCCTCAGCGGCGCGCGGGCTGCTAGATAGCCTCTATTGGCACCCAGGGCTCCGTTGGGTGATCGACCGCATCCATGTGTGCGCACCCATCCGCTTCACCAACATCCGCCGCAACGAGGTCAAGGATGTCATCAGCGCCCGCAGGGCGAAGACCGTGATGGAAAAAGGGCAGGGGGAGCTGTACCTCGCCGCGTCGGAGAGCATTCAGCAGCGCGCGGCCATGGTGCTGCGGGATGTGCACTATGTCATCGACGCACACTTCGACATGACGGACGCCACTGCGCCCGGCGACAATCCCGGCAAGTTTCAGGACATTATCAAGCGACGGCTGGAAAAGGGGCAGTGTTACAGCATGCCGTATTTCGGCACGCGGGAATTTCCCGCGCAGTTCCGGCGCTGCACGGAATTGCCGCCGTGCCCCGATGAGCTCAAAGGCACGCGCGACCTCGGCTGGATGCTGTGGGATCTCGACTACAGCGATCCTGCGAACATCACGCCGAAGTTTTTCCGCGCGAGCCTTGTCGACGGCGTGATGACTGTTCCGCCGCCAAACAGCGGGGAGGTGAGAGGATGATCCTGCAAGCGCTGACACGGTACTATGAAGACCTCCTCTCGCGCGGCGAGATCGCCGCGCCCGGCTGGGCCCCTGCGAAGATCAGTCTCGCACTTTACATAAACGAAAACGGTGAGCTGACGCAGATCGTTCCGACAATGGTGGAAGGCACAAAGGGTAAAAAGACGGTCATGCAGCCGCAGCTGATGGTGCTGCCGGCAGCGGTGAAACGAACGGTCAGCATTGCCTCGAACTTTTTGTGGGACAATTCCGCTTATTTGCTCGGCATCGACCAGAAAGGGAAGCCTGAACGCAGCCGCGAGTGCTTTGCCGCAGCGGCAAAGCTGCACCATGCGGTGCTGGATAGCGTCGATTCGCCCAATGCCCGCGCAATACTGGCTTTCTTCGACACTTGGAAACCGGAGCACGCGGCAGAGCATCCAGCGCTTATCAGGCAGCTCGATGATGTGACTGCGGGCGGCAACCTCGTCTTTCGCGTGGATGGCCGCAAGGTCGAAAAGGATACTGCCATCTGTGAGGCATGGCAGCGGTATCGGGACGGCGGCGAGAGCGGCGTCAAGATGCAGTGTCTCGTGACCGGAAAAGAGGATGAGATCGCTGCTGTGCACCCGTCGGTCAAGGGCGTGCGGGACGCGCAGTCCAGCGGCGCGGCGCTGGTGTCGTTCAACGCTCCGGCGTTCTGCTCCTACGGACGGGAGCAGAACTACAATGCCCCAGTCGGCAAATATGCCGCCTTTGCCTACACCGCCGCACTGAATCATCTGCTTGCGGACAGCGACCACGTCCAGCACATCGGTGATACGACCGTTGTCTGCTGGGCAGAGGGCGCAGATGATGCCTATCCCGGCTTTTTCAGCGCCGTGATTGGCGGCGGCACATACGGCGGCCTGTCGGACAATGATCTGCGCGCGGCGCTCAAACGTCTGGCGAATGGGCTGCCGTGCGACGACCTCGGCGTCGACCCGAATCGACCGTTTTACATTCTCGGTCTCGCGCCCAACGCGGCGCGCCTTTCCGTCCGCTTCTTTCTGCGCGACAGCTTCGGAAAGCTGATGGAGAATGTAAACGCGCACTATGAGCGCATGGAGATCGTGCGCCCCGCCTATGAAAAATTTAACTATCTGCCATTGTGGTCGCTGCTGAGGGAAACGGTGAACCTAAATTCCCGTGATAAAGCGCCTTCGCCCGCGATGGCCGGCGCGACGGCGCGCGCCATATTTTCCGGTGCGCGTTATCCCGCATCGCTGCTTGAAGCGGTAATGCTCCGCATCCGCGCAGAGCGGGACATCACTTGGGGCAAGGCCGCCATCATCAAGGCATATTATCTCAAAAATCCGCATGAGGACTGTCCAAAGGAGGTTTTGACCGTGAGTCTCAATGAAGCGAGCACCAACCCCGCCTATACGCTTGGACGGCTGTTCTCCGTCTACGAGGCGGTGCAGCAGGCCGCGAACCCTGGCATCAACGCAACGATCAAGGATAAATATTTCAACTCTGCCGCGGCGATGCCCGCAAGCATTTTTCCGGTGCTGAACAATCTTTGTCAAAAGCATCTGCGCAAGCTTGACGCAAGACAGCGCGTCTATTATGACAAGCAGATCATGAAGCTCAAAGGCGTGCTCAATGAAAACTATCCCGCGCGCATGACGCTCGCTCAGCAGGGCTCGTTCGACCTTGGCTACTATCATCAGACGCAGAAGCGCTATACGAAAAAGGAGGAGAAAGAAAATGTCTGATCCCATCAAGAACCGTTATGAATTTGTG
>ERZ826016.3176-NODE-3176-length-11626-cov-2.707458_pt1 | contig 11626 bp, 11 predicted proteins | sample MGYA00519872_ERZ826016 | MGnify/ENA primary metagenome ERZ826016 (study PRJEB31778, sample SAMEA3449218) | human gut metagenome | biome: human gut; feature: human-associated habitat; material: faeces | place: United Kingdom | collected 2010/2012 ... | reverse complement strand
GAACTGGGACGGCGATCGGGTCCGCGACATGCTGGGCCGCTCGATCCGGGGCGAGATCACGGTCTGACGGCAGCCTTTTCCGGTTCGGACCGGCGCCATCGTGCGAAAGGGGACGTGGCGGTTCGTCAGCACTGTTTCTGGCTTGCGACTCCATTCTACGGGCTTACGGGTCCGGCGCTTATTTCGTTCTTTCGGGCGTTTGGCCGTGCGGCTGTTTGCCCGAGGACGGTCATCCCGGTCGGGGATGCCGGAAAGCGGCTTGTTCATGCTTTTCGGACGTTTTTGTACGGGATTCCGATAATATGCGGCGGGAATGTCCGGTTTTCGTCCGTGCGAAGCGAAGCGTTGTCCCGTACCTGACGGCAGGTAGGCCGGACTTCAATGCGGCCGTTGCAACGGAAACGGCCGGGAAAGCGTCTTCGTTATATGGCGGTTCGCAGAATCTGGCACGATTTTGCGGCGTTCGAACCGGACGGTTTTACGGTTCGGACGGATTCGCCGGCGGTCGGCAGAATGGCAGGGAGAGCTGCGACCGGCTTTTCGTGATGCGAACGGATAATTTGCGCGCCGCCGTCGCCGTTATATTATTGGATTTTCAATCGTTGAAGAATGTTGCGCCTCGGCATAATCCGAACGAGTTCGGCTCTGCATTCGACCTACGGTTTGTTTTTAAAAGTCGACCGGCTATGAAAAAGATTTTATTGATGGTCGCGCTCGCATCGCTCTGTGCGAGCGTCTCGGCCCAAAAGTCCGCGGACCGCAAGGCGGCCCGTGCGGCTCAGAAAGAGTATTACCGGGCATTGGATGCCCGCATGCACGATTCGGCCATGAAGGCGTTGCAGGATAGCGCGTTCATTCTGAAAGCCGATAAAGTGACGTTCCGGCGGGGCCGGATAGCCTATGTCAGCTCGACGACCAATTTCGTCTCGATGGAGGGCGAGCGTGCCGTGATCCAGCTTGCGTTCCCCAATTTGCCATGGCCCGGCGCCAACGGATTGGGCGGCATCACCGTCGATGGAATCGTGACCAACGTGTCGGTGAAAACCGACAAAAAAGGTTTCGTGCGCTACCAGATGAGCGTCGTGGGTTCGGGAACTTCGTCGTGGATGGCCGAAATCGTGCTCAATCCGTTGGACAACAAGGCCTCCGTAACGGTGTATCCCACGTACAGCAGCAATCGGGTGACGCTCAGCGGCGAGCTGGTGCCTTACGACCGGCGCAGCGTGTACAAAGGCCGCTCGCTGTTTTAAGGCGGCGGAGCGGGACGGCTCTTCTCGATTGTCGCCCGGAAGCGTTGGCCGGACTTATGTCCGGAAGTTGTTATTGCAAATTGAAACCGGTCGACCCGCTCCGACCGGTTCTTTATGTTTGCGCCGCTCCGTCCGTGAAGCCGATGAAGCGAGAACCGAAGACCGGGCGACCGGGGCTCTTTGGCGAATCGGAGCGGAGACGGATCGGCGGATTGCCCGGACCGGTACGGCGCGGGCAATCAGTAAGTCGAGATATTCCGAAGCACCTCGGCATCGGCCGCCGGTACGATGACGCCTTCGAGCGTGACGCCCCGGCCTCCCCGGAGCGAACGGACCGTTGCGGTCGCCTCGTTGCTGTCGGGGTACAGCGTCAGATATACGGTCGAAGAAGTCATCACGATGCCCGAGAGGTCTATTCTGCACCGGACGAAGCCTTTTTTGTCGGTCCTGATCCGCATGCGGGACACCTCGCCTCCCGTCTTGAGGACGGGATTGGCCGCGATGCTGCTCATCTGAATGCTGAAATGGCCGCCCTCCATCGAGACGAAGTTCCGATGAAAGTCGACCTGCTCTCTCGGGTAGTTCTCCAGAAGCACGGCGTTCGCCTGCAAAACGAACGCGCTGTCGAGGATCGCGTCCAGTGCCTGCTGGTGCCTTGCGCGGTCGATCGATTGCCTGAGCTCTTTTTTCTCCTTGCGTGCGGCTTTCTTGTCTGCGGCCTGAGCCGTTGCCTTTCCTGCCGTTCCGAGCAGGGCAAGCGCGAACAGGACGAGCATTTTGGTTTTCATGGCATTCGGAATTAAGTGAACGATATGCGGACGATTCGCTTCGTACTGCAAGATAATCATTATCGGGATATATTCAAGCCCGGTTTCGGCGAAAACCCGCGGTCCGGCTGCCGTGCGAAAGACCTTCCGAATGACGGCTTGCCGATTGGCGATCCGAAAACCATTTTCAAAAAACATCCTTACCTTTGTCGAAATTTCTGTCGCTATGTCGAAGGAACGTTTGGTCACATCGAGTTATTGCTATATCCTGTCCGCTAATTTCCTGCTTTTTTTCGGTTTTTACCTGCTGATGCCGGTCCTGCCGTTCTATCTGACGGAGGAGTTCGGCACGGGCAGCGGCATGGCGGGGGCCGTGCTGTCGTGCTATACGATCGCAGCGCTGTCGGTCAGGCCGTTTTCGGGCTATCTGCTCGATACGTTCGCGCGCAAGCCGCTCTATCTACTGGCTTTTTTCGTCTTCACTTCCGTCTTCGCGGGCTATCTGCTGGCGGGGACGCTCACGTTGTTCACCATACTGCGCGTCGTGCACGGCTTCTCGTTCGGCATGGTTACGGTGGCCGGCAACACGGTCGTGATCGATATCATGCCCTCTTCGCGCCGGGGCGAGGGACTGGGGTACTACGGACTGGCCAACAACATAGCGATGTCGGTCGGTCCGATGGTAGGACTGTTCCTGCACGACGCTTACTCGTTCGAGGTGATTTTCGTTTGCTCGCTGATCTCTTGCTCGCTGGGCTTCGCAATGGCCTCGCTGGTCAAGGCGCCCGTCAAGGCACCCGTCAAGCGGGAGCCTGTCTCGCTCGACCGCTTCATCCTCGTCAAGGGGATTCCTGCGGGGGTCGATTTGCTGATGCTGTCGATTCCTTACGGCATGACGACGACTTACGTGGCGATGTATGCGCGCCAGATCGGCATTACGCACGGCATGGGCGTCTTCTTCACGCTGATGGCCGTCGGCATGGCCATCTCGCGCATATTCTCGGGCCGTCAGGTCGATAAGGGGCGCGTGACGAGGGTCATTGCGTGGGGGATGTATCTGGTCTGCCTCTGCTTTTTCGCACTGTCGTCCTGCGCGCTGCTGATGCGTCTGAACGAGACGCTCAGCCTGTGGATCTTTTTCGGCGTAGCCCTGTTTTTGGGCGTGGGTTTCGGGACGATGTTCCCCGCCTTCAACACGCTGTTCGTCAATTTGGCTCCGAATAACCAGCGGGGGACGGCCACGTCGACCTACCTGACCTCGTGGGACGTAGGCATAGGGATCGGGTTGCTGCTCGGGGGCTATATCGCCCAGATCAGCACGTTCGACAAGGCCTATTTGTTCGGCGCCTGCCTGACGGTCGCGTCGATCGTTTATTTCCAGTGGAAGGTGGCTCCGCATTTCGAGCGGAACAAGCTGCGTTGATTCTGCTTCGGCCGTTTTTCGCCGGGCGCGGCAGATCGACTTGCACCGGAACTTCGTCTCGATGAAAGGCGACCGTTTCGGTATGCGGATGAGCGGCATTGCGGCCGATCTCGTCCTCAAGACGGGAGGCGAGATATCCCGCATGCGGATCGGGGCCGACAAGATCGGCAGGCTGGAGACGAAAAATATTGCCGGAAAAGTCCGAAGCGTTCCCGTGCCGGAATCGGACCGGATTTCGGCGATTCCTCGACGGCCCGATTCGTGTACTGAGCAGAAACGGCCTGCGATCGCTCGGACCGGACGAGTCCTCTCCGTGCCGGATCGGGGAACCTTCCCGCGCGGGTTGCGCGTTGTCGGGATATATGCGGCCCGAATCGTGCGGCCGACTGAAATTTGAAATCAAAGGATTATGGAAAAGGCGATCGATGAAATCATAACCCTTCAGCGGAAATTCTTTGCCGACGGCGCGACACGCGCTACGGCATTCCGACTCGATGCGCTGACGAAGCTGAGAAAAGCCGTCCGGGAACGCACGGACGCGCTGAGCGAGGCGTTGCGCGAAGATCTGAACAAGTCGGCCGGCGAGAGCTATCTGACCGAGATCGGCCTCGTGATGCAGGAATTGGAGTGCCATATCCGGCACCTGAAGCGCTGGTCCCGATCCCGACGGGTATCTACGCCTCTGACGCTATGGCCGTCGCGGAGCCGGATACGGCCCGAACCGCTCGGCGTGGCGCTGATCGTCGCGCCGTGGAATTATCCGGTTCAGTTGCTGTTGTGTCCGCTCGTCGGCGCGATCTCGGCCGGGAACTGCGTCCTGCTGAAATCTTCGCCTCTGGTTCCTCATGTCGAGGCGGCGCTGCGCGATCTGATCGCCCCTACGCTCATGGACGAGCGGCTCGAGGAGATCGGCGCGCGTGTCGGCAGCGACGTACCGTTCTGCGTCCGCGGCGGCACGCAGCTTGCCGAGGGCCGGGGCGAAAGGCTGACTGCTCTGCGGAACGCGCCGAGGCTCTATGCCGCGGTCTGCAAGCCGGACTTTCCCGTCTCTACGCCCGCGCTCTTTCAGCGGTCGGACCGCGTGGCGCTGACCGATCGACCCGACACGGCGGCGTTGCTCGCCGCGCTGGAGGCGGGCGACGCGGCGGCGCTGTGCGCGAGCGTCAAAAACGTCTTTGAGCAGGTACTCCCGGACGAACAGCGCGCACGCATCGAGGACATCAAGCGCGCTTTGCTTGTCCACGGCGCGGAATGTGCCGCAATGACCGGCTCGGGCAGCGCCGTGTTCGGACTGTTCCGCGAGGAGGACGTCTGCCGCACAGTGTGCGAGGCGCTGCGAAGCGCAGAGCTGCAAACCTTCTGCACGATTTTTGTTTGAAAAACGAAAAAACTGTCCATACTCAAGCTATTACTTGAAACGGACGGTTTTTTCTTATGAAATTTTGGAAGATCGAGATATCCCTTGCCGTCGGCCTCCTTTGCGCGCTCGTGTGGTGCGCGCTGGAGCCGGGCTTTCTGATGAGCTGGTGGGGCGCGGCGTTCGAGCCGCTGTGCGACGGTGTGCTGACCGCCGAGGGCGAGGGCGGCGAGGCCGTGCTGCGCTCGTTCTTTGCCGAGCTGCTGGAAAAGCTGCTTTCCTGAAAGAGCCGCCTGCGGGCGGCTTTTTCTTATGCCAGAACGTTGAAGAGCATGATGACCACACCAAGGATGACGAGCACCACGCCGGTCGCGCGGTTGAGCGTTTTGGGAGAAGCCTTGTTGGCGAACACGGCGGCGACGCGCGCCCAGACGAGCGTGAAGAGCACGCAGAGCGCGAACACCGTCCAGTCCGGCGCGCCGCCGATGGCGAAGTGCGAGACCGCGCCGGTGAGCGCTGTGAAGGTCATGATGAAAACGCTGGTGCCCACGGCGGTCTTGAGCTCGTAGCCGAGCACGGAGGTGAGGATGAGCAGCATCATCATGCCACCGCCCGCGCCGATGAAGCCGCAGATAAAGCCGATGAGCACGCCGCAGAGAACAGACTGCACGGCGCGCTTTTTCGCGCTCACGCCGGCCATGGCCTCCTTGGTCGTCATGACGGGACGGACGATGAACTTCACGCCGAGCAGGAAGGTCATAAAGACCGAGAAGCCACCCATCGTGGTCGAGGGGACAAGGCTCGCGGCGTAGCTGCCGACCACGGTGAAGGCCAGCACGCTCACCATCATGATGAGACCGTTGCGGATGTCGAGATTTTTGCTTTTGCCATAGGTGTAGGCAGACACGGCGCTTGCCAGCACGTCGGACGAGAGCGCGATGCCGACCGCCATATAGGGGTCCATGCCGAGGAAGGTGATGAGCATGGGGCTGATGACTGCGGCGGCGCTCATGCCGGCAAAGCCGGTGCCGAGTCCCGCGCCCATGCCGGCAAAAAATGTGACCAGAACGGTCAGCGGAATGTTCATGCTTTGTCTGCCTCCAATAGCTCATTCAGATTATGCTCGATGAGGTGCATCGCCTCCGAAAAAGCGCGGCGCGCCTCCTCGTCCATACCGGCAAACAGCCTTTCAGAAAAGGCGTTTTGCAGCTGCCGCCCCCGGGCGATGATGGGCTGCGCTTTCTCGGTGCAGAGAAGCTCTGTCTTCCGGCGGTCGCCCTCCACTCCGCGCCGCGTCAGATACCCTTCCCGCACGAGCCGATCGACATTGACGGAAACGAGATTCGCCTTGATGTGCCGGATCTCGACAATCTCACTGGCGGTTTTGTAGTCCGGGTTGTTGCCGAGAAACATCAAAATGTCAAAGGCCGTCTGCGGCAGCTCCAATTGCCTGCAAAGGGGCTTGCACACGGCGCTGTAAGCGAGCGCGATCTTTTTGGAGATCGCAATGCTGAAATTCATACGGCAAATTCCTCCTTTTTTAGATTGTTCATTTTTGAAGCATTATAGTCCGGAGAAATCTGCTTGTCAATAAAAATCTAATGGCAGCCGGTCGCGCGGTCTTGCCCGACGGAGAAAAAACGAGGCAGGAACCCTGTCGGTTCCTGTCTCGTGTGCGTTTTGCGCGGGAGATCCTGCGGCGGTCATTTGGCGTAGATGGCGTAGATCAGGCGGTTGAGCGCCTGCGCCGGAAGGATCTTGGAGAGAAAAACGAAAAACTTGTAGTCTGCGCGAATGGCGTAGAGCGGGTGGTGCGAGCGCTCCCTGAGCGCGACCTTGGCAATGTAAGCGCCCACCTTGGCGGGATCCATGCCGGTCTGCTCGTCGTGCTCCATGCGCGCGACCGAGCGGGAAATGCGGCCACCGTAAATGTCGTCGCCCTCGCTGACCTTGCGCCGCGCGGCGGTGAAGCCGGTGTGGATGTCACCGGGCATGACGGCGCAGACGGTGATGCCGAAGGGACGCAGCTCGTTGGCAAGCGCCATGGCGTAGGCGTTGACGGAAGCCTTGGTGGCAGAGTAATACGCCTGAAAGGGAATGGGGACCGGGGCCGCCACGGAGCTGAGATTTACGATCCGGCCGCGACCGGCCTGCCGCATGATGGGGATCACGGCGCGGTTCATGTTCACCATGCCGAAAAAGTTGACGTCGAAGAGGGACTTGGCATCGGCGGTGGAGGTGAACTCAATGGCGCCGGAGATGCCGAAGCCTGCGTTGTTCACGAGAATGTCAATGCGGCCTTCGGCATCCATGACCTGCGCTACGGCAGCGCGGACGGAGTCCTCGGAGGTGACGTCTGCTGCGATGTGATGCAGCCCCTCCACGCCCTGCGCGCGGCGGGAAAATTCATAAACGGTACAGCCGGAGGCCTTTAGGGCGAGGGCGGTGGCCTTGCCGATGCCGGAAGTCCCGCCGGTGACGATGGCGACTTGATTCATGAGAAAGTACCTCCCCGATGATCGGCATAGTATGATCCGAAACGTCCATAAAGCGAATTTCCCTTTATCAGTGCTGCGCATTGCGATAAGGAGAAAATGCGACGAAGCAATTGTAAATTTGCACCTGTTGACGGCCGCTGGAACGTATTATATCGGGCAGCAGATGGCTTGTCAACGGCGCTGCGGGGAGGCTCGCATAAGAAAAATCCGGAATGCGTCAAGAAAGGGCGGCTTACGATGACGGATATTTTGAGCGTTGACCCCAATAGTAATGGGATCAATGATTTTCTGTTCCAAAGATATAATCGAAAAAAGCATCTCGACTGTTCAAAACATCTGTAATACTTCCGGAATCCAGAATGATATCATCCTGAACGATTTCACCGGTCATATGATTTACCAAGCGGGCAATTAGCCAATTGGATTCGTTGACAAAAAACACATTCCCTTCGTGCTCATGAAGCACACCTTCGTCATATCCCATATATTCAATTATCGCGGATAACTGGATATCGTCGTTGACATATTTTCTTAACTCCGATGAAATATCATTACGATTAACTTCCAAAACAGCCTGATAGGCTATATATAACGTTCCTTTAATATTCCCCACAGCATAGATGCATAACTCGAATTCATCAAAACTCATGGAGCATATATATCCGTTGTACCACAAACAGTTATCGCAGCCATCCAAAAGAGCATTTCTATTAAAATGAATGTCAATGTCATTCTGCAGTCCACGAACGGTAGCATTGGCAATACGTTGATCCAACCAAAAAACGCGGCCGTCGTGTCTTGTGTGATATAGGAATAGTTCTGACAGCTCTATTCCCAAAGCAGTACAGATCTTTTCCAACTTATCGACAGTGGGACAACTTTCATTACGCTCTATTCTTCCATAATATTTTTCATTGACTCCGGCTTTCGTCGCCAAATCTTCCTGTGTTAATTGGTGATACTCTCGATAGGCTTTTAGCCTTTTCCCGATATTCTTAAAAACCTCCGCTCCGCATATATGCGGTGTATGAAATTATAACATTCCTGTATACTATTTTCAACTCATATCATCAAGGAGGGAAACTCGTGGATCATTTATGGCTGCTCACAGAAGAACGTCCGAAACCATCGGTCGTGCTGCAAATTATAAAAATGTACTGCAAGGATTTTGACGATCGTATTACCTTGCATAACGAAATAAAAATACTGCCGCATATCAAGGACGGCGTTTTTCAGTTTGTATATGAAGTAGAAGGATTGAAGGTTTCGAAGGCCGATACGATTTTCATAAAGACCGTCAGCGGAAACTCAAGCTTCTTAGACTTTCTGCTGTTTAAACAGGAAAGGGCTCCGGCAGAGGGAAGAAATAGCGACCATCTCATTATGGCTATCGAAGAAACCAAGACCAGCGATGACGAGTCCAGAAATACCGGCGTTTATCAGCGAGGATCAAAGTTTGTTTACATCACGCCATACTATCAAGATGTCAAACTGTATATGCTTTACAATGATGAATTGGAAGCCCGTGAAAGCAAGAAACCATCTGATACAAGCGTGTTCGGTACAAATATTTTGCTCACCTTAGGCGTAACCATCGTTGGAAAGGATATTTCGAAATGGTTCAAACCCTTCAAAACCCTCGATGAGCTGATTGAATTTAAAGCAGGCATGCGCCGCCCGCCCGCAGGTAATGTTCCCATTGCGATCACCAAGTATTCTGACAGAATAGAGATTTCCGGCCGTTTGGCAAAGCCGGCAGGTGCAGGCAATATCGGTCATGATCCGAATATTGGTGCTCTTTCAATGATCTCTGGCTGCATTCGCAAACTGGGCTGGGACAAGGATATTGTTGTCACGCTGCATGGAGTGACACAGGAATATGTTGACCGTACGAAGGGGAAGAATAAATTCCTGTATATATGCAGCTTCTTGGGAATGAGATTAGATGGTATTCAGATGCCGGAAAACGTCACTATGCCGGAGCTGTACTGGCATTATGAGAAGCATTCCGAAAAAATGGCAGATATTCTTTTGCATATACAAACTATATACCATGGGATGTATTGTGTATATGAAAACCATGCAGGCTGCGAGAGAGGTTATTTTCGAACCAAAAAGGGTGGACTTATTACACTGCCTAAAAAGGATAAGAATGGAGTAAATCTGTACCTCCCGGATGTTGTTCTCTATGATGAGAAGACCAATGTCATTCTTTTGGTAGAGGGAAAAATGCTTTCAACCATGGATCGCGGGATTGCAGAAATTGAGGACTATGACAGCATTGAACAGGAATACATTTGCCCTGAATACAAAGGCGCTGAAATCATACGCTGTGTAAGCATCTTTGGCGGCAACTGCAAGCGAATCCCCCATGAAAAAGTCCTATTCTACTTAGCGGACGACGGTCATATCCTTATCAACGAAAAGGCTCCTCAGTGTATCCGGGATGCTTTCGCCGGAACTGGAGTTGTAATATCCCCGTGCGCTTTCCCCCAATTGATGTAATTATCCTGTTCACTCAAAAAAGGAGAAGTGATTGGACCAATCACTTCTCCTTTCTGAATACTAAAATATACTGATGAATTTGGTTTGCCACAAAACAGAACGGATATCCATACGGATAAAGCTTTGTCGACTCATCAGACCATATTTTCATGCCCTTATAATATACATTAGGAATCTCATTTATTCTGTCGATTACTTCCGCATGTAAAAGATTGGTTTCTTTCTTTGACGGCTGAAGATCTTTGATGAAAACAACGATATACCCTCGGAATTTTATATATGGAAGAGTTTTCTCGATGGAACATTTTAATGCCTCTAAAAACTCCGCACGCCCCATGTTCCCTAAATCACGATCTGATTCTGTAAACGGAGTCGCTGCTTTCCCATAAACCGAAATGTCCGCGCCGGTCTTTTCTCTGCTCATCATATTTGCATAAGGCGGGTCGATAAGAACAAGACTGATCTTCTTGCCTCCAAGCAGGGAATCTATTAAAGACTTGTCATCTAAAATCGCGATAGAATCTCCGCATACTGTGGGAAATACCGGCAATTCCAATTCCATTGCAGCGGCTTTGTATGCATCGAGATACTCTTGCTTCAAATCAATTCCGGCAGCCACTCTATTGCACAGACCGGCGCCCAAAAGAGTGCCGCCAACCCCCATAAAGAAATCGAATATCAATTCGCCCTCTTTTGAAAAAAAGCGAATTAAGTCTCTCATCAACTGCGGCGGTTTTGGCGTAGGATGAATCTTCCTTATATGATGCGCGTATGCTTCCTCTCCTCTTGTGGGATAATGTGTGGAAAAAACCGAATTAATGAAGAAAGTCCATTCTCTTCCGGTCAAATCATTCAACTTGTTATCAAGATGATACTTTCTGCCATCAGGAAGAACAACCCCTCTTTTACTCCCACCGTATACTCGAGCCGCTTCGATATTTTCTCTGACCCAAGTCGGAAGCAATGCCAAATCATAGTCAGGGTATGCATCGAGAAATGGGGTCGACTCATTGTACAACTCTGTCACTCTGGGATCAGACTCAGTTGCTCGCATCTTGTCTCCTCCCATTTATAATTTGTAACAAGGACTTCCATGGTCCTGGCGGCGCGATCCTTGAAATGATAGCTGCAATTTGTGTAAGACTTCTCAATGTGGGTTACATAATATTTTTTACTCCATTCGATTAACACATCGTTGGTTAACCCTTTATGGCAAAACACATTCGAGAGTGCAAAGAGTATCCCCTGTCTGTCAAGGTCATCTAACAAAGCCAATAGCTCCCGTTCCTCCTTGAGAGTCCAGTCCTTAAAGCCCCTTTTCCCATCGTTGTACGAGCCCGTGGTAATAAGATATGGCGGATCGCAATACACCAGATCTCCGCGGCTCAGCAACGAAAAGTCAAAGTCCAAAAAATCTCCCGTCGATAAGATGATATTCTTCTTATGCAATGCATCACAAAATCGGATCAAATTTGATTCAATGTTAGGATTGAAGGAACTCCGTTCTTTGCCAAACGGCGTATTAAACTGATGCTTGCTGTTGAAACGGATCTGATGATTAAACGCATAGCAAGTCAGGACAAACAGATCCAGCGGCTCCCCTGTCTCGTTATATTTTTTCCTGAGTTCGAGATAGCCCTCTTGATTCTCTTGCGACAACTGGTACTCTTCAATCCTCGCTTTTATTGATGCAACCAAGTCATCTGTGCTGGTATCTTGAAACAACTTATAGAGATCGATAATGTACGAGATCTGATCATTCGCGTAAATAGTATCAGCATTGACATTGATTCCTACATTCAATCCGCCGGCAAACAGATCCACGA
>ERZ826016.3175-NODE-3175-length-11626-cov-5.919108_pt1 | contig 11626 bp, 9 predicted proteins | sample MGYA00519872_ERZ826016 | MGnify/ENA primary metagenome ERZ826016 (study PRJEB31778, sample SAMEA3449218) | human gut metagenome | biome: human gut; feature: human-associated habitat; material: faeces | place: United Kingdom | collected 2010/2012 ... | reverse complement strand
CGTCAGGCACGGAAAGAAAATGAAGGGACCATGGAATCTCATTCCAGAAATGGAAACAGTCGTAGATGAATGAACACGTACGGAATCGTTATGTGGGCCTGCTCCAGTGTGTGCGAAGCGTTCGCGTTGCATAGGAAGCCCACCTCCCATGCCCGATGCAAGTCCAGCATTGGTCCAACATCCCCGCCCGTTGGAACGGAGGCCGGCCCCGCAGGGGCAAGATTTGACGGCCCGGACGGAATGACTGTCTGAGCGAGCACAGCGAGCGAGTTTCATTCCGTCAGCGGAGGGCCGCCAAATCTTAGGCTGGAGTGACGGGGCGGCCGTTTGGCCCTTTGCTTACTTTCCGCCTTGTCGGGACAAGGGGGAAAGTAAGGGACCATGGAATCTTATTCCAAAAATGGAAACGGTCGTAAATGAGAAGCACATACGGCCTCTCTATGTGGGCCCGCACTGCTTACGAAGGAAATTTTTCATTGTGATGTGGGTCCGCTCCGGTGTGTGCGAAGCGTCCGCATCGAACATGAAGCCCGGACGCAAGTTCAGCGCGGATTAAGCATCCCCGCGCCTTTGAATGGAGGCAGGTACGGAGGCGTCCCGTTCATAAGGAAGAGATTCGGATTTCAAAATCGTCCATTTTCTGACAGGCTAGGAGGGCGGCGCTCCCTCTTTCTGTATTTCTCCCGCGCGGGAGAAATTTCCCGCTTCCCGGCGGCGGGATTTGACCGCCGGTGTGCTAAAATAGAAACTGGATATAAAGAAAGGAGGCGAGGAGGCCGGCGACGGTCTCCGCAGGAAAGGGGACTTTCCACACATTTCAGATTTGAGGATCATGGCCGTGATCGGGACGGCGGCGCGCCGTCATGCATAGGCCGGAATTGGGCCATCGGGAGGATGCTGCTCCGGATGGGAATTGAGAAAGGAATTTAATAATGGCATTGAATAATGGATATGTGAATTATTCGTCGTTCCGTCAGGAAGACGGCAAGGTGATCGGCCGCATCCGCACGGGGGTGAAAGCGGCGTACCCCGCGGCGGGCGAGCAGGATTACCGTTTTTTTGTGGAACCGCTGTCGCCGCTGCCCCGCGGTTATGAGGACGCGCAGCGTCTGGGCTTCACGGGGTTCATGAGCCGCATCGGCTACGACTGCAGCACGTTCCCGTCGGACAAGGAGGCATGGGCGGCGCTGGAGGAGCAGTGGAGCGGCAAGCTGGTGCTCTTCACGCCGGCGCTCCGCAATAACAAGTATTTCGTCATCGACGACGTGCAGGCGGAGGCGGAGCCGCTCTCCATGGAGGACGGGACGGCGTTCGTGCCGGTGCCGGTCTTCGACGCGGAGGCGGACCCGGCGTTCGACGGGGACATCAATAAGTTCTGCTGGCATCTCGCGGAGGGGAAGCCGCTCCCCGGGCTGTCCCGCCGCTACTGGGACCGGGCGCAGCTCCCGCCGCTGGTGCTGGCGGCGTTCCGCCATCCCGACGCGGGGAAGAAGAAGGGGTATGTGCTCTTCGCGCCGCTCCATGAGGAGACGTTCCGCAAGGCGGAGATCACCGAAGGGGGCGCGTATTTCGAGCTGCCGGACAAGCGGGATCTGGGCTATGCGCCGGTGGACCTCGGCGCGCCGGACATCCACGCGCAGATCGTGCTGTGCCGCACGGCGCCGCTGTGCTTCATCCCCGCGTCTCTGGTGCCGTTCCTGAAGGAAAATCTCGCGCCGGTGCCGGAGGACGGCAATCTGCTTCGGCTCCTCGGCGGCCGGAAGCGGCAGGGACGCGCTTCTTCGCAGCGGCAGGGCCGCGGGGACGCCGCCCGGGACGCCGCGCCGGAGAGGGGGAAAGAGAAGGACGCCGCGCAGGAGGCACCGAAGAAGACCGCGGAGAAGGGCGGCGAGAAGGGCCGCCGCTCCGGGGAGAAGGCCGCCCAGAAGAAGGGCGAGGGCCGGAAGGCGGCGCAGGAGGCGAAGCCCGCCGCGGACGCCGCGCCCGCTCCGGAAGCGCTCACGGAGGCGGCTTTCCTGGACCGGCTCGCCCGCACGGCGCAGAACCGGGGGCTCCTCTACACGGCGCAGGATCTCATCAATTTCCACGTGTCCCTCAAGGTGTCGTGCCTCGTCATCCTCGCGGGGATGAGCGGCACAGGCAAGTCGGGGCTCGTGCGGCTCTACGCGGACGCCATGGGGCTCCCGAAGGAGCAGGCGGTGATGATCCCCGTGCGGCCGTCGTGGATGGATGACAGCGATCTCCTTGGCTACCTCGATATGAAGAACATGATCTACCGCCCGGCGGACACGGGGCTGGCGGAGCTCCTGGTGGAGGCGTCGCGCCATCCGGAGAGGATGTACATCGTGTGCTTCGACGAGATGAATCTTGCCCGGGCGGAGCATTATTTCGCCCAGTTCATCTCCGTCCTCGAGAAGGAGGAAAATCCGGTGGTCCGCCTGTACAATCCGTCGCTCGCGCCGCGCATCTACAACAGCGCGGCCTACCCGGCGGAGATCCCCGTGGGGCGGAACGTGCTCTTCACCGGCACGGTGAATGTGGATGAATCGACGTACCATTTCTCAGACAAGATCCTCGACCGGGCGAACGTGATCACGCTCCATCAGGGGAAATTCCGCGACCTCGCCCGCATCGGCCGGACGGAGCCGGAGGCGTGGCCGGAGGTGTCCGCCGCGGAGTGGGAGTCCTTCCGCCGCGTGTCGGACACGGTGGCGCTCACGGAGGCGGAGCTGGATTTCCTCGACGCGCTGAATGAGACGCTCCGCAAGAGCGGCCCCGCGGGGGGCTTCGGCTACCGCGTGGCGCGCCAGATGGGGCGGTACCTGTACAATATCCCCGAGAGCGCGGCGTTCACCCGGGCGGACGGGCTGGACTGCCAGACGGTGCAGCGCATCCTCACGAAGCTCCGCGGATCGGGCGAGCAGCTTCGCGCGCTGGTGGCGGAGGACGAGGAAGGACGCCTCATCGGGGAAGCGGCGGCGGTGCTGGACCGCTTCAGCCGCCTGTCGCCTTTCGGCGAGTCTCGCCGGGTCCTCCTCCGGAAGGCGAAGGAGCTGAAACTGTATGACTACACCTTCTGACCGCCTGCCTTTCGAGGTGCGGTTCCGCACGCGCGAAGGGGACCGGCCGCTCCTCTCTTTCACGGAGGACGCGTCCCAGCTCGACGGAGAGCATTTCACCGCCGGCCTCGGCATGGTGGAGAATCAGGACATCAGCCTCCTCTTCCGCGCGCCGCCGGATTTCCGCTTCACTATGGACGGGCTCGACGTGGTGACCGTGCCCGGCCGGGAGAGCCGGGACGGGGAGGCGACCCTGCCGCCGGAAGGGCTCTTCGTGACGCTCTTCGAGGCGCGGAATTTCCCTCTCGTGCCGGGGTACTACGTCATCACCGTGACGGGGCGGGGCCGCACGTGGTACGGCGTCGTCGAGATTGTGCCGCGCTACTTGGAGAAGCAGCAGTGGCAGGCCATGCGGGACGAGCTCCTCGGGGAGATCCGCCGGCTGTCCTTCGATTTCATGAAGCGCACCATGCACATCTCTCCGTCCCTCGGGGACGCCCTCGGCGTGGGGAGCGCCATGCTGCTCCGGTTCTACGTGGTGAGCGACGTCTTCGACCGGGTGCTCCACGTGATGGGCGAGCTGGCCCGCACGGCGAACAGCCGCATCACGCTCCGGGCGAGCCGCGTCCCCGCGGACCGGGAGCGGAAGGAGGAGGCCCACTGCCGGCCCGGGCGGGAGCGCCTGCACACGGGCCTGCCCTACACGTGGGCCATCCGCACGGAGACCACCTGGGACGTGCCGGAGAACCGCTATGCGAAGACCATCCTCCTCGGGCTGGACCAGAGCCTCCGGGAGTTCATCATGAAGATCGACGAGAACGCCGAGCGCGTGGGGCGCGAGCAGGAAGAGTTCCGGCGGTACAAGAAGGACTACCAGTACCGCATGCGCGCCGAGGCGCTGGAGCGGTTCGCCGGGTACCGCCGGCGGGCGCAGCAGCTCCGGAACGCCATCCGCGAGGCGCGCCGCGCGCCGTGGTTCGCCGAGGCGGAGACGGTCCATCCCCTCGTGCCGGACATGACGGTCTTCCGCGATCCGCGCTACGCCGTGCTGTACCACCTGCACCGCCATCTCCAGCGGCCGGAGACGAGTCTCTCCGTGTCGTCGTTCTACCGCTTCCAGTGGAAGCGCACGGACAAGCTCTACGAGCTGTGGTGCTTCCTCACCTTCGTGAAGGCTCTCGCCGCGGAGGGGTGGCACACCGAGAGCGGCCCCGCCGTGACGGAGGACGGCGGCCAGTACATCCTCGAGAGCCTCGAGTCGGGCACGGTGATCCGCATGGCCCGCGGGGAAGAGGAAGTGCGCCTCGCCTATGACGCGCTCGTGCCGGGCACCGCCGCCGACACGGACCGCATGACCGCGCCGCTCTACACGAACCACGCCCACCGCCGGCCGGACATGCGCATTGACTACTACTGGAAATCCCTGTACTACGGCTCGCTCGTGGCGGATTTCAAATACCGCGACATCTACCGCCTGTGGAAAGAAGCGGGCAGCAGCACGGAGCTGCGCATCCAGTTCAACGCGTACCGCGACATGAATACGAAATTCTACCGCGCCATGGACGAGCACGACTCGCTCCGGGACAGCCGCCCCGTGAAGGAAGTGTGGGCGGTCTTCCCGCGGGAGGTGCCGCCGCTTTCCGACGAGGACTACAGCCTGCGCTTTATCTCGCTCGCGCCGGGCCTCGCGGCGAACGGCCAGCTTCCGGGGCTCCTGGAAGACTATTTCGTGGCGCTTCGGAAATAAAAGAGAGACGGGTCCCGCGGCCCGTCTTTTTGTGTGCGCGCCGCCGGGAGAGAGGGGCAGCGGCGCGCAAAAAAATTTTGGAAAAATCTTCAAAATTTTATTAGCACTCGCTTGACATGAGTGCTAATAACGCATATAATAGGGACGTAATCAGGAAGGGGCCCTGAAAGGGGAGCCTCCCGAGGACAAAACAGAAAAGTTAGACCGGAAAGGAGTCTTGGATATGCGTAGTTTACTTCCTATGTTCGATGATGGATTCTTCGGCGGCAGCGCGCTGGATCAGTTCTTTGACGATTTCGCACCGGCAAGCACGGTCAAAGTTCCGAAGGTAGATATCGAGGAGCTGAAAGACCACTATGAGATCAAGGCTGACCTGCCCGGCTTCACGAAAGACGAAGTGAACGTCACCTATGCGAACGACGTGCTCACCATCGACGCGAAGAAAGACGACACGAAGGAGACGAAAGACGAAGACCGCCACTTCCTGAGACGGGAGAGAGTCACCTCCGCCTTCCGCCGTCAGTTCGCTGTGAAAGGCATCAAGAAAGAAGATATCAAGGCTGACCTGAAAGACGGCATCCTCACGATCTCCCTCCCGAAAGTGGAACAGGAAATCGAGAAAGCGCCGTATCACATCCAGATCGGCTGACCCATATCCCCCATTTCGTTTCATTCTAATCCCCTCTTTGCAGAAGGGCCCGCCGCGAAGCGGGCCCTTTTGCATGGCATGAAAAAATCCCCGCAGCAGAAAGCTGCGGGGATTTTCCTTACAGATTTACCGGCGGGACAGGGTGGTATTCACGCGGTTCTCCGGGCGGGACGCGGTCTTCACGATCTCGCTCCGGATCTGCTCCATCTCGGCGTTGTTCTCTTCGGTGAGCTCCTTCAGCATCACCGGGGAGCCGTCCGCATTCGTGAGGGACGTCTCGATCTCGCTGCCGGTGCGGCTGTAGGAGAAGGTCACTTCCCGGCCGCCGTCGGCGGGCGTGATGGTGAGCCGGCCGCCGTCCTCCCGGGCCGTGCCGGAGAGGCTGCCGTCGATCTCCTTGCCGCCGCGCTGGGTCTTGTGGACCACGGCGACGGTGTCGCCGTCTTTCGTGAAGGTGAAGGTCTCCAGATTGCGGATCTCATCGCCGGACCAGTTCATGCCGGCGTCCTGCACGCCCCACCATGTGCCCTCCCAGGGATCGCTGAAAAAGGGGAGCTTGCTGCATCCGGCGAGCGCGGTGCCCGCTGCGAGAAGGATGGCCGCTGCCGCGAGCCGCAGATGTCGTTTCATGGGTGCACCTCCTTTTCCGCTTTCGACGAGGGTCTGGTCGATTGACAATTTTACTTATTATACTACAGGCCGGGCCGTTTGAGAAAGCGCGCCTCCGGGGCCCCGTTTCCCCGTCGGAGCGCCGTTGTGATACGAAATATATATATCTGTATGATTTTTCGCCCCGGCCCGGGAGATTTCCGCGAGAAGCGCGGAATTTGGGGCGCATCGGGGAGATATGGTATAATAAAAACAAAATCAAGCTGACCGGCAGGGCAGATTCCCGCCGGTTTTTTCTGCGAAGCAGAGGAAAAGGAGAATCATATGGAGTGGCAGGAAGGAAAAATCGTCCCCACCGCTCTGGAAGGGCAGATGAAGCGGTCCTACATCGACTATGCGATGTCGGTCATCGTTTCCCGCGCGCTCCCGGACGTGAGGGACGGGCTGAAGCCGGTGCACCGCCGCATTCTGTACGCGATGCAGGAAGCGGGCATGCTCCCCGGCAAGCCCTATAAGAAATCCGCCCGTATCGTGGGCGAAGTGCTCGGGAAGTATCATCCCCACGGCGACACGGCGGTGTACGACTCGGCGGTGCGCATGGCGCAGGATTTCTCCACGCGGTACCCGCTGGTGGACGGCCACGGCAACTTCGGCTCCGTGGACGGCGACTCCCCGGCGGCCATGCGTTACACGGAAATGCGCATGGCGAAGATCACTACGGAGATGCTCCGCGACCTGGACAAGAATACCGTCGATTTCATGCCGAACTACGACGGCTCCCTCCAGGAACCGGTGGTGCTCCCGTCGCGCATCCCGAACCTTCTCGTGAACGGGTCCTACGGCATCGCCGTCGGCATGGCGACGAACATCCCGCCGCACAATATGAATGAAGTCATCGACGGGCTGTGCCACATGATCGACCGGCCGGACATCACCATCGACGAGCTCATGCAGGACATCAAGGGGCCGGACTTTCCCACGGCGGGCCTCATCATGGGGCGGAAGGGCATCGAAGCCATGTACCGCACCGGCCGCGGCGGCATCACCGTGCGCGCCCGCACCGAGATCGAGGACATGGGCCGCGGCAAGAGCCGCATCGTCGTCACCGAGCTGCCCTATCAGGTGAATAAGGCGCGCCTCATCGAGACCATCGCCGACCTGCAGCGGCAGAAAGTGGTGGACGGCATCACCGCCCTGCGCGACGAGTCGGACCGCTCGGGCATGCGCATCGCCATCGAGCTCCGCGCGGACGTGAATCCGCAGATCATGCTGAACAATCTCTTCAAGCACACCCAGATGCAGACCACCTTCGGCGCCATCATGCTGGCGCTCGTGGACGGCCATCCGCGCATCCTGAACCTGAAGCAGATCCTCTATTATTACCTGAAGCATCAGGAAGAGGTCATCACCCGCCGGAGCGTCTTCGAGCTGGACAAGGCGAAAGCGAAGGCCCACATCCTCGAAGGCCTCCTCATCGCCCTCGACCATATCGACGAAGTGATCCGCACCATCCGCGAGAGCCGCACCGACGACATCGCGAAAGCTTCCCTCATGGAAAAATTCGGCCTCTCCGAGAAGCAGGCCATCGCCATCCTCGATATGCGCCTGCGCCGCCTCACCGGCCTCGAACGGGACAAGATCGAAGCGGACTATAAGGATGTGAAAGAACAGATCGCCTACCTGGAAGACCTCCTTTCCAGCCGGGACAAGATCATGGGCGTGGTGAAAGACGAGCTCCTCGACGAGAAAGCGCGCTTCGGCGACAAGCGCCGCACGGAGATCACCGTGGACGCCACCGAATTCAACGCGGCGGACCTCATCCCCGACGAACCGATGGTGGTGACGCTCACCAATGAGAACTACGTGAAGCGCATGTCCACCGACACCTACCGCAAGCAGGGCAAGGGCGGCGTCGGCGTGGCCGGCATGAAGACGAAGGAAGGGGACTACGTGGCGAAGATCCTCACCACCTCCACCCATCACCGCCTCCTCTTCTTCACGAACCGGGGCCGCGTCTTCATGCTTACCGCGGCGGACATCACCGTGTCCTCCAGCCGCACCGCGAAGGGCACGCCCATCATCAACTTCCTGCCGAACCTCGCGTCCGGCGAGAAAGTGACCGAGCTCTTCGACATCGACAAATCCGCCCAGACGAAGTACCTTTTCATGATCACCCGCAGAGGCTACGTGAAGAAGACCGCCTTCTCGGAATACACGAACGTCCGCAAGAACGGCATCATCGCCATCACCCTCCGCGAAGGGGACGAACTCATCGCCGTGCGCCGCACGAACGACCACGACAAAGTGGTCATCGCCACCCGTCTCGGCATGGCCATCCGTTTCGACGAAGCGGACGTGACGCCGCAGGGCCGGCAGGCGCAGGGCGTCATCGGCATCAAGATGAAGCAGGACGGGGATGAAGTCGTGGGCGGCGCCGTCGTCACCGACGAGCAGGAAGTGCTCACCGTTTCCGAAGACGGCTTCGCGAAGCGCAACAAGTCCGAAGCGTACACTCTCCAGAAGCGCGGCGGCATGGGCTCCCGCAACTTCGGCAAGAACAAGAAGGCCGTGGGCCTCGTCTCCGTACAGGAAGACGACGAGATCATCACCATCACCGAAGGCGGGCAGGTCATCCGCGTGCCCGTGGCGAGCGTGTCCGTGAAGAAATCGAAGAACGTCCAGGGCGTCCGTCTCGTGAAGCTCCAGGAAGGCGACCGCGTCTCCTCCATCGCCGTCACCCCGAAAGACGACATCGACGAAGAAGAAGCGAGCGTCCAGGGCTCCCTCCTGTAATCCAACACGGCATACAAAGAGAGCCGCCCGCAGGGGCGGCTTTTCTGCTGCGCGGAAACGGGAACGCTCCGGCCGGCATGGGAAAACGGCGCGGCTCCGCAGAAGAGGCCGCGCCGTTTCGCGCTTACAATACTTTTTCGCAGAGCAGCGCCGCGAGCCGGGCGAGGCCCGCCGCGTCCTCCTCGTCGAAGCGCGCTTTCTTCCGGCTGTCGATGTCGATCACGCCGAAGAGCGCGCCTCCGTCCATGAGGGGCACCACGATCTCCGAGGCGGACGACGCGTCGCAGGCAATGTGGTTCGCGCAGGCGGAGACGTCCGCCACGATCTGCGTGCGCCGCTCCGCGGCCGCCGTGCCGCACACGCCGCGCCCGAGGTCGATCTCCGCCACGGCGGGCTTCCCCTGAAACGGCCCCAGCACGAGGCGTCCCCGCTTCAGGAGATAAAAGCCCGCCCAGCTCACGTCCGGCAGGAAGAGCATGAGGAGGGCGGACACATTCGCCAGCGCCGCGCAGGCGTCGTCCGTCTCGCGGAGCATGGCCGCCGCCGTGTCGTAGACCGCTTCGTAGAGCTCGTCCTTCGTCTGGAAATACCGCTTCTCGATGTCCATGGTCACATCCCCCGCTGCCAGAGCAGGATGAAATTCATCAGGAAGAGCGCCGTGGCCACCCGCTTCATGAGCTGGCCTTTGCGGATCTTCTGACGGCTGTCCTCGTCATGGTCGATGAAGCCCTCCAGCCGCCAGCATTCGCCCATGTGCCACGCGATGAGCGGCACGATGAGGAGCGTGGCGCCCCACATATTGCCGCCCAGGCTCAGGATGCCCGACAGGTTCGACGCCCAGGACAGCAGCCACAGCGACCAGCCGAGGTAGCCCACATAGTAGCACCACATGTAGCGCCGGCTCCGGGCGTATTTCTTCTCTAACTGCTGGATGCACGACGCGCCCCACCACAGCGCCGCCGCCGCGAGGGCCGCCGCTTCCAGCCATTGTTCACTGAACATGGTCCGCTCCTTTCTTTTTTCCTATTGTAGCATAGACCCGCGCCCCGGAGAAATCCATTGTGAACCTATCGTAAACCTACAAGTAGAATTTTGTTGACGAAATGAATTGTTTATCCTATACTACATGATAAAGTAACAATGCGCCGGACCGGCGCAGGGGAGGGAATGACCATGGAAAGCACCTGTGCAGAGATCATCGAGCTGGCCGACCGCGTCATCGGCGGCGGCTCCATCACGGAAGAAGAAGCGAAGCGGCTCATCCGCACGAAAGACGAGGACACCATGCTGCTCCTCGCCATGGCGGACAAGATCCGCCAGAAATTCTGCGGCAGTGCGGTCGATTTCTGCGCCATCATCAACGCGCGGAGCGGCCACTGCCAGGAGGACTGCAAATTCTGCGCCCAGTCCGGCTGGTACCGGACGGGGGCGAAAGTGTACCGGCTCCTGCCGGAGGACGAAGTGCTCGCCGCGGCGCGGAAAGCGAAAGCCGCGGGGGCGGTGCGCTTCTCCCTCGTCACCAGCGGGCGCAATCAGGACAACCCCAATGAATTCGAAGAGATCCTCGACCTCGTGCGCCGCATCCGGCAGGAAGTGGGCCTCGAAGTGTGCTGCTCCCTCGGCCTCATCACCGACGAGCAGGCCCGCCGGCTGAAAGAAGCGGGCGTCACCCGCATCCACTGCAATATCGAGACCGCGCCGTCCTATTTCCCGGAGATCTGCACCACCCATACCTTCGAAGACAAGGACGTGATCATCTCCGCCGCGCAGAAGGCGGGCATCCGCGTGTGCTCCGGCGGCATCATCGGCCTCGGCGAATCCCTCGACCAGCGCGTGGAGATGGCTTTCACCCTGAAGAAGATGCACATCGACTCCATCCCGCTCAATATCCTGAACCCGGTGAAAGGCACGCCCTTCTATACGAACCGGCGGCTCCCGCCGCTCGAAGTGCTCCGCACCTTCGCCATGTTCCGCTTCATCCTGCCGAAAGCGCTCATCCGCACCGCCGGCGGCCGCGAAGTGAATCTCCGCAGCCTGCAGGCCTACGCCCTCACCGGCGGCCTGAACGGCATCATGGTGGGCGGCTATCTCACCACCGCCGGCCGCGACCCGCAGGAAGACATCCGCATGACCGAAGACCTGGGCCGCACCTTCACCACGCCCCAGCTGTAAGAAATCAGAGAAACGGCCTGCCCGGCGCAGGCCGTTTTTTCGTGGGCAGTAACGGCTGACACATGGTATAATATAAGCACTAAAGAAATTAATGCAAAGGAGGAACGGGCATGGGACTGCTAGGAGCGATCTGGGACACGGTGTGTGCGGCGAAGGACAAGGCGGAGGCGTGGCGGGCGGAATGCCGGGCCATGCAGGATCGCGAGCTGCTCCGGGTGTGGCGGCGCGCGGCCGGGTGGCGGCGGCTCGTGTGCGATGCGGTCATCCGGGAGCGGCTCCGGGAAATGGAGGAAGGGGAAGAGCATCCTGATCTCGCGTGGGAGGCGGACCGCATCCGCATGGCGTGCGAAGGTCTGGACGACCGGGCGCTCGCCCGGAAATATCTGTCCCTGCGGGGCTGGGAGGCCGTCGTCTGCGGGGAGGTCATCCGCAGGCGGTGCGAGGAGCAGCCCTGGGGGCACGAGGCGCTCATCGATTTCGCGGAGCGCCATCACATTTCCTTCTGAGACGGATTTTGCGGGCAGCGGGTCAGGCGGCCCGCTTTTTTGTGTGGTTGAAAACCCCCGGTTCGACCGGGGTGTTCCCTAGGGCTTCCAG
>ERZ826016.3174-NODE-3174-length-11627-cov-4.932164_pt1 | contig 11627 bp, 8 predicted proteins | sample MGYA00519872_ERZ826016 | MGnify/ENA primary metagenome ERZ826016 (study PRJEB31778, sample SAMEA3449218) | human gut metagenome | biome: human gut; feature: human-associated habitat; material: faeces | place: United Kingdom | collected 2010/2012 ... | reverse complement strand
CGTACACGGTTTTGCAGACCGCTGACTAAGCCACTCATCCAAGGAACCAATCTTTCTCGTTTGCGGTTGCAAAGGTAGTCATTTTTTTGAAACTACCAACTATTAACAGCATTTTTTCTTTATTTCTTTTTTACCGTCACTGCATTCCAAGCGCTTCTTTTCGTACAATTGCTTTAATTCACAGCCTGTTGCACAATTCTCGCAAGGATTACGTTTTTCTTTTACTTTCATGAAAAAAGCATAAACACGCTGTCCGATACGAACGATACACAACAATAAAATGAGAGCTACCGCCCAATTTTGCCAATTACTCATCCAAACAGCCCCCCTATCTGATAAATTGCAAAGGACACCACCCATGCAAGGACAGTAGTGTACACCGCTGCAAACAAAGCCCATTTCCAACTGCCCGATTCTCCTTTAATGGCCGCTAAGGTGGCGATGCACGGGAAATATATCAATACAAACACCATATAGCCAAAAGCCACCAACGGAGTAATCGGAATCCGTTCGCCCAAGCTCACCGCATCGGCTTCGGCATCATCTGCATACAGAACTCCCAGCGTACTTACCACCAGTTCCTTGGCCCCTACACCGGAAAGGATACCGACACCCAGTTTCCAATCAAAGCCTAACGGCTCTATCACCGGTTCAACAGCCTTGCCTATTCTGCCGATATACGAGTTTTCCTGCTGCTCGGCCACATCCTGATATGCATCGTGGTCCGGATAATACCCCAACGCCCATATCACAATGGAAGCCACCATGATGATACCTCCCATTTTGCGCAGATATTGCGCGCCTTTCTCCCAAGTATGGCGAAAAATGGACTTCGACGTCGGTATGCGGTAAGGGGGAAGCTCCATAACAAACGGCGTGTCATCTCCCTTTACCAGAAAGCGACAGAAAAGCCGTGCCATAACCACAGCCAGTAAAATGCCGATAGCATAGATTATCAGCAATACCAAACTGGCATTGTTCGGGAAAAACGCCCCCACCAACAGCAAATAAATAGGCAAACGTGCACTGCACGACATCAGCGGATTGATAAGCATGGTCACCAGTCGGCTCTTCCGGTTTTCAATAGTACGCGAGGCCATAATAGCCGGTACATTGCAACCGAATCCCATAATCAGAGGGATAAAAGACTTGCCGTGCAGTCCCATCTTATGCATTATCTTATCCATGATAAAGGCGGCACGCGCCATATATCCGGAATCCTCCATCAAAGATATGAAGAAATATAGAATCAAGATATTGGGCAAAAAGACAATCACCCCGCCTACACCGCCGATAATGCCGTCCACCAACAAATCCTTCAGCGGTCCTTCAGACATATTGTCACGCACCAGACTGCCCAACGCACCTACCAGCCATTCAATGCCCTGCATGGGATAATCTCCCAAGATGAATGTTCCTTCAAACATCAGATATAGGAACAGAAAAAAGATGGGATACCCCCATACGCGATGTGTCACAATGGAATCTATCACACGCGTTGTACGTGCCGTATCCTCTTGCTTGTCCACATAGGTTTCGCGAAGCGCACCGGCGATAAAACCGTATTTGGCATCTGTAATGGCCTGCTCGCTATCTTCGTTTATTGCATTGCGCAGGCGTTGCACTTCACGGTTACGGACTTCAATAATATCCTTCCCATTGGGAAACTCCTGTACGGTCTTCTCCAAATCCTCGTCATTCTCCAGCAACTTAATAGCAAGAAAGCGCGTGGAGTATTTATACCGTATATTCTCGTTGACACTGATTATGCGTTTCACCTCTTCAATGCTCCGCTCCAATTCCGGCCCGTGATTGATATGGATGTGGCGGTAAAAGCCTGCCGGATGCTCCTTCTCCTCCTTATGAGTGCCAAAATCGTGGTCGGGTACATACTCCTTGTGCCAATTGCGCAAATCATTCAGGATTTCGGCACGTATCTTACCTTTTTTATCCAGAAAATCACCACCCTCGTAAATGCCGATGATAATATGGAAAAGCTGTTCTATGCCTTTTCCGGTGCGACTGATGGTAGGCAGCATCGGCACGCCGAACAACTGACCGAGCTTTACGTAATCCAACGTGTTCCCGCTTGCTTCCAGTTCGTCGTACATGTTAAGCGCGATAACCATGCGCACGTTCATATCAATCAACTGGGTGGTGAGATACAGGTTCCGTTCCAGATTGGAAGAGTCCACCACATTAATAATGATATCCGGAGTTTCGTTGATGATGTGATGGCGCACATAAATCTCTTCGGGAGAATAGGCAGAAAGCGAATAAGTGCCAGGCAAGTCGACGATGCGAAAATGATACCCCTGAAAGTCAAAATACCCCTCTTTAGCATCTACGGTGACACCGCTGTAATTACCCACATGCTCGTGCGAACCCGAGGCGATGTTGAAAAGGGATGTCTTACCGCAATTGGGATTACCCACCAAAGCGACATTGATGGTGCGGCGTTTTCCCAAAGCGATACGTTTCAGTTCCTCTTCGTCCAAACGCATATCTTCGCTCCATCCCTCGTGATAGTCGAGCTGCACGGACTCCCGACACATTTCCTTTTCACCGACAATCTCAATCATCTCAGCTTCCTGACGCCGTAAAGAGATTTCATATCCCATCACCTTATACTTGATGGGATCTTTTAGAGGGGCGTTCAGCAACACCTCAACGGTTTTCCCCTTGATAAATCCCATTTCCACGATTCGCTTACGGAAACCTCCGTGTCCCAGCACTTTAACGATTACTCCCTTCTCACCGGTTTTCAATTCGGACAAACGCATAGTCTTCTGCCTTTTTTATTTTTGCCGCAAAGATAAAGGATAAGTCCGTATAGCGCAAATAATTTAGAATGTTTTTAAATAAGAGGTATCAAAGAGAGCCGATTCTGCATTGTAAGCAAGCTGACAACGGTCTGCCAAAGCAACCTTTCGGCACGGAAGTAACAAAATCCGGGAAGAAACATGTATATTTGCCGCTATGGAAAAGGAAAAAGTAGCACAATATATCAACCGGAAACAGCTTTTGCAACCGACAGACAAGGTACTTGTTGCCCTAAGTGGCGGTGCAGATTCCGTCGCTTTATTACGACTGTTGCAAGCGTCGGGCTACGACTGCGAAGCTGCGCACTGTAATTTTCACCTGCGAGGTGCAGAATCCGACAGAGATGAGGCATTTGTCCGCCAACTGTGCGTAAAACAACAAGTACCGCTACACACCGTCCACTTCGACACCGCGCGCACTGCCGAAGAACGGCACATCTCCATTGAAATGGCCGCACGCGAACTACGTTACGGATGGTTTGAGGAAATACGGCAGAAAATCAATGCCGATGCCATTGCCGTGGCCCATCACCAGGACGACAGCGTGGAAACCCTCCTGCTGAACCTGATACGTGGTACGGGCATCAACGGGTTACGGGGAATACGCCCCAAAAACGGGCACATCGTACGTCCGCTGCTTTGCCTGGAACGCAAAGAAATCATCAGTTATCTGAACCGCATAGGGCAGGATTACGTAACGGACAGCACCAATCTGCAGGATGAATACACTCGTAACAAAATACGCTTGAACCTGTTGCCCATGATGCAGGAAATCAACCCATCCGTCAAAGAAAGCATTCTCAACACCGCCGAGCATCTGGATGGCGCATCCGCCATATATAAACAAGGGATAGACGAAGGCATAAAACGGGTGCGGACAGCAGAGGGCATCTGCATCGAGAGACTGATGCAGGAACCGGCCCCCGCAACATTACTGTTTGAAATCCTATACCCGCTCGGCTTTAACACTGCCCAAATCAGAGACATATACCGTTCGCTGGAAGGACAGCCGGGAAAAATCTTCACTTCGGAACATTGGTGCATCGTGAAAGACCGCGAATATCTGCTGATTGAAGCACACCGACACCCCATACAACCCGCACTGGCAATGGAAGAACATGTCTTTACCCCAGACTTTGTCATTCCCCGCGACAAGAACACTGCCTGCTTTGATGCGGATAAACTGACACATCCTCTCCTTCTGCGCCCCTGGCGACAAGGGGACTCTTTTATTCCATTCGGCATGAAAGGCCGGAAAAAAGTAAGCGACTATATGACCGACCGGAAGTTCTCCCTTTTGCGCAAAGAACAGCAATGGGTATTATGTTGCGGCGAAGAGATTATCTGGCTGATAGGTGAAAGAACGGACAACCGTTTCCGCATCGGTGCCTCTACAAAACGGGTACTCACAGTCCGGCTTCTTCCCGCCGGGGACAGTCCTGTCACACCCTGAGCCCCAAGCGGTATAACTCTGCATCCGAAGAGTACCCCATTATCCATTCATCTTTAGGTTAGAGATACAGAACTTTAACCTAAAAACGGATCTCTCCAGCCTAAAGACACCCATCTTCAGGCCGGAGATAAAGTTCTTCTCCTATATTTACCGGCTTCTTACCTGAAGAGAACATCTCTCCTCTCCGACAAGAATCCTTCTCCTTAAGAAGCTGCTTAAATCTTCTTCAGCACTCCTTGTTTGAAGATATTTTTCTATTTTTATTCGTCACATACCCCGTTATGCTTCTTATAAAAACAAACCGAATAGAGTTTCAAAAGAAGCTGAAAATACTCTTTGAGCTCAATTTATGCCCGAAGGCAGATATGCCAGAATCTACTTACAAGATAATCCTATTTTCCTTCTGCTTCTTAAAGCAATCGGCAAGCAAGGCGGCAAACGGCGTATCAAAAGTACGGGCCTTTTGCGGACACCCTTTTACACAAGCACAGCAGCGAATACACTTTTCCACATCGGTACTACACTCATCGCCTTTCGCGATGGCGCCTGCCGGACAATGCTTCACGCAGTATCCGCAATGGTTGCAAAGTTCTGTGTCGACAGCCGGAATGCGCGGCATAGGAACTCCGCTTTTGCGTAGTTTCACCACCTTCCGCAAGAAACGGAATAACGGAAAAAACGCCTGACGGGGACGTTGAATACGGTTGACGTCAACGGCATAGAGCTTATCCATGTCGGCTGCCGCTTCGATTTTAGTCCGTATCTTAGCGCCGAAAGTTTCTGCAAACTGCAAGTCATCTGCATCCGGCCGCCCTGCAGCTATGGGATTTTGCTGCGTACTGTACGAGTGCTCGCCTACAAACGTAGCACCGGCAATCACTTTAAATCCTCTGTCCGATGCAAATGCGTCCAACTCCACCAATGCTTTTTCATAGGCACGGTTACCATACACAGCAACCAGCACCGCCGGAGCACCGGAAGCATGAACGTCTTTCATCCGCTCCAATGCCAGGGGTGCCACCTTCCCGCCATAGACGGGGACGGTTATTACCGTCAAGGTGTTTTCAGGAATTTCCAATTTGCCGGCCGGGTGGAAAGTAAGGTTTGTCCGGGCAACACCGGAAATGCCCGTACCGCGAACAATCGCCTCGCCCACTTGTTTAGAGGTATGGGTAGGCGAAAAAGTAATCAAACGAACTGCATATATATTCATAAATCTGTTTCTTATATAATAATGAAACAAAGATAGACTTTTAAAATTAAAAAAAAGACGATTTATTTATGAAACCAAAAATTATTATTACCTTTGTGCCGTTGAAACATTCTGCAACTCCTTGCTGAGGTGAGGATTGTTAGTCAGATTTCCGGTTCAATAACAAATATCCCTATTAAATCATAATTTACAAAAGGTAGACTTACCGATATAAGTAAAAACCATTCACACATATACTATATGTATAATATCATTCAATTAAACGACAAAAATTTGTCGGAACTGCAAGCTATTGCCCAAGAATTGGGTATCAAAAAAACAGACTCTCTCAAAAAAGAAGAACTCGTTTACAAGATACTTGACGAACAAGCCATTGCTGGAGCAACCAAGAAAGTAGCAGCCGACAAATTAAAAGAAGAACGTAAAGGGGACAAGCAAAAACGTTCTCGCGTAACGGTCAAGAAAGAAGCAGCGGACAAGGTATTCACAGCCAATAAGAACGGTGAACTCACAAAAGGGAAAACCGAAGAAGCACCTGCCGTACAAGCAGCAGAGGCGGCTAAAGAGCCGACCGTAGCCGCAACTCCCGCAGCAGAGACTGAAGTTCCCAAACGCAAACCGGGACGTCCTCGCAAAGTAAAACAAGAAGCGGCTCCCGCAGCGGAAACACCTAAAACCGTTCCGGCAGAAACTAAAGTAGAAACTACAGAGCCGAAAAAAGCAGAACCCAAGAAAGTTGTTGCAGCCCCCCAGCCTACACCGGATGAAAGTCCTGTCTTGCCGGAAGCAGAGGATGACTTTATCCCCATCGAGGATTTGCCAACCGAAAAAATAGAACTGCCGTCAGAGCTCATCGGCAAATTCGAAGCCACCAAAGCAGAAACTCCTGTTCCTGCAACAGAGCAACCGCAACAGCGCTCCCGTCTTCGCCTCCGCGATAACAATATGCCATACAACAACAATCGTAACAATAACAACCAGCGTCCTGCACAACAGCAGCAACGTCCTGCACAACAACAGAACAACAACGAGAATTATGTTGCTCCCGAACGCAAGCCGGCAATAGAACGCGAAAAGGCGTACGAATTCGACGATATACTCACAGGAACCGGCGTATTGGAAATCATGCAGGACGGTTATGGATTCCTGCGCTCATCCGATTATAACTACCTTTCTTCTCCCGATGATATTTACGTTTCACAATCACAAATCAAGCTGTTCGGTCTGAAGACCGGTGATGTAGTGGAAGGTGTTATCCGTCCACCCAAGGAAGGAGAGAAATATTTCCCGCTGGTAAAAGTATCCAAGATTAACGGACGTGACCCGGCTTTTGTACGCGACCGTGTACCGTTCGAACATCTCACCCCGCTCTTCCCGGACGAGAAATTCAAACTTTGCAAAGGCGGATATTCCGACTCCCTGTCTGCCCGTGTAGTAGACCTCTTTGCGCCCATTGGTAAAGGCCAGCGCGCACTAATCGTAGCACAGCCCAAAACGGGTAAGACTATTCTGATGAAGGACATTGCCAACGCCATTGCAGCCAACCACCCGGAAGTGTACATGATTATGCTATTGATTGATGAACGTCCGGAAGAAGTTACCGACATGGCCCGTACCGTAAATGCAGAGGTTATTGCCTCTACTTTCGACGAACCGGCAGAACGTCACGTGAAAATAGCAGGCATTGTTTTGGAGAAGGCCAAAAGAATGGTAGAATGCGGACATGACGTTGTTATCTTCCTTGACTCCATAACACGTTTGGCACGTGCCTACAATACTGTTTCCCCGGCTTCGGGTAAAGTATTGTCCGGAGGTGTGGACGCCAACGCACTGCACAAGCCGAAACGCTTCTTCGGTGCTGCCCGCAACATTGAAGGCGGTGGTTCGCTGACCATCCTTGCTACGGCGCTTATAGATACCGGTTCCAAAATGGACGAAGTGATCTTTGAAGAGTTCAAAGGTACTGGTAATATGGAACTGCAACTCGACCGCAACCTGTCCAACAAGCGCATCTTCCCGGCTGTCAATATCGTTGCTTCCAGCACTCGTCGCGATGACTTGCTGCAAGACAAGCAAACGCTGGATCGCATGTGGATTCTCCGCAAGTATCTTGCCGATATGAACCCGATAGAGGCAATGGACTTCGTAAAAGACCGTTTGGAAAAAACCAAAGACAACGATGAATTCCTGATGAGCATGAACGGTTAAATGCCTACACGGAAAAGAACCAACTAAGATATAAAAGCAAACATTTGAAAAAGAGCGGAATAGCATAAGATATTCCGCTCTTTTTCAATATTATTATATAATAAAAAGCAAAAGCATAGAGAATAAGCATGATTTCAGTCTTCCCGTCAGTTGGAACGGAATATTTTATGCTTCAGGGCAATCTGCCGCAAAACCGTAATAATATTCTGTCCTTAAAAGAAGGCAGTTACAGGTATTTTTTGTACTTTTGCGCCTCAATAAGAGTAATTTGTAATTTAGTAATTGTAATTAGATACTATGTTCGATAATTTAAGCGAGAGACTTGAGAGGTCGTTTAAAATTTTGAAGGGTGAAGGTAAAATCACCGAAATTAATGTAGCGGAAACGCTGAAAGACGTGCGTAAAGCACTTTTGGATGCTGACGTAAACTATAAGGTTGCCAAGAGTTTTACTGATACCGTTAAGGAAAAAGCTTTAGGACAAAACGTGCTGACAGCTGTAAAACCCAGCCAGTTAATGGTAAAAATCGTACACGATGAGTTAACACAACTCATGGGTGGCGAAACTGCGGAAATCAATATTGATTCCAAACCGGCTGTTATTTTGATGTCCGGTCTGCAAGGTTCCGGTAAGACCACTTTCTCCGGAAAGTTGGCACGCATGCTGAAAACCAAAAAGAACCGGAAGCCTTTATTGGTGGCTTGCGACGTTTACCGCCCCGCCGCTATCGAACAGTTGCGCGTACTAGCAGAGCAGATCGAAGTGCCCATGTATTCCGAACCTGATAGCAAAGACCCGGTGAGCATAGCCCAAAATGCCATACAGGAAGCTAAAGCCAAAGGATATGACCTCGTAATCGTCGATACAGCCGGTCGTCTGGCCGTAGACGAAGAGATGATGAACGAAATCGCCGCCATCAAATCCGCCATCAATCCGAATGAAATCTTGTTCGTAGTGGATTCCATGACCGGACAGGATGCCGTAAACACAGCCAAAGAATTCAACGAACGTCTGGACTTCAATGGTGTGGTATTGACCAAGTTGGACGGTGACACTCGCGGTGGTGCCGCCCTTTCTATCCGTACTGTAGTAAACAAGCCTATCAAGTTTGTAGGAACCGGCGAAAAGCTGGACGCTATCGACCAATTCCACCCTGCCCGTATGGCAGACCGTATTCTGGGTATGGGCGACATCGTGTCATTGGTAGAGCGTGCACAAGAACAATATGATGAAGAAGAAGCCAAACGTCTGCAAAAGAAAATTGCGAAGAACCAGTTTGACTTCAACGACTTCCTGAGCCAGATTGCACAAATCAAAAAAATGGGTAACTTGAAAGAACTCGCTTCCATGATACCGGGGGTAGGCAAAGCTATCAAGGATATCGATATTGACGACAATGCTTTCAAAAGCATCGAAGCGATTATCTACTCCATGACTCCGGAAGAACGCAGCAACCCGGCCATCCTAAACGGCTCACGCCGCCAGCGTATCGCCAAAGGCAGCGGCACGAACATTCAGGAAGTAAACCGTTTGCTGAAGCAGTTCGACCAGACCCGTAAAATGATGAAAATGGTGACCGGCAGCAAAATGGGCAAGATGATGCCGAAACTGAAACGATAAGAAAGAAAAATATCCTGCATATAAATCCCGCTAATTTCATAGTTCGAATGAAGTCAGCGGGATTTTTGCTTTATTCGGTTATTTGACCTATTTTTGCGAATAATGCCATGTAAATAATAACCAATACAATAATTTTGAATATGACACTAATTGACGGAAAAGCAATTTCCGAACAGGTAAAACAGGAAATTGCAACAGAAGTAGCTGAGATAGTGGAGCGCGGCGGAAAACGCCCGCATTTGGCAGCTATCCTTGTAGGACACGACGGTGGCAGCGAAACCTATGTAGCAGCCAAAGTAAAAGCTTGTGAAGCATGCGGATTCAAGTCCTCGCTCATTCGTTATGAGACAGATGTAACGGAAGAAGAGCTGCTGGCGAAAGTGCGCGAACTGAATGAGGATGCAGATGTAGACGGTTTTATCGTCCAGCTGCCTTTGCCAAAACATATATCGGAACAAAAAGTGATTGAAACAATCGACTACCGCAAGGATGTGGATGGCTTCCATCCTATCAATGTAGGACGTATGTCCATAGGATTGCCTTGTTACGTTTCCGCAACTCCTAACGGAATTCTCGAATTGCTGAAAAGATACAAAATAGAAACTTCCGGAAAGAAATGCGTTGTACTGGGGCGCAGCAATATCGTAGGCAAGCCCATGGCTGCCCTAATGATGCAAAAGGCTTATCCCGGTGACGCCACAGTAACCGTTTGCCACAGCCGCAGTAAAGACCTGGTAAAAGAGTGCCAAGAAGCCGATATTATCATCGCAGCTATGGGACAACCTAGCTTTGTAAAAGCGGAAATGGTGAAAGAAGGCGCAGTTGTCATTGACGTAGGTACTACCCGTGTACCGGACGCAACCAGAAAATCCGGTTTCAAGCTGACCGGTGATGTCAAGTTCGATGAAGTAGCTCCCAAATGTTCATTCATCACTCCCGTACCTGGTGGTGTAGGTCCCATGACCATTGTCTCTTTAATGAAGAATACATTGTTGGCAGGCAAGAAAGCTATCTATCAATAATAAGGATGATGAAAGCGCTCATCTCCCTTATCTTTCTACTATATAGCGTAACCCTTTCCTCACAGGAAAGGATTACGCTATTATTTGTAGGAGACTTAATGCAACACCGGGCGCAAATAGATGCCGCCCGCACTTCCGACGGGAAATATGATTATTCTCCTTGTTTCTCCCTTGTAAAGGAAGAAATCTCCCGTGCCGATATTGCAATAGGTAATCTTGAAGTGACTCTCGGTGGAAAACCTTATCAAGGCTATCCTACTTTCAGTGCACCCGACGAATATCTGCAAGCTATCAAAGATGCCGGATTCGACGTTCTTCTCACAGCAAACAATCATTGCCTGGATCGCGGCAAGACCGGATTGGAACGAACCATCACACAAATCGAATCATTTTCCATACCGTATGCAGGTACTTACCGGAACGCTATAGAACGTAAACAACTCTATCCTCTCTTCATCCGGAAAAAAGGTTTCTGCATAGCCATACTCAACTACACTTACGGCACTAATGGAATCAAGGCATCTGCACCCAACATCGTCAATTACATTGACAAAAAAACAATTCTAAAAGACATACATAGCGCCCAAGCCGTACGCCCGGATGCTATTATAGCCTGTATGCATTGGGGAGAAGAATATCAATCACTCCCGAACCGTGAGCAATGCGAGCTTGCCGACTGGTTGCTGAAACAGGGGGTGACCCATATTATCGGTTCGCATCCGCACGTAATCCAGCCTATGGAATTACGCACGAACGGCAATCAACAGCATGCCATCGTCTATTCTTTAGGAAACTTCATCTCCAATATGAGCGCTGCAAATACAGACGGTGGACTCATCTTTACGCTGCAACTTGAAAAATATCCTCTCCCTAAGCCCATCCGTCCATTACAAAACCATTCAAGTCATTCACCGTCGCCCGAATCTTTTGCCTCTTCTTTTCCATTCGCCCGTGTCGTCCGATGCGGATACACTTTAGTATGGACCGGCCGCCCCACTCTCACTGGAGAAAAAAATTACATTTTATATCCTTCTTACTCACCACATAGCCATTTGCCGCAATCAGCCCGTAACCGTCTGAATATCTTCATTAAAAACACTCGAAAGTTCCTAGTACAGCATAATACAGAAATTTATGAAAATAATAAATAGCTATTTTTTTGAAAAAAAAACGCCAAAACATTTGTAATATCAAAGATTATCCATATCTTTGCACCGCATTTAAGAAATGCAACAACATGGTGACTGTAGTTCAGTTGGTTAGAGCGTCAGATTGTGGTTCTGAATGTC
>ERZ826016.3172-NODE-3172-length-11630-cov-2.785659_pt1 | contig 11630 bp, 10 predicted proteins | sample MGYA00519872_ERZ826016 | MGnify/ENA primary metagenome ERZ826016 (study PRJEB31778, sample SAMEA3449218) | human gut metagenome | biome: human gut; feature: human-associated habitat; material: faeces | place: United Kingdom | collected 2010/2012 ... | reverse complement strand
TTTCTAATACTCCTGTTCTATTTGCCATTGTACCATAACAATAATTATAATAATCCTCACAATAATACATATAAATTTCTTCATTATCTGTTAAATCATATTGTAATCTTCCTTTAGATGCATTTGTTTTTTCATAAAATTCTTTTGCTTCTTCTCTTGTCATTATTACTTTTTTTATTTTTAAATCTTCACTTATTATTTTTTTTATTTCTTCAGTCATTTTCTCAATAAATTCTTCTGTTATTTTCATATTGTCAATTGTACAAAACATTGCATTTCCTAATTGATATTCTACTGTTAGCTTTTCATTTGGATATATTTTTTCATAAGCTTTTCCCATTATATATACTAATGTTCTAACATAAATTTTCATTCCCTCTTTTGAAAAAGTATCTATTAAATCTACCTTTCCATCATTTTTTATTTCATATTCTAAATTTTGATATTCATTATTAAATATACAGCCTACTACTTTGTATTTACTATTATCTATTTCTTTTTTTAATAATTCCTCTACTTTTATTGGTTCTTGTACTTCTAGCTCTTTTCCTTTATAAGTAATTTTCATATTTAATCTTCCTTTCGTTTTTTATATCAAATATTTTACTACAAAATGTCAAATATATCAATGCTTTTTTAAGTTGATTTTTACAAAAAAAAATTATATAATACTATCAAATTAAATTATGGAGTTATTTATGGAATTAAAATATATTGCAAAAAAAGAAGATATTGGTTTAACAATTAACCAAATATTACAATCAAAACTAAAAATATCAAGCAGATTACGTCAACAAATTATAAATGAAAAACTTATTACCTGTAATGAATTACTTTGTGATACACGAAAAAACTTAGAATTAGGAGACTTTATAAATATAGATTTTAACTATTGGGAAGATAATTCAAACATTGTACCAACTCCAATGGATTTAGATATTTTGTACGAAGATGAATGGATTTTAATAGTAAATAAGCCTTCTGGGATACCAGTACACCCATCAATGCAACATTACGAAAATTCACTTTCAAATGGGATTAAATTTTATTTTGACACTATTGGATTACACAAAAAAATACGTCCTGTAAACCGATTAGATATAGGAACTTCTGGCATTGTCGTATTTGCAAAATGTGCATATTCACACGAATATCTTTCTCTTCAAATGCAAAATAACACATTTTCTAAAACTTATTTAGCAATAGTTCACGGCAAATTTGATGAAAATACTGGTACTATTGATTTACCCATAGCTAGAAAAAACAATAGTATAATAGAAAGATGTATTGACTTTGAAACTGGTAAACCTTCTATAACAAAATATGAAGTTTTAGACTATTCTATAGATTCTAATTGTAGTATTGTTAAATGTAATCTAATTACTGGCAGAACTCATCAAATTCGTGTACATTTTTCTTATATTGGTCATCCACTTATAGGAGATTCATTATATGGTAATTTTGATTTTAAAAGATTAATGCTTCATTGCTCTGCCATTAAGTTTACGCCTATAAACACAAATAATTTTCTAATAATAAAGTCACCACCAAAAGACTTTTATATATAATCAAACATTAATATTAATTCATTTTACTCTGTAATGTTCCATTCTTACATAAACATCACCTTTATATTTCCTATACGACGTAAAAAAGACAGAAACTTTTATTAAAAATTTTCTGTCTTTTTTACTTTGTTATAAGGATTCATCCTCCACAGTAATCAAGTGTTTTTCTGCTGGATTTCCGCTAAAGCGCTCAAGCAGTTTAGGCCATAAATAGGCCTCTGTCACTTTGCCTCTTGTACTAGGAAGGTCTATAATTGCATTTCCACAAACAATCTTTTTCACTCTAAACCCCATCTTTTCCTTTTCGGCAATAGCTTTTTCTAAAGCATCTCCTATCTGTTGGGTAGTAAAACCTTCCCAACCTTTAACTGTTAAAGTTTCTGCATTAAATACTTTTTCCATGAAGTTTTTCCTCCTGATAATCTTATTCTTCCACAATAATCCATGGTTTAGCTAACCAAATAGTTTTTGGTAATTCGTAAAATTCTAATTCACCTGCCGGAATGATAATACATGTATCTCTAACATTTTTTCCAGGAACCTCATTAACAAAATACAGTCCATCGCCTGTACTTGCATCTAACATAATAGCTTCAAAGTTTTCCTTTCCTAAAGCTATACTCTCTTCCAATTTAGGTTTCTCTCCATAAGGTTCTGAACCACCATACAACATTTTTAAAGCATCTACTGCTGGCAAATCCCGTTCATGCATCCAATGATTTACTAGCCAAATCATAACAAGTTTATACTGAACTTCATTACCAAGTTTTACCTGATGAACATATTCACCAGTATTAAATCTTTCCATATACTCTTTCCACCATTCCAAAGAATGTGGTCGACTATATGGAGCATCCCGAAAAAACACTCTTTTCATGTTATTCCAACTAAAAGTAGGTCTCCAAAAAGGTTTTAAATCTTCCTGATGTCCTTTTAATTCCTCCGCCATTTTGCGCATATACTGCACAAACCTCTCAAAATTTTCTGCTTCTCTAGTATAAAATACTGATTGAATTACACTATCAAAGAAACCTTTTTCAGTTGGATCTACTTTAATCCAGCCAGCCTTTTCAAACATCTCGATTTCTAATTTTTTCTGCCGTCTTTTTTTCAAAATTTCGCTAACTTTAGCCATATTTTTCCTCCTATAATTTTAAAAATTATTTAGTAACATATAAAAATGATAACACAAAAATATAATTTTGTCAACTTATGTAAAGTTAAAATGGTGTAAAAATTTTTTAAATACCAAATATAATTATTTAATGATATTTTCCACATAATATTTAACTATTTCCGTATATTGATCTTGTACTTTTTAAATTTTCTTATTCAAATTGTCATTTTTAATATATTTAATAAATTCTACATTACTATTTTTACTTCTTTCAACCATACAATTATAAACTCTATCTCTTAATTCTTTTTGTTGTTCTTTCTTATTGAGATCTTCATTAGCAAAAAAAGGACCATCAATATATGTTACTATTTGTATTCTATCCTGATTTTTTCCACATTTCTGATATGTATTTGTCATACAAAATACTGGCGTATCAAATTGTATTGGATATTTAAAAGAAACATCTTTAAAAGGTCTTATCTTAGTATAATATGGCCAAATATGAGCTTCAGGATATATTGTTATACTATGTTTTTTTCGTATATTTTCTTCTATCACATTCAAAAAATTTTTCATTGCTTCCTTATTACCCGGAATTGGGATTGCTCCAAGCATTTGTACAAAATTTCCTATAAATTTCATCGATACATTTTCTGGATTAACTATAAAAAAATTCCTTTTAGGATATATTGGATTACTTGGTATAAAAGTATCTGCAAATGGTTGCGTATGATTCACATACACAAAATACCCTTTATTCTTATATTTTTTCAATTTTTCTTCTTCTGAACCAACTCCAATAATCCACAAATCAAATATTAAATTATCTTCATTAAGTTTTTTTACTATTTTTAATAATCTATCATATCCCTTTTGAACTGACAATCTTCCTACAGTTATAATAGTAAAATTTTCTTTTTCTAAATTTATATATTCATCAGCTTTTTTTTCTATTTCTTCTCTATCAATAGGATTATATTCTACAATAGTTTTGTTTGGATCCAAATCATATTTTTTTATTGCTTGTTCGATAACATATTTTGAAACTCCTACAATAGTATCAAATTTTTTGTAATTATTAGCTTCATCCTCTATATTTTTAAAAAATTTTTCAGTCTTTTTTTCATTTATTAAATCAACATGAAGCCATACTAACTTTTTACTTTTTTCATTTGTTGAATTTGCTATTATTTTTGATGCTACCCCCTCTAAAAATGCTACTTCAACATCGTAATTATCTTTTACATATTTATTATAAATTTTTTCACAATCTACATGTCTCCAAAAAAATTGATATAGTTTTCCTAATATTTTTTTTAATTTACTACCATTACTATATAAATTTCCTGATTTGTTTTGTTCTTTATTTAAAAATTTAATATCAAATATTGTTTTATATTTAATATTACTATTTAATTCTTTTCTAAAAGCTCCTGTGTTTATTACAGTCATTACTGTTATATCAAACTTTTTATCATCCATATTGTTTACTAAATTCACCAAAACTTTTTCTGCTCCACCGACTTGTAATGTATGAATTAAAAATAAAACTTTTTTTCTTTTTTCATCCATCTTTGTATCCCATCTTCCTATACTATTAATCCTATTTTTCCATTTAATTCTTCTTTCATTTTCATTTTCTTATTTTTCGTTATATTATTCCAATGATAGCTTGCATCATATTTATCTTTTTCTAATACTTTTTCCAGATATTCATCCAAATCACTAATTTTTTTACATGGTATTCCGGCACACACACTGTTATTAGGTATATCCTTTGTAACGACTGATCCCGCTCCTATTATTACATTATCTCCTATCTTTACATTTGGTAATATAATAGCACCTGCACCTATAAACACATTGTTTCCTATTGTTACATCAGAAATTTTTGTATACTTAATAAAATTATATGTACTTGCATCGTGTGCAAGTATTTGGGAATAAGGAGCTAGAGTAACATTATCACCTATAGATATAAGCCAACAATGGCTTATATCTATAGATGAATAATTTTGAACATTTAAATTTTTTCCTACTGTCAATCCCCATTTTTTTAATATCCAAATGCAAGGTTTCTGCATAATAATATTGTATACTTTCATAAATATTTTTTGTATATATATTATATTCATTACATTGCTCCTTCTTTTTTCATTACTGAAATTATTGTTTTAAAAAATATTTGAATATCTAATTTAAATGAAATATTATCGACATAATATAATTCCATTTTCATTCTTTCTTCATATGTAATATCGCTTCTTCCATTAGCTGCCCAATATCCTGTAAGTCCTGGTCTCACACTCAAAAATTTATCTTTATTTTCGCCATATTTTTCAATTTCACCATCTACTATTGGTCTTGGTCCAATAAGACTCATATCACCTTTTAGTACATTTACAAATTGTGGAAGTTCATCTATACTTGTTTTTCTAATAAATTTACCTAATTTTGTTATTCTCGGATCATCTTTCAATTTATGGTTTTCTTCAAATTCTATTCTTGCTTCTTCATTTTGTTCTAAATATTCTTTTAATCTTTTATCAGCATCTATACACATTGATCTAAATTTATAAATTCTAAACTTTTTTCCATCTTTTCCATATCTTAGATGTTCATAAAACATTGGTCCATCATCTTCTTTAAGAACTTTTCTTGCTATATAAACAGCCACAGTTATAGGAACTAGTAGAACACACCCTACTAATCCGCCTAAAATATCTATTAATCTTTTTACTACTTTATATAAAACTTTTCTAACTTCTACTTTTTCTTTTATATTTGGTTGTACAATTGCTTCGTCCACAATAATATTGCTTTCGCTGACATTTGCATTCATAATACATCCCCCTTATAAACTTGCTCAAATACAACTTTATTATATATTATAACTCTCTTCTTTTCAACCTTTTTTGTGTCATTTTTCGATATTTTTTTACTAAAGAAGTCTAAAGTACTATTGTTTTCAATACTTGAGACTTTTCTAGTAATTTTTGCATATTTTATTTATTATATCCAGTCTTTTTTATTATACTGTTACTTACACTTTTTACAGTTTCAGATGGTGTATAATTGTCTTCTCCAAATGCTTCTTTATGTAGTTGTGTTACATTGCTTTCTAGTGTAACTGGTACTCCATACCATCTATCCATTGTTATTCCTTTTGTTTGATATGGCCATCCAATGCTTTCTCCTACTTTGTATTTTGCCATACTAGGTACCATTGATATTATATCGCCTGTTGTTATGTTTGTATATACTGATGGTAATATTTTGTCTGCAAATGTATTTATTTGTGCTACACTCTTTGTTTTTAATTTGTTAAACATTGCTTCGATTACTGTTCTCATTCTTTCTGTTCTTTTGTAATCTCCACCTGATGTGTATCTAATTCTTGAGTATGATACTGCTTGTACCCCATCTACATTGTATGTTCCTGCTTGTGTTATATGGTTTGAGGCTTTTCCTGTTACTTTTGATGTTTCATCTATATATCCATTTATATATTTTGTTTCTTCAGCTGTTATATTTAATGTTACTCCTCCTAGTTGGTCTACTGCTTTTGCAACTGAGTCGAAGTTTACTGTTACGAATTCTTTTATGTTTAAGTCTAAGTTTTTGTTAAGTGTGCTTATTGCTAGTGGTGCTTCTCCATATGAGTATGCATGTGTTATTTTATCTAGTCCATGTCCATCTATTTTTACATATGTATCTCTATATACTGATATTAGTTTTATATCTCCTGTTGAGTTATTTATACTTGCAATTATTATACAGTCACTTCTGTTTCCTATTCCATAGTCATCTGATCTACTGTCTACGCCAAATATTGCAATATTTCTATAACCTGATAGATTTTCTTTTGCTTCTTGTGATATTCCTAAGTCTTCTTCATTTAAATCTATTTTTTGCATTTTTCCTAATTTGTTATTTACATACCAGAACATTGCTCCTACTAGTATGGCTAATATTATTACTAGTGTTAAAACTATTTTTCCAAATAATTTTAATTTTCCATGTTTTTTCTTTGTTTTTGATTTTGTTTTTTGCATATTATCACCATCTTTTCTGAATGCTTTTGGTATTTCTTCCTCTTCTTCTATTCTTTTTGTTTGTTTTTCTCTTCTTCCTTCGCTGTGTTTTCCAGCCATTTTAAATCGCCCCTTTTTCTTTTTTTATTTTATTGATTATAGTTTATTTGGATTCAGTTAGTATTAACTTGATGCCCATCTAAACATTTTTATATCATTATATTTTTTTAGTACTTGTTTGTATTTTTCATATTCTTCATCCCACAGTTCTTCTGGTACTTTGTCAAATGCTGTAAATATTTTTTCTGCTTCTGTTAAGTATATTACTTGTTCTTGTGGTGACATTGCTTGATATTGTTTTGCGAATTTATTTAGCTTGTCTAACATTTCGTTTGCTTCTATAAAGTCCCAAAAGTCTTTTACTTTTAGTCCTAATAGTTTTATTTGCATTACTGCATATAATACCAAAGCAACTACTATGAATATTAATACATATACTATTGCTAGTAATCCCATCTTTCTACCACCTTTTTTGGTTTTTTTCAATTGTGCATTTTAATTGTAACATATATGATTTTTTTTTGCAATTTTTTTTGGGTATTTTATTATATTTTGTCGTTATTTTTTTATTTCATCAAAAAAAGTGCCTATTTTTAGCTTTTTATAAGCTTTTAGGCACTTTGATTTTTACTGTTTTTTTCTAAAAAATAATATAAAAATTATTATTATAGCAATAATAAGTAATATTGATAATGCACTTATAATTATTTTATAGTTTTTGTTATTATTTGTTATGTCTTTTGTTTCATAATATTGAAATGTTCCATCTTTTTTGTCATATTTATAATAATTATATTCACCATCGTTTAAATTCATTGCATATACAACAGCGAATCTATCATCTATTTCGTATGCATTATATTCTTGGTCATCTATTATTATAGTTGTTTTGTTATAGTCATTTAATTCTCCGTCTGTAATAAATAAAGTTAACAATTTTGATGTTGTTTCATTGTATATTTTATAAGTATTATTGTTATATACTGCTGTCATTGTTTTTCCATTTTCATCTTTTATACCAATTATTATAAGTTTAGTTATTGGGCTTTCTAATGCTGGTATGTCTATTTCATTTATTTTTATACTTGTGTCTTCATATGAATTTAATTTTGGTAGTTCTTCTCTATTTTCTATTACAGTATATTCTTTTTCATTTATTTTTATTTTAATTGATTTTCTTTCCTCTTGTGTTTGTTCTGTTTTTTCTTGTTCTTCCTCTTTTTCTTCTTGTTTATTTTCTGTTACTTGATTTTCTGTTGTTGAATTTGTCTTATCTATTTTTTTATCTTCATTCTGTTTTGATGTTTGTGTTTGAGAACTATTAGTATTTGTATTTTGATTTGGTTTTGACTGTGGTTGTTGATTTTGTGTTGTTCCTCCATTTTCTGTGTTTGGCCTTGAAGAAGGATTGCTTGGAGTTGGTGTTGGAGTAGGTGCAGGAGTTGGTGTTGGAACTGGGGTTGTTTTTGCCGTTACTGAAATTGTTTTTGAAGATGATATGTCTGTATTTTTGCCATCTTGAGTTGTTACATCTCCTGATACTTTAATATTTATACTTCCTGTTCCTTTGCTATTACAAGTAATACTAAATGTTTTTGTTGTATTTAATGCATCTTCTGTTGCATCTGCATAACTTTTTGTAACTCCATCTGTCGCTCCAGATGCTGTTATTTTTATATTCCATGCGGCAACATTTGATATTGTAACTTTTATAGTAACATTGTTTCCGCTTTCTACTGAAGATGGTGCACTAATTGATACACCACTAGCAGCCAATACTACTTGTGGGAATATTAGCATTATTGCCAATATTAATGTTATATATATTTTTTTCATATTTACTGATATTCCTTTCTTACAAGGTGCAAAATTTGATCAAAAATATTGTAATTCACAATTATTTTTCAAACTTATCTCCTTATTTTATTGTTTTATATTATTTATTCCTAATAAATGTTGTCTTAATTTTAACAAATCTGCTGAATTTATTGTGTTTCCATTAACTAATGCTGCAGCTTTTTTATTTGATCCTTTTAATTCTAATGTACCTATTAAGTGTTGTCTCATTTTTAAAAGGTCTGCTGAATTTATTTTTCCATCTCCATTTATATCTCCGTATATAACTACTGTATATTTTTCTGCCCCATAAGAAATTTCTGTACCTGTTGATATGATATTTGTTGATGTTTTTATATTAATATCTTTGTTTTGTAATTTGTTTTTTATGTTATTTATTGTTTCTCCAACAACAAATCCGTTAATAAATTCATTTTCTATTTTATAATTTGCTTTGGTTAGATATTCTTTTAGTGTTGTATTGTTTTGAGCTTTTGCAACTATTGTATATGAAAATGTGTTGCTTATTCCTCCATATGTTACGGTCACATTATATTCTCCTGGTTTTGTTGAATCAAATCCTGATATTGTATAATCTTTAATTTCTTTTTGTTCTTTAGTATAATTTGCAGTTACTTTCATTCCTGTTACATCTAGTTTTTCGCCTACTATATATGTAGTTTTTTTAGGAGGTACTATTGATAGTGATTTTAAGCTATTTACTGTTTCTTTTTCTTTTACAACAATAACTCCATCTGTTTTTCTTCTTAACATTACATAGATTTTATTTTTTATTGATGTTAAACTTAAGTTCCCAGCACTTGCAGCATTGTCTACATTTTTTCCTTCTTGTTCTATTTTTTTTGTTTTTTCATTGTATGCATATAATATTGTTTTTCCATTTTGTGTTTCTGAAATTTCTGTCGCTAATATATATAGATTTCCTTGTGATACTGTTACTTTTGGATCTCCTAATTCTATATTTGTATTTATTGTTTCAAAGTTTGTTCCATCAAAAGCAACCATTCTCATTGTTTTATTATTTGTATCACTTCCTAATACAAAATACATTTTATTATTTAATGAAACAACATCATATTGGTTGGCATTCATTGTATTTGGTATCTCTTTGAATTTTTTATCTTGTAATTCATATAGTCTTATTTTGTTATTAGCTTGTCTACATGTAACATATGTTTTATTATTTATATTTTCTATTGCTGTTGTTCCAATTAAGTCTCTAGAGTTTCCTTGATAATAAATTCCTACTAATTCAAATTTATTATTATTTAATTCGTATAACGATGCTTTTTGACTTTCTGTATTTACCGTTAAATATATTTTGTGATTCAATATTTTGTATGCATATGAACCATTATTATTAACCATTTCTGTTACTTTGTTCCATCCATTACTATATTTGTATAATATAATTTTATCAAAGGTTGATACCAATAAATATAGTTCATTGTCTAAATTTAATAAAGATGCTTTAGTTAAATTATTGCTGTTTTCTATGTTGGATATGTTTATGTTTGTCCATATATCTTTATCATATGTATGCGTATATATTTTATTATTGCCAATACTTACTGTATAAAGTTTATCATCATATGAAATTGTATCGATGTTTTTTATTAAATATTCATTTTCTCCTGTTTCATCTTTAAATTTTGTATCTTTCCATATGTCATAATCTGCTACATCTGGTATTGTTACATCTAATGTCATTGTGTTGCCTTCACTACTAGATATGTTTTTTATGACTATTCCAGAGTTTGTTCCATCACTATATGTTAATGCTCCTTTTGTTATATTTAGGTCACTTGAACCTATTGATGTTTTTTCAGCTTCTTTTGAATATGCTGCATTATAGATTTCATTTCTTAGTGTGCTATCATCTTTTTTTCCAGACTCTTCTCTAAAAACATATATTCCTGTTTTTCCTTTGTTATTGCTTAATCCTGTTACTGTGGTATCCACTCTATATATAATAACTCCAGAATGTCCAATTACTCTGTCTAGATGATCCATATCTTCTGATTTTTTTCTAAATTCTACTACAAATAATTCATATTCATTTAATGGTGATTTCAATATATATGCTTGATTTCCATTTGGATCATCTTGTGTATTTAATGTTAGTTTTTGGCTAGTAGTTATTGTATCAATTGTTAGCCAATTTGTGTATTTCATTCTTAAATATGCTAATGGATATGACATATTTTTGCTTACTCCTCCCATTATATCCCATGTATATACAGGATATGAGCTTGGTGTAGATGTGTATAAGTCTGGATATCCTAATGAATGTAAAAATTCGTGTGTTATTACTCCTGCTCCATTATTTTCCAATGTATATGTATTTAGCATATTATATGTTCCTATCTTTTTGTTTGACCAGTTTTTATCTGCTCCATAATCGCTTTTATGGCTTACAAATGTTGAATTTGATTCTGCTAATTCTGTACCACCTTTTAGGATTATTGATACATTGTCTATAAAACCATCATTATTATAGTCTATAATTTCATTTGTTTCTTTTATTGAATCTACTATGTTATCTATTATTTGATAATCTAAGTTATTTTTGTCTAAACCATCACTGGTAAATGGTAATTCGAATGGTATAATTTTTGTTCCATCATATTGTGGGAATATGTTTTTTAGGTTAAATTTTCCATATGATACTTTATTTAGATATCCTTTTACTGCTAGTTCGTTTGTTCCATTGTACATTTCCATTATTTTAGTAGTATTTTTTTCTAAATATTCTTTTCCTTCTGTATCTCCTTTAAAGTATGCTAAAAAAATTACATTTGCAAAGTTTTCTTTTGGTTTGTCTGATGATTTTGCATATGTAAATAAAGGCATTATTATTGCTCCTATCATTATAATAATTAATGCTAAATTTGTTATTTTTTTCATATTTTCTGTCATTCCTTTCTTTCAAGGCACAAAATTTGATTAAAAATATTGTATTTTACAATTATTTTTCAGACTTTTCCCCTT
>ERZ826016.3170-NODE-3170-length-11634-cov-3.083513_pt1 | contig 11634 bp, 6 predicted proteins | sample MGYA00519872_ERZ826016 | MGnify/ENA primary metagenome ERZ826016 (study PRJEB31778, sample SAMEA3449218) | human gut metagenome | biome: human gut; feature: human-associated habitat; material: faeces | place: United Kingdom | collected 2010/2012 ... | reverse complement strand
TCTACCGTTGTATTTTCATAGTTTTCTTTATCCGCTCCTATATACTCTGCGGATACTGTTATACCTCCTGTCTCCGGTATGGTCTTTCCAATGAATTCTTCCTTTATTTCCCAATCACTGCCATTTTTTAACATATCCTTTGTGATCGTCTTTTGTGAAAATGATACAGAAAGATTCTGTGCCGGTGTCTGCATTGGTTTTGCTGCTTTGAATATGGTATATTCCTTGGTCACCTGAGCATCTTCTATCTTCATAACAGCGGTGATCGTCCCTGCCGACTTAAGATCAGTCGTTGCTTTTCCATCTCGCAGGTATGTGATTTTACATTTTTTCAACCCTTCATACTGTCCCCAGGTATCTGCATAATCCTCTACTGCGGGATGGTCTTTTTTATCATATTGTGCATTTTCTGCCGTAAGCATCACATTCGTCTGATGCGCCGGATTCACTTGACATGTTGCAACAATTCTATCTCCATCCGTCGTATAATCAAAAGAATGGGTCAATTTACTATTCGGTGTATTGGTATATACTTTTTTACACATGTCATACCCATCATATACCGTATTTGCTGCATTCTTTTTTAACGTCGGATAGATATCTGCCTTTTCTCCAAAAAGGTTCTGATACCACGCCTGCGTTCCATCGGATATTTCATTATTTAAGTGATAACAAACCTCTCCCGATTTCATTCTCTCTTTGGTTCTTCCGATGCCGGCACGTATATCAGATTCTTGCTTTTCTTCATCCACGTCGGAGTCATAATAACAATTTACAACCGTTCCAAAGTTTGCAGCAAGCGGGAAAATAATCTCATCTTGACTCGCACCGTCCAAAATCTGTGTTGTATCAAATTCATTGTTCACTGTCAGACAGTTTTTTATCTCTCCCATATTCACACCGGTTACCGTCCCCACCGGATCATACTCATAAATTCCACCACTGCTTCTTTTTATCGAAATCGAACTTCCATCCACCTTGCAATTCTCGATCACTCCACGGTTAACACCACAGACTGCTCCCACGGACCCTTCGTTTTTATAATTTCCACCCGGCAGCAAAACATTCTCAAGACAAAGATTTCGAATCGTCCCCTTCAATGTACGACAGATGGCACCGGTCGTTATTTCACCCCCCTGCATATTTTTGATGGAATGTCCTTTTCCATCAAAGATTCCTATATAATTTTCAACATCTGCACTTAACCCGGCACCTTCCATATCAATATCTGCCTCCAATCCGGCATTGATACGATCATCTGCATCTGCCATCATAGAAAAGCGATTTAATTCTTCTTTATCAGATATCCGCACATAGTCTACCCCTTTTTCTGTAACAACATCCAGGCTTTCCAGTGTCATATCCTGCATCACACGGCTTCCCCCATAATAACAGCTGCCAAAAGCTCCCCACTCATCCGGCGGATCCAAATATATTTTACCGGCCGGCAGCGTACTCATCGACTTGGTAACTCCGTCAATTGTCACATTGTACTCGCGGACAGATGATGTCATCGTAACTTTCATATCCGAGCTAACCACTGTATCTTCGTTAAATTGCGCACCATCTTCCGTCTGATATGTATAAGTATATTGATCATCATCAAACAATTTTCCAAATTTTATGTTTTTTTCTACTTTTACCGTACAATATGCATTTTTGTTGCCGGCAAGAGCAAATTGAACTGTACACAATGCCGGATTGGTTTGTTTTTTCAATTGCGATGTACCGTCATCCCATTTATAAAGATAGGATTCACCGTTAATTTCAATGACGTTACTTCCCTTTCGCAGATAGGCTTCTAACTTGCCCTCTTCTGACGTTTCTAAGGTACTTGCCGGATATCCGTTAACAGCAGTTACTTTCTGATTCACCGGCAAATCAGAAACCGTCATTTTTTGCAATACATAGCCATTTCTATCCTCCAGCTGACCAATATATGTCGATCCAAACAATCGTGCCGTTCCCATCTTTGCTGTATCTGTCGATCCAAGATAATCAGACGTTATATCTCCATCCAAAAACCGGTAAACACCTTTATCATTTAGGTTAGCCTGGCCACATATGATGGACCCTCCCATCATATACCATTGCGCCAAATTGTTTATCTCTGCCCCTTCTGCTTTTACCGTTCCGGATTTCATGATAAAACTTCCTCCGATATTATCATGAGAACCACCTCCATGCATCAAATAGCCTGCATTATTTAATTGCAAAGAAGAATTTGGTGTATCAGCATCTTCACTGATTGTCAACTGTCCATACAATTTGAAAATCATTGAAGTATTTATGCACCCTTGTGTTTCGTGTAATTTTGCCATACTAACCGTATTTTTTCCTTTAAGATATAAGTTCGCCGTCCCCATGATTTCCATAAACGGAAACAATTGATCCCTCTCATCAGACGATGCGCAGTTTCGAATATCAAGATCATACAAATCATCATTTTTGATCGTTACATTGTCTAAGATCACATTGGCCTTTACTCCATCTGCTACTGTAATATGTACATCAATATAAGCACCATTGATCTCATTGTCTCCTGTGATTGTATAGGTGCCGTCTTCCGTGATATTAATCTCTATGATTGTTACATCATGCTTCGTCCCTCCATAACTCGTAATGGTCTTTTCGACAAATAATTTCGGATCAGCAAGATTATATGTTACATTCTTTGCCGACAAAACACTTGCTTCCTGTGCATAGGCATTGGTCGGCGGAATCACTGGGATTCCTGTCAGTACTGTCGCCGAAAGTGTCCCTATGCAAACGACTTTGGTCCATTTTTGTTTTAAATTTTTTCTAATCTTTTTCCCCTGCAACTGATTGTTATTATAAAAAAACTGTTTACGCATATACTGCCTCCATTTCATTTCGATATTTCCAATATCTGTCTCCTAAAACTTTTGTTTCCGTATTCCATGGTTTTTCCGCACTCGTATAATGAATGATACATGGTTTTTCCCGGTAAAGATCTTCATACAATTTTCGGTTATTCACATTTTCTTTTGCTATCTGTTCTGGAATATATGTCATATAATTCCATCTACAGTCCATCACTTTTACTCTTCCATCAAATAAAATATTTAACACATCTTGATCGTTATATTTATAATTATGACGATGAAGGATTTCAAACACCTGTTCCTGATTGATTCTTTGTCTGGTTTTTTTCAGATCTATCACAAGCACACCGGCATTAAAATAATTCTCAGGCACTTGCATGCCAAGAGCTTCCGTCCGATAATTGTCAACATTGTAAGGGTATCCCTCCAGAAAAATCGGACTCTTCGTCTTCGATAAAAGCCGAAAATCTTCTGATCGAACGGCTGCCACCTCGCAGTTTCCCAGTTCAATATCATACAATTTGCTGATATCTCCCTCTACAATAAGATCACAATCCAGATAAAGTATCTTATCATACTTGGCAAACATTTCTCCAAAAAGAAATAAACGATAGTTTGTTTCAATCGAATAATAAACTCCGACATCATATTCTACTTTCTTTTCATATTGTGCCATCGAAATAAATCGAACGGATACATTCCCTTCTTTTTCCATATTTTTTATTTTTTCCTGCTGCTCCCTGCAGATATCCTTATGCAGGATAATTATATCATACATTCGCTTTGTATCACAGTTTTTCAACAGCGAGTAAAGAACTGTTGCCAGATGCGGAGCATATTTTTCATTGCTGGCAAAGCAAAGATTTACAGATTGATATGCTGGTTCAATTATTTTCATATATTTCTTTCCTTTTTTATTATGCTTATTTCCTTTATTTCTTTTTCACTGTTACCTTAATCTTCACCACTTCTGTTCCACTCTTAACCGTGATAACGGTCTTTCCGGCTTTTAAGGCTTTGATCTTTCCGTTTTTACTCACCTTTGCCACCTCTTTGTCTGAAGATTTGAATGTTATCTTCTCCTGCGAAGTCAATGGTGTCAGTTCCGTCTTTATCTTAAAGGTCTTTCCTTTTTTCAATGTCAATTTCCGTTTTTTTACATTGGTTAAGGTCAATTTCTGTGTCTTAACTTTTTTCTTCTGAACTTTTACCTCTACCGAAGCAGATGCACCTCTTTTGGTGGTAACAGTTATGACAGCCGTCCCCACCTTTTTGGCTTTTATCTTTCCTTTTTTGGTTACGGTCGCAACCTTTGTATCGGAAGATTTCCACTTTTCAATGGAATCGCCGTTGCCAAGTGTCGCTTTTACCGCCGTTGTGCTTTTCCCTTTCTGCAGTACAATAGCAGAAACATTTAATGTTACTGTTGCCGCCGTTGGCTGCGGAGTTCCCGTTGGCTGTGGAGTTCCCGTTGGCTGTGGGGTTCCTGTTGGCTGTAACACCGGGGTCGCCGTTGGCTGTGGGGTTCCCGTTGGCTGTAACACCGGGGTCGCCGTTGGCTGTGGGGTTCCCGTTGGCTGTGGGGTTCCCGTTGGTCTGGGAATTTCATTCCACTTTGCATAAAGTATCCTGTCTCCGGTCACCGGTGTGGCAAAGTCATAAGCATTTGTGCAGGCTTCATCCGTATACCAGCCTCCAAAGGTATATCCCGTTTTCGTTGGATCCTCCGGTTTAGTAACCGGTGTTTCATAATCCGCTGTTTCCACATCGACAGAAGATCCTCCTACGGAATCAAACGATACCGTATATGTATTGATCGTCCACTTTGCATATAAGATCATATCTTTTGTCACCTGCGCAGTAAAGTCATAAGCATTCTGGCAGGCTTCATCCGTATACCAGCCTCCAAAGGTATATCCTCTTCTCGTTGGATCCTTCGGTCTGGTTACTGCTGCCGGATAAGTTACTGTCTGATCCTCGACAGAAATTGTATCATCACCGGTAGAAAAGCGGACCTTGAAAGTGACAGCTGTATACTCCGCATAAAAATCTGTATCTTGAGTAAGAGTAATCGTTTCTCCCGTAGCAACCGGTGTTTGTAAATTCTTATCGGTACACCACTTTGTTACCGTATAATATTCGGTATCCGGAAGATACGCTGGGTTGATCGTGCTGCCTTTTTTTGCATAATAGGTCTGCGTGTAATCTGAATAATGCAGCGTAACAGATACCTCCTCATCGCCCTCTGAAAGAGCGGATCGTAAGAGAGTCTTATCCGGCACCAGTCCGCTCGTGTACGCTAATTTCGAACCGGCACTGCCGTCGCTGCCGTCGACTCCGGATGCAAGCGTAGTGTTATTATCATCCGTATAGTAGGTACCTGCCGCACCACCGGTCCCTCCGGTTCCGGGAGTATAGGTTACAGTTGCTCCGGAAGAAATGGCATAAAAACTTCCTTTAAAAGAAAGTGCATCGCCGCCGTTACCGCCATTGGTACCATTTGCCGTTCCGTATGATTGAAACTTATTCTTAAGGCGTTCATAACCAGAATCACCTCGCCCGCCATTGCCACCGGTAAGAGTAAGACGAGCATCGTCACGCACCAACAGGCTGCCGCCGGTAAAGTTCAGTGCACAGCCTCCCGGAGTACCATCCAGTCTGCCGTCGCCAGATTTATTCCCACTCACTCCCTGGTATCCATCTGAACCCTTAATGGTAACCTGACTTCCACTATCCACTTTCAGTGCGGCACCGGAAAACTTTATCCCGGAACTTCCGTTTCCAGATTGCTGCCCCGCCGTAGCTCCGGCCGCCGCCGTTCCACCGGTGATTGTGACCGTTTGCTGTAAGATCAGGGATACATTGGGAGAAGTGACGCGAAGACCCACGGCACCCTGTCCATCATACCCCAACGTTTCGATTCCGTTACCACCTGTTAAATCGGCATTTTTCAAGATCAATGTACCACTCCCGGCAATCTCAAGCGCGGGCGTAGCAGAATCAGATTCATACTCAATTTCATCCCGACCATGGATGGAATACCCTTTTCCATCCAGAATAACGGTTTCTCCCGCTGCCAGAGTGATCTTTAATCCATTTGTGACATCACCTGTCAGGGTATAGACGGTCTGTCCCTCTGCATTTGTCGTGATTTCGACAGGTGCCTCCGACTCTGCCGTAATCTCTGTCCCATCATTTTCAAGTGTTGCTGCTTTTACTGTCGTCTTTGTCACGATCTGCCCGGTAAATACCGAGGTAAGTACAATCGCAAGAGCAAGCAGGTATGCAAGCAGTTTTTTAACTTCTTTTTTCATTTTCTTTTCTCCTTTTTGATTTTTCTTTCGGCGTTTGATAAACACCGGAATCCATTCATTTACTTTTTTACTTCATCTATATAAAATTTTCTCTCCGAAGTGGTACAACCCGGATAGCACTACCTGTTTTACCACTTTTGGAGAAGAAAATATTATGCATTGATAACCTTTGCCAGATACAACCGCAATGCCTTCTCACTGCTTTTTTCACCCTCGACATATTCGATTTTCGTGATATCCTTTAGGATACACCCACAATGCCCCGGAAATGTCGGAAAGCATGTCACATGCAGATACGTGTCGATCTCCGGACTGCAATCTATGATTTCCAGGATTCTGCCATATAGGACAACCTGTTCATAACTCCGGAGCCATTTGGCATCCATGTTCGCAAAAACAGACCCAAAAGAACTTCCGATCAAATCTTTTAACGGTGTTTTCTCGATTTTGGCAAGTGCTTCATTGCCATAACAGAAAATCCAGTCTACCGCTTCCGCATTATCGTCAAATACCATCTCAATATCCGCAAATGCAAATGGCATATGATCAAAACTTCGGTAATGTTCCGCATAATCCTCATAAGTCATCGACTTTTTACTCGCACGAAGTTTCTTCAATATCTTCTTCTGATTTTCAAGCTGTGTACAAATGATTCTTTTTTTATTTCGGTTGCTATAGGGAAGTTTCTCTCCGGTATTTAAAAGAATGTATTCCTTCGTTACAGAATGAATGGCTTTGGATGCTGCGATACACTGGCGGCTGATACGAATAAACGCCTTGCCCAGCTGCTCCTCCAATACCCCTATAGAATTCGAATAATAAAATTGTTTTCCGTCTATCATATAAATCCACGGCTTGGCATGACTTTCTTCTTCTGTTTTCATAGCATACAAAATATCCTCCGTATTTATTTTGAATTCCTGCTGTGAAGACTTGTTTTTTACAGTCAGAAATGTCGCTTCTTCCTTCATATATGTTCTCCTCATCTGATTTGTTTCATCAACCATCACTTATGGATTACAACCATGTAATCTTATTCTTATCCTATCATAACTGTATCGCAAATTCAATAAAAATATTATTTATTAAAGAGTATTTTGTCTGCTTTTTGCAAAATTCTTTTGTTTTTCTCGCAATTAAGGAAGTTTTGTTCCTCAAGTCCAAATTCACGCAAAAAAGCAGTTCCGGACCCCCTCCCGTTCATGCTCATTCCAAGCCCTTTTATGAAGTGAACACAAAATTGGATTGAAAAGCAGCTTTCTTTCCTTTATAATATATAATATGTTTATACATTTATTACCAAAATTCGTCATTGAGAGGATGGAAGACTATGAAAAAAGAATGGAATGGACGGACTGTATTTTTTCTGGCTATGGCAATGACACTGATCTGTTTTCTGCCATTTCTAATACGTGATAAAGGATTATTTATTTATTTTGGCGACTACAATATGCAGCAGGTTCCGTTTTATCTCAAGATACATGAAGCGGTTCGTAATGGACATTTTTTCTGGGATATGACCACGGATCTGGGAAGCAGCATCTATACCAGCTATTCGTTTTATCTGCTGGGAAGCCCTTTTTTCTGGATAACCGTGCCTTTTCCAAAGCAGGCGGTACCATACCTGCTTCCTTTTTTGCAAATGATAAAGATCGCCCTTGCCTGTCTTGGAGGCTATTATTATAGCAGACAATTTGTCAAAGATACCCGATGTGCCTGCCTAAGTGGTCTTCTTTACGGTTTTAGCGGCTTTACTCTAGTCAGTCTGGTCTTTAACCATTTTGGAGAAGTCGTTGCCTTTTTCCCATTTTATCTGCTGGCAGCGGACCGGCTTGCACAGAAAAAAAACTATGGCCTGTTTTCACTTCTTACAGCACTGATGGCAATTACAAATTATTTCTTCTTTTTTGGCGAAGTTCTCTTTCTGCTGCTGTATCTGCTGATACGTTATGGGACAGATACCGCCCGGCATATGAAGGAAAAACTCTCTCTTTTGGCACGTTTTATCGCGGAACTCCTGACCGGTGTCTTTCTTTCCGCTTTCTTTCTGCTCCCTTCATTGCTTGCCGTAGCAGGGAACACCCGTCTGTCAGAAACCATTTTTGACAGAAATCCCCTTATCTATTCGGATGTCAGGACATATCTTGCCCTGTTGAAAAATCTTATCCTGCCACCGGATACCATTCAGGGTGAGACATTGTTCGGAACAGAGGAAGGCACCCTTGCTTCTCTCAGTCTGTTTCTTCCTCTGTTTGCCTGCTGTGGTGTAATTGCCTATTTTATCCAGAAAAAAGGATGGGATTTTTTCAAAAAATTGTGTCTTGTCTGCCTCCTGCTTGCTGTCATTCCGCTTGGTAATTCTTTGTTTGTCGCAGGCAATGCCACATATTATACAAGATGGTTTTTTATGCCGCTCCTGCTGATGGCGGTCATGACTGCCTCTGCCGTAGAATCCTTTGAGCCAAAGCCATTTACCGTCGGAACTCTTTTCTGGGGCGGAATGCTGCTCTTCTTTTTGCTGACTAATATAATCACAAAGTCTGCAACTGTTGATGCAACCGGAATCTTTTTGATCAAAAACCGTTCTTCTTACGAAACAGAATTGACCGTTGGCATCTGTAGTTTCCTTATTCTTGTCTATCTTGTATGGATTTTGAAAAAAGATACAAAGAAAAAATATCTCACGGTATTTCTCGGTGCTGCCATTCTCTGCTGTGCTGCGACTTTTTATCTTCATATGAATACCGGTTCAAGTCAGGTCACGGATACCGGTAGATTCATCTATAAGAATCAGCTGGATGCGGATACCAGCCAATTTCTTCCCAAAGAGGATGATTTTTACCGGTTTGAGACAAACACCGGTAGCAACCATTATATTTTGACACAGGAAATGCCATCCATCTCCTGTTTTCTCAGTACTGTCTCAGGCAGTATTATGGATTTCTATAAATTTGCAGGCATCACCCGCACGGTATCCAGCCAGATTCCTTATGACCGGACAGCCCTGCGCGATCTATTGTCCGTGCGCTACTTCCTTCAGGATGCACAAACGCCGGCAGATCCGGGAGATTCTTCACAAGAACTTTTGTCCGCCTATCAGTCGGTGACAAAAGAAAACGGATATTTTGTTTACGAAAATAAAAATTACCAGCATATGGGAACTATTTTTTCCTATTATATGAAACGTTCCGAATACGAAACTCTTTCTGAAACCCAAAAGGATGCGGTACTCCTTCATGCCATGGTGATTGAAGATAAAGACTGTGAAAATTTGGAAGATTCTCCCGAGGTTACGCTTCTCTCCGCCGAGGATTTTAAAGAAATGACAAAAGACAGCAGACCGGAAGATGACGAAAACGCTCAATGTACCGCCCTCAACCAGACAGCTGCCACAACATTCTGCTATGATAATACCAGCCTTACTTTTACCTATGATCATGCGAAAAGTGGTCTGGCATTTTTATCCATTCCTTACAGCAGCGGTTTTACTGCTTATGCGGACGGAAAAGAAATACCTCTTTTCGTAACCGATGGCGGCCTGATGACGACAATATTACCTGAGGGTACGACTAATCTTGCGCTTGTCTACCGGGAACCGGGGCTGGTACCGGGCATTGTAATCAGTCTGATCGGGATTGCTCTGCTCGCCGTATGGGTATTGTGGCACAGACGCTTTCTGAAAAGGAATGTCGGTCGATAAGAGATTTTCTTCCCCATTCATTAAAATCCACCATTTTGATATGCTCTGGCAATGACATACGATGGTTCATAGAATGCACTGCAATTGTAATTATCAATAACTTCACAAAGTTCGTCATTATAAACCCGAATGATCGCCTCTACATAATTTTCTTTGGAAGACATCGTATCTCTTACCAGTCTCTGATATACCGCCCCCATATCCAACGCAGAGGGGATAATTTCTGCGAGTTCCCTGTCAACGGCTGTAATATCAAAATTCCCTTCCTTTAAGTCATATTCTTTAATCCAATCATTCTCGACTTGAAGTGGATTTTCGCAATGCAATACATTGGCACAACTCAGCAAATGATATAATTCCTCTTTTCCAATTGCATTTACAACATATTTGTTTTTCTGCTTAATGTGACGTGCTACCCTTTCGATCATATAACAGATAAAATAAACGTCATCTAACTGTATCTCTTCCTCCGGAAAATACTTATTTTTCATAGTGTATCACTTCCTTCAAATGTCAATGTTTTCAATGCCTCTTCGGTGCAAAACACAATCTGGTGCGTAGGATAATTGAACTTTGCAATTTCCCAAAATGCTTTTCGAGGAATTCTTCCATCTATAAAGGCTTCCACATAATTCCAAATCTGATCATCTGCCATTGGTCCCTCAATAATATCATAATCATGTTCTATACCTCTGCGGCAATTCACAACAAAATCCAGCCATTCATCTGTCATTTCTTCAAATTTTAACACTTTTAACCCAGAATCCTGCACATACTTATAACGATTAATGACTGAATTTCCCTTTTTGGTCATTGCCCATCGTTTCGCCTGTTTAAACAAATTTGTACAATAAAAACCATATCCAAAATCTTTATAAAAACCATTCTGAAGCACTCGCGGAACCGGTACTTCTACGTTACTTCCATGGTATACAATATTCTGCATAGAATTCCCCCTGATAATTTTAGTAGAAAGGTGCCGCCACAATACATGCAACGGCACCTTTTTTCATTTATGCCGAACCCCTATCAGATCTCGACATCCTCACTATAATCTACATTCTCATAGCCAAAACCGAACATATGATAAAACTCATCCCAGTATTCTTTGATATCACCGAGAGTCTCGATGGATTCCGAATCTACTTTGTCCCATACTTCGGAGATCTTGTCCTGTACTTCCGGACGCATCTCATAGTCATCAAGGCGGATTCTTCCTTCCTCATCGGTTTCCGGGCCGTTTGGCAGTTTTTCCATAAACAGGCGGTCCATCTGCTCGATACAGCCTTCATGCAGCCCTGCATCTTTCATCACACGATAAATCAGGGAGATGTAAAGCGGAACAATCGGAATCGCTGCGCTGGACTGCGTTACAAGTGCTTTGTTTACGGATATGTATGCTTTTAATCCAAGGCTTGCAAAGTCCTCATTCATCTTCACGGAAGTCTGATACAGATGCTTTTTCGCCTGTCCGATGCTTCCCTCTTTATAGATCGGATGCGTAACTTCCGGTCCGATGTAAGAATACGCAAGCGTTACAGCATTTTCTGCTACGACACCGGCATCGGCAAGTGCCTGAATCCAGTCATACCAGTCTTCGCCGCCCATAACCTGGATCGTCGCCTGAATTTCTTCTTCTGTGGCAACCGGAACGGTCACCTCTTTGATCTCATTCGTGCGAAGATCAATGGTTTTATTGGTAAATGGCTCGCCCACGGTCTTCAGTACAGAAGAAACAGTCGTTCCATCCGGCAAGGTTCTGCGTGGTGCTGCC
>ERZ826016.3169-NODE-3169-length-11638-cov-5.056894_pt1 | contig 11638 bp, 10 predicted proteins | sample MGYA00519872_ERZ826016 | MGnify/ENA primary metagenome ERZ826016 (study PRJEB31778, sample SAMEA3449218) | human gut metagenome | biome: human gut; feature: human-associated habitat; material: faeces | place: United Kingdom | collected 2010/2012 ... | reverse complement strand
TACATCTTACAAATTAAAGATGTATATGAAATACTCACGCAAAATTCAGGCTAGATGAACTAGTGAATAGCGAGAGAAACAAAATCGAATGGAGCTCGTCAGGACTCTTTAACTATCCTTCTGAAAAAGATGTTCTGTGTCAGGTCGAAGCAATTAGCACCCAATTTTTGAAATCTGATTTTGAACATTTAGAAGCCAAATCACAAGCCGCATTACGAAACTTTGTTGATAACGAAGCTCCGGAATACAAAGGCTTTGTGAACAGGCAACGCGATCATTTGTTTGTGAAGCCTAATGCCTCGGTGTGCGAAATTAGAGACTATATTTGGGAGCAGTTTCACAAATACGAACGCAAGGAACGTCAGGAAGCCAATCACTTAATTGACGTTGATTGGTCAGGTGAAAATGCTGAAGAAAGAATCCAAGCGCTTGCAAAAAAGGTCGAACCAATTGTTTCGCATGATTTGGTGAAGTTTGCTGCCGCAAGGCACTTCTATCTCAAGATGTACAAAAAGGCAATGAGCCTAAAATCTGACGGCAAATATCAAAAAGAGAAAGCGATCCATTCTTTAATTTATCCTCTGAATGCAGATGATCAGAGTGAGATTGGCATGGATAAACAGAATCTCTGGTTGATAGATGACAGACTGACGTTTGTCAATTATCTGACATCAGATCAGCCGTTTTCCGCAATGCCGATCACGTCTTCGACCAGTAAGCAACGTATGGATATCGCGGCACTCAAGCTGTACTCAGTGGGCCCCTCTGATAACGCGGGCGAACTTTATATCATTGAATTTAAGCGTCCTGGAAGAAATGATTATGATTCTGACAACAATCCAATTTCTCAGGTGTTGGATTATGTGGACGAATTAAGAAATGGAAAAATCACAGCTGCCGATGGAACTGAAATCAGCAACGTTGATAAACTTCCCATTTATTGCTTTATCGTTGCGCAAATCACGCCTGCTTTGAAAAAACAGTGTCGAAATTCCAGTTTGCAAATGGGCGCGAGCGGTGATTATTTCTTTGGCGTTGTTGATGGCGTTTACTTCGAAGTAATGAACTTGAACTCACTGTACAAGAAAGCAAAGGAACGCAATCACGCCTTATTACAGGTGGCCGGACTGGACGGTTTTTAAGAGAAAGACTCTCTATTAATTCACAACAGGCTATCATGATGCACCAACTCTAGTCGTCTAGCCACATGACTTGATATGGCTCTCGTTGCTTGCATGTTGAGCTCTCTGAACCACCAACTCAAAAGGCCGCTGAAACACGCTCAGTGGCCTTTTTTGCGCCTCAAGCTTTCAAAAAGCATAAAATTCGCCAGTACAATGGCAAAAAATATATAAATTTCGCTATTACGATGGAGAATTTCACCGATGGCCTTTATCCAACGCGATTTAGAACCGCAATTGCTGAGTGAAACACCACCGAAAGCAATCGTCCTTTATGGTTCTCGTCACATCGGGAAAAAGACCTTGGTGACTCAACTAACCAAAACCGCATCGTCTGTTCGTTGGTTTGATGGTGATACGTTGACAGCACAAAACCAACTGCAGTTCAACAGCACCACCGATGTCGAACTCACACTTCGTCAGGCCGACATTATCGTCATCGAAGAAGCACAACGCATCCAAAACATAGGATTAATTCTCAAGCAGCTCGTAGACGAAAACATCCGGTTGAACCTTGGTAACAAGATAGTGGCTATCGCCAACACTTCGCTAGATCTCGCTAAGAGCGTGACAGAATGTGCTGTCGGCCGACTCGTTCATCAGCAGATGTGGCCACTTTCGATTTCAGAAATCGCGAATCACAAAAGCTGGGGCGACGTTTGTCAAAACGTTGAGCGGCTGATGATCTATGGTACCTATCCTGCTGTTTTGACAGATCCCGATTACGCCAAATTGACACTTAAAAGATACTACGACACACTTTTGTATAAGGACCTATTCGCGCTTCCAGATATCCGTCATCGCGACAAACTTATGCTTCTTGTCACGCGTCTCGCCTTTAACGTCGGCAAAGAGGTGAGTTACGAAAGCCTCGCTAGAGAAACTGGTCTCAACAAAATGACGGTTGCTGACTATCTTCAGCTCTTGGAGCAATGCTTTCTTATAAAAATTTGCCCGTCTTTTTCTAAAAACTTGAATAACGAGCTCAAAAAAGGCAAAAAGGTTTACTTTTGCGATAATGGCATTCGAAACGCCATCATTGGTGACTTTAGTCCCATGTCCGCAAGGCGAAATCAAGATGCAGAAGCATTGTGGGAAAACTTCTTCTATATGGAACGCGTTAAGTTGCACAGCCTTCGCAATGACGGCATTGACCTGTACTTTTGGAGAACGACGAGCAACACGCCGCACGAGCTTGACTTCTTGGAAGTCAAAAACGAAACCATTCGAGCATTTGACTGTAAGCTCTCACCGAACGCCAAAGCTCGACCAGGCAAATTCACAACGGCCTATCCTGATGCGCCGATTCAAGTCGTCACGCCTAACGATTTGATGAAGCTCTGGCTGCTTGATCGTTGAACTCTCAGCTAACAACTCAAAAGGCCGCTGAAACCAGCGGCCTTTCTGTTCATACTGAGAGGAGAGACATCAGCCTCAGATACGCGTCGACTCAGCTTTAATTTCTTCAGCCTTCTCGGTTGCGGCTTCGCCCGCTTCCTTAGCCTTTTCGCCTGCCGCGTCTAATAAATCTGCTGCGGCCTTCTTTGTATCTTCAGGCAACTCGGCAACACGGTCTTTCACAGCATCTTTGGCATTATTGACAGCCTTTGCAGCTTCATCCTTCAGATTGTCAACGTGCTCTTTGACACCAAGCTGCTCCGCTTTTTCGTCGATCACCGTACCGACTTTAGAAGCAGTTTCTTTAGCGGTTTCGATATCTTCTTGGCTACAGCCAGCCAACAGGCTACCCGTCAAAAGGCTCGCACAAAGAAGCGCCATTGTTGTTTTTCTCATGAGCTTATCCTCGAATTGGTATCAATGATCACCAAAGTATATCGAAGACTCTAGCCATGGACTGTTTCTAGCGCCCTCATCAAACGAAACAATTGCAACGGATTATTGTCGCCAACAAAACCATACCTCTGCCGACATCAAGTCATCTGATGACTGTCGCATAAGGACAACTCACAGAAGGTGCTTTATGCTCAACAACCAATCTTTTACGCCAGACTAGATTGAGACGCCGGGCGCGGTCTTAATTGATCTTCTAGAAGAGCACGACCTCAGAGGTTCACGATAAGCAAAGCTAGACAACGCCAATGCTTTTGCTACTTTGAATGGCAGAAAAGAGAAAGCCCTTGGCTATAGGAAACCGAAATCTCCAAACCAAGGGTCGTGCTACGCATAATTAGAGCACTGCTAACAAACGAAGTCAAGTGCTTGATCACTTATACACAACAAGCACGGTCTCATGGCGTCATCACTGACAGAATTAACGCAAGCTGCTCGTCATACCACGGATTAAATGTGAGACGCGCATGATTACGATCATCAGGTTGATGGCGTTCGCCTGAGAACCAAACAGGCGCTCCTTTTTCACACGCTTTTGAGTCGTCTTTGGATTGGCCGTTCCAACAAATGCGCACAGTCCCCTTGAGACCATAGGCAGGATTGTCAGGTCGATAGGTCATCGCCATATGCGAAAAGCTGGTCACCAGGGCGTCTGGCACAGTCTCAGCAAACACTTTGACGCGATCTGAAAGACCTTCAGCATTTTTCTTATCGCCATACCAAACGAGGCGTGTTTTAGGGTTACTCAATGCCTTGTCAAAGCGAGGCAAAAGATCTTCGGTTTCAACAAGACCGTCGTGCGCGGCCAACATAACGATTGAAGCCCCTTCCCAAGGCTTTTTTTCAAACGCAGTCAACACATCATCGGCACGCGTCATGGTGTGGTAAAAAGCCGCAAAGCCTTTGATGGGCACCACAAAATACTGAAAAGGATTTTGACCGCCATTAGGTCGACTTTCAGGCGTCACGAGCCAGTCTTTGACGTGCGAAACCGCTGGCGCCAACCAGGCAAACGGCGGACGCACTTCAACCGCTGGTGAAAATAGCACCAGGCCTTTGGTCTTCTCAGGATTCTTTTGTGCGTAATCAAGCACCAAATTGCCGCCCGTTGAATACCCACCCAACCACATGGCATCGACTTCTTTAGCAAGGATATCCGCTTGTTCTTTGACCACACGTTGCCAATCGTCTGAGGTTGATGCCATCATGTCTGCCGGCTTAGTGCCACAGCCAGGCAACAAAACCGTACGAACCAAAATCCCTTCTTTCGCTAATGATGTCGCAATATCAGCAAAAGACCACGGCGAATCCCCTAACCCATGAACCAATAAGATCCCACGTCCATCAGGTTTTTCAGGCCGATATTCTTTAGGCAAATTCGCTGCCAACTCAAAAGCCCGTGCATCGTCCGTTTGAGAGACATAATTGCGATGCGCTTCAACCCACGCTTTGGCATCTGCTTGATAAGCCGCAAAGGACGATTGTCCTAAAGGCATAACGTCTAGCGTTGTGGCATCAGACGCAAACAGATTCGAAGCAAAGACAGTAAGTAGGCTACCTAAAAGTAGCGAAGCAGTGAGTGACGGTGTAGACATGGGCTTCCTTTGGCGTTGAAAAGTCGTCAATTAAGTCTACCAATCTAGCGCACAGATGCTAGCGCGCAAACATTCGAACACAGATTATGTTGTTACGCTCAGAACACTCAATGTCATTCGACGTCGTTCGCAAACATCATGGTTCGAGCCAAGGTACCTTTTCAGCTACGACGGAATCTGTCATAGGCGAGGTACCCAATACCTGACTTTCAAATCTATCTATCGGGCTATCTATCAAAATTCACTACCAGGAAGCTGTAATTGCGCCGTCCAGTCCTGAATCTACAGTGCTTACACAAAAGCCCCGCATTTATCACAAACACGGGGCTAAGAGTTAGTGTAGCAGTTCAACTTAATTATTGACCTACAGGTGCCGGCGGCAGATCAGGTTTTTCTCCCTTTTCAACCTTCATTAATTGCTGACCAAACGCAGCCGCATAATTAGCAATACCTTGCAAGGTCAAAACACCTTTTTCATTGGCCGGGCCTTGAGCACCGAGCTCAAACTGACCTTTGCGGAAACTTTGGAAAATGATTGCTTCCAAACCATCCTGCTTTTGATTAAGCTTCACAGCGTACGAAAAACAATGCTCACATGCTTCAAGATTAGCCTCAGCAGGCAGCACCTTGACATCGAAGCCGACATACTTCACACCAGCAGAAATAGCCTCGAGTAGTTCAGGTGTATTGAGACGTTGATTTGGAATCAAACAAAGCTGCGGCGCTGTAGCCGCTTCTTTCGTTTCCGTCACTTGCTCGGCCGGTGCTTCTTCGGTTGCCTCTTGCTTAAAGTTCGCACAACCCGTTAAACCTAAACTCAATAACGCGGCACTGGCCAGCGCCCAAGCTGTCTTTTTCATCACATCAATCTCCTCATTCGGTTGGCATCAGCCAAGCATGGTTCTATTAATCATAGCGAGTTTTGCGACGGATCGTTCGTTTCCTCTTCGCTATCACCGTGCGAAACCTGACGCATTGACAAGGGTTCTTTCGCAGGCGGAATCACACGAAGAATGGCATCGTTCAAAGCACGACCGCCTGCTGGCTTTTGCAAAATCAAGGGCATGGTCGCAGGTACCACACCGCCTTGCGTTCTGCGATGACGGTATTCACTTTCAATGATGTCCGCCGCAACAGCCGTCAAAAGCACCATCGGCACGGGGCGCTTTAAGTGCGCTTCAATCATGCCACCCGCCTCAAGTCCTGTGGGTTGATCGTCCCCTAAGTTATAGTCGCTCACCAAGGCAATGACGTCGGTCGCCTCTGCCGCTTCTTGATAGAAGGCTTCGCCGGGCTCTTCAGCCGCAAGCACCTTAGCGCCCCAACTTTCGAGCATGCTCTTCATAGCATCACGTACAAAGCGATTATCTTCTAGAAGCAAAATAGTGCCCGTGAGCATGCGAATTTCGTGACCCGCCGACAAAGATTCTTTGAGGCAATCAGCTTGCTCAGACTCATCAATATTAAAGGTCAACCGAAAGACACTACCGCGTCCAGGCTTTGAGCCTAAGGTGAGCCCCACACCCAGTTGACGCGAAATCCCACGCACAATCGAGAGTCCTAAACCGTAACCCGACCCTGGCAACGCTTTGCCGGCTGCCCCACGATAGAAGGTGCCAAAGATCCGTTCACGGTCTTCAGCGCTAATCCCGGGACCACAGTCATAGACCCCGATCGTCAGGCGACTACCTACACGACGCGCACCCAAGACAATTTCAGGCTTTTTGGCGGTCGACGGTTCTGAATAGGCAATGGCATTGCTAACCAAGTTTTTGAGGGCACGCTTCACCATCGTCACATCGGTATAAATCGTGACGGCAGGTGCCACCACACGAAGGACGAGCCCCTTCTTTTCAGCAATCGGACGGCATTCAGCGGCTAATTCGTCAAGCAACACAGGCACAGCCACGTGCTCAGGGTGCATTTCCATTTGCCCGAATTCCATACGCGTCACCGTCAGCACTTGTTCGACAAGCGTTGAAATCCCTGAAATCGCAATCGAAAGTTGCCCAATCACAGGCTCAGTCTGTGGGGTCGCGCGACGCTTCAAAATATCGATATAAATCCCCATGGCCTGCAAGGGCTGACGAATATCGTGGTTTGCTGCCGCAAAGAAGCGTGCACGACGTTCACTATCGAGCTGCATCGTACGACGTGCGTTTTCTGCCCGCGAGATTTCAATACGCAAGCGTTCCACCAAACGTTGGTTTTGTGCGTCAGTCAAAATGGACGACACCACGAGCTCGTTGAGCTTACGCCCCGAATACAAAATAAACCCGGTCGTCACAATGATGATGCCCGCAATCATCAGTTGACTAATGCCATACTGCGCAGCAACCGCAAAGACGAGCGGCGTAAGCGACAAAATCGTAAAGGCCGTGAGTGAAGGCAACCAGCAAGAATAAACCGGCCAACTCGCAAACGTCACCGCCACGATCACGGCCACGGTTACCATCTGCGAGATCCCTGAGAGCGGAATCATAAAAGCGGGCCCAGCGATCCCCCAAATAATCCCCGACGCAATCGCTAAGGCCGTCCAACGACGAATCCAAAGACGAATACGCGAAACACGATCGCGGTCACGCCAAAAGTGTCTGACGTATCGTAGCGAGAGCCAAATATGAATAAGCCCGCAACAAAACCAAAAGATCAAGAAGTAGTCATTGATTTCTAATGACCAAAACATGGCCGTCAGAGACACCATCCCCGTAAACTGGGCAGCAACAGCCACAGGGAATAACTTCAAACTCGTCAAAATGAGTTTAGAAAGCGTTCTCGCCGTAATATGGTGTGAGGCGCTCGTCAAAAAAAAGACGCGCAAAAAGCGCCAAGTTTGTTCACGAAAAGGCAAAAGTTTCACTGGTTAAACTCCACTCAAACGAGCCATCCCTTCTTGTACTTGGCAACGCACACGTCCGCCCACAGGCAACGAACACTTACGGTGAATGTGTCCAAAGGGTAACCCCGTGACAAAGGGCACACCGGTACGCTGAGCCAAATAGTCAAGCGCCATTGCTAACGAAAAATCCCCCGTCCAGCCCACAGGACGGTCTGCCCCTTGCATGTCACCCACAATCACAAGCTTTTGACGGTCAAGCACCCCAGCGAGCTTCAGGGTCATGAGCATGCGTTCGATGCGATAAGCGGGTTCTGCCACATCTTCAATAAAGAGAATGTCGCCCGCGTGCTCATTTAAGTATGGCGTCCCCACTAGCGACGTAAGCACTGCCAAATTGCCACCCCACAAGGTGCCCGTCACGTCAAGCGTGTGCTTCAAGTCCGTACACCAAGTCACGTCTAAAGGTCGCAAACCTAAAACCGTTGCCAATCCCTCTAAGGTCAAAGGGTCTGGGTTAATCAGGTCTCTCAAGGTCGGCCCCTGCCAACACACTTGGTTTGTTTTGGCAAAATACGCCAAATTCAAGGCCGTAAAGTCAGAAAAACCTACCATCGGGGTTGTGACCCCTTCTAAAGCCTGCCAATCGATCAGATCTAACAGTCTCGCTGCCCCGTAGCCACCTCGCATTGCCATGACAAGATCAGCATCCGTTTGGGTCATCGCAGCCACAAAATCTCGCGCACGAATGTCGTCAGACCCCGCAAAGCGAGCGGTTTCTTGATAGGTGCTTGGTAACTCACGCACACGAAAGCCCAAGTTTTGAGCCGCAGCAAAAGCCTCTCGACGAAGAGGCCAATCGATGCCCCCTGTTGCCGTCACCCACTGGCGAGAGGGTGCTGTGACCGCGAGCGTCTTACCTTCAAAAGGCGCGCTCGTCTGGGTCGATGTAGTATGGTCTACCGTCATCACGCTTCCTCCTTGCCACCACGACGTTCAGCAAAAAAGGCCGTTAAAAGCGCTTTAGCTTCATCAGCGAGCACCCCACGACGCACCCAGGGGCGATGGTTAATCCCCGGCAAATCAAAAAGCGACAAAGCGCCGCCAACTGCGCCCATCCGTGGATCACTCGCGCCAAATACCACACGCGAGGGACGCGCCTGTACAATCCCGCCCGCACACATCGGACAAGGTTCAAGCGTCACATAAAGTGTCGCATTCGTTAAGCGATGGTTTTTTGCGACTTTGGCACCCTCACGCAAAACGAGCATTTCTGCGTGCGCGGTTGGATCACTATCACGCAAAGTGCGATTACCAGCACGCGCCACGATCACCCCCTCTTCAACGAGCACAGCCCCCACAGGCACTTCGCCAGCCTGAGCAGCCGCTTGCGCTTCTTTAAGAGCCTCACGCATAAAGCATTGGTCAGCTTCGTCGTCTACAGGTGGTTCACCACTATTCACAGCACGGTTTTTGGCTTGTAAGACTTCACGGGTTCTTGCGCGCCGTGCTGCCAAAATCGCTTGGGCTGATTCCAGTTCATCTGTTAAGCGTCTAGCGGTCACCCCAGGGCGCGGCATCAGATCGTGCGTCAAGCCTTCAGGTTGTTCGTTCATTAAGCCGATCGTTATCGCTTCATCAATCAAAGCGTCTGGTGTCACGTTTAGCCAGTCACCCGCCTCAGACAAGAAGCGCTCGGCTAAAAGAACCGCGTCAGCACGGGTCACCAGATTTGGCACACTCAATAACCAAGCCCCAATCACCACACGGACATAGTCATTTGACGTACGCGCAAGACTCTCGAGTGAACTCCCGCGACGAATCGTCAGGGCACTAAAGGTCTCAATATCAGCCACAGAATAATCTTTTGAAATGAACGTATACATAAGAAATCGTTTCGCTTTTTTTCACCCCTGCCTTGACGCTAGGATTCAACACTACAATACGTGTTACCAACAAAAATTTTAGGATTTCCTTCCAATGAAAACCCTACTTACTTCCAGCGCTTTGGCGCTATCTTTAATCGCAACGCCCATTTTAACGGCTCAAGCTGCATCGAACGATCGTCCTAGCGACGTATTGGCGGACTGTCTTTATCGTCATGCAAATGCCAACGACAAACAAGTCTTTGTGCAATGGGCTTTTGTGACCTTAGGCAAAACGTCGGCCGCTAAAAAGGTCGAGACCATTCCACAAGCCAAAATCACCGACATCGAAACCAAAGCGCAAAAGACGTTGACGCACTTAGTCGTTGGCAAATGCTCTGCACCCGCCATGAAGGTGCTTTGGAACGATCCTAAAAACGGGCTTCAAGATACACTCACGAGTCTAGCCCGTCAGCTCGTTGATGCTGAAATGAAAAAGCGCAGTTCGCCGTTGCTTGCGCTGACGATTACGGACTTGTTGAAAAAGTAAGTCACCAAAGCTTAAGCACTAGCGCAAAACGCCTCGAATCGCAGCATGCGTATCCGAGGCGTCTTTGTTTGGTTAGTTGGACCAAATGCGATGTGTTATTCAAACACTTCAATCGAGCGTTTGTCGATGAATCACAACCTTAAATTGGTTTTGAAACCGATCATCGATCAAATCGATTTGAGGATACGCTTTCAATGCTCGGCGGATGCCGCTACCAAGACCTCGGTAAGGCAACATTTTGGTCGCAAAGGAGGCAAGGATTGGATTACGTACATTCGAATTGCCCATCTTGATGTTTTCGATCGTGAGGTTATTTGGTAAGTGGCCAGGACTAATAATTTCTACACGATCCGCAAAAATCAGCACGCGGACGGGTGCCGAAATGAAATAATCACGATGAATCAAGGCATTGGCGATCAACTCTTCGAGCGCAATACGCGGAATTTCAGGTTCACCCAATGAATTAAAACCTTGTTCTTTTTGCACATGGCGAATATTGCGTAAGACAAAACTCAATGTGTATCGATACACATCTGACAACTTGCCTGTAATGTCTTGGCTATCAATATAAGTTTCATCCTCAATATCAACACCTGGAAACGCCACAGCTTTCACAATAAAGACAGGTAGACGAACATAGGATTTAGAAGAAAACAACAACATCCCACAAATGTTGAGTCGACCGTTATGAGCTAAGTTCATATTTTCCAAGAGTTGCGCTCTCGAAATACCTTGATCCTCAACGCGCTCACCGTATTCTTTTTCAAAAAACGCATCGAAGAACTCAACATCAAGATCATCTATAGAACTTCCGTTTACCGGAGTCTCATCTGCATGAATTAAATTTGCGGCCTGAAAGATTCTTTGCAACTCTTCACGCGCTGTCACCCGACGTTTATCAGAACCAGACTTCACCCAAATATAGCCATTGCTATCCATATAAGGCTTATTTAGACCTTCCTCAACAGTTAAAAGCAGAACTTTTCCCTCGGGCAAAGTGAAATTTTGAGTAATAGGATTAATCGCAGGTCTAACAATCGTGGACGCGGCATTGGCAATATTTTGATTGATTCTACGAATATCTTCGTCATCCAAACCTGATAACGAGCCATCGTCATTGACACCAATGAGAATCATGCCGCCGCTTGAATTTCCAAAAGCAACCATCTCTGACGCTAAGGAATTTACATTCGTGATATCAGCTTTAAATTGATGTCGATAATCCTCTCCATTAGCAATAATTGCTAAGAGCTCTCCAACTTCCATGATTCGTATACCTTTTAATGCTTCGCGCCAGCTTGCGCGGCATCACCAATATGTCATTGACCAGCGGACAGTTTATACCACCCAACCATGAAGATGCTTTGGAACGTTCTTAAAAACGGAGCGCGAGCCACACCTACGAGTCTTGCTCGTCAGCTGAGTAAGATCCATGCATCTGTGTTGAGTAGAAAGTTCCGCTCACTCATGCCTTCTACTTGACGAGTCCATACGAATCGACCTCTACTGACATTGAACACAAGATCAAATCGAACGGAATCGAATGTCAAAAGCCACTTATCGAATGGAATCTCATGAAATCTAATGAAATCTAATGAAATCTAATGAAATCTAATGAAATCTAATGGATTCTAATGGCCTTCTAATGGTATCGAATTAATAATCGTATGGATCTCGATCTAAACGAAAAATCATCACCTTCGATCTAGCCTGAATTTTGCACAAGGTTATCTTCAAAAGAAAAAATTAGTATTTACTGG
>ERZ826016.3164-NODE-3164-length-11659-cov-7.041365_pt1 | contig 11659 bp, 12 predicted proteins | sample MGYA00519872_ERZ826016 | MGnify/ENA primary metagenome ERZ826016 (study PRJEB31778, sample SAMEA3449218) | human gut metagenome | biome: human gut; feature: human-associated habitat; material: faeces | place: United Kingdom | collected 2010/2012 ... | reverse complement strand
GTACAAGACCGATTTCTATTGGACTTGGGACAAGACCGACGATGAGATCGACGCCATCTTCACCGTGGCCGACGCCCTGCGCGACCTGCGCGAGCGCAACAAGAGCACCCGTGTGTTCGATTCCGGCCTGGGCATCTCCATCTTCCGCGACAACTCCACCCGTACCCGCTTCTCCTTCGCCTCCGCCTGCAACCTGCTGGGCCTGGAGGTCCAGGACCTGGACGAGAAGAAGTCTCAGATCGCCCACGGCGAGACCGTCCGCGAGACCGCGAACATGGTGTCCTTCATGGCCGACGTCATCGGCATCCGCGATGATATGTTCATCGGCGAGGGCCACAAGTATCAGAAAACCTTTATGGACGCCGTGAAGGAAGGCTACCGCGACGGTATCCTGGAGCAGCAGCCCACCCTGGTGAACCTGCAGTGCGATGTGGACCATCCCACCCAGTGCATGGCCGATATGCTGCACGTCATCCACTACTTCGGCGGCGTGGAGAACCTGAAGGGCAAGAAGGTCGCTATGACCTGGGCCTATTCTCCCTCCTACGGCAAGCCCCTGTCCGTGCCCCAGGGCGTGATCGGCCTGTTCACCCGCTTCGGCATGGACGTGACCCTGGCCCATCCCGAGGGCTATGACGTGATGCCCGAGGTGGAAGAGGTCGCCCGCAAGAACTGCGAGAAGTACGGCTCCAAGTTCCACAAGACCAACAGCATGGCCGAGGCCTTCAAGGATGCCGATATCGTGTATCCCAAGAGCTGGGCTTCCTATGCCGCCATGGAAGAGCGCACCAAGCTGTACGCCGCCGGTGACAAGGAGGGCATTGACGCACTGGAGAAGCGCCTGCTGGCCCAGAACGCCCAGCACAAGGATTGGGCCTGCACCGAGGAGATGATGAAGCTCACCAAGGACGGCAAGGCGCTGTACCTGCACTGCCTGCCTGCCGACATCACCGGTCTGAGCTGCACCGAGGGCGAGGTAGACAACTCCGTGTTCGACCGCTACATCGTGCCTCTGTACAAGCAGGCCTCCTACAAGCCCTATATCATCGCCGCCATGATCTTCATGGCCCAGGTGAAGGATCCCGTCAAGGCCCTGATGGAGCTGGACGAGACCAAGGACACCCGCAAGAAGTTCTAAATAATCGACCCGATAGCGGGAGGGGCTCCCCCTCCCGCTATTTTCTGTCCCCTGCCGCATTTTTGTGTAAATGTTGTGGGTGATAGATATTGTGTACTGTATACAATCTGTGTTATACTATCTGAGACCGTCTCCCCCGCGCCCTGAAAACGCCCTTTCCCCCTGCGCTTCAGAGCGGGCACACGGAGACGAAAAAAACGAAAACAGTGAGGTAGAGCATTATGTCTAAGAGAATCGTTATCGCGCTGGGCGGCAACGCACTGGGCAATACCGCCGCTGAGCAGCTCCAGCTGGTCACCGAGACCGCCAAATCCATCGTGGATCTGATCGCTGCAGGCAATGAAGTCGTGGTCGCCCACGGCAACGGCCCCCAGGTGGGTATGATCAATCTGGGCCTGTCCACCGCTGCCGAGGCCAAGGCCATCAAGGCCGATATGCCCTTCCCTGAGTGCGGCGCCATGTCCGAGGGCTACATCGGCTATCACCTGCAGCAGGCCATCGGCAATGAGCTGGCCAGCCGCGGCATGGACAAGCCCGTGGCCACCATCGTGACCCAGACCGTGGTGTCCAAGGACGACCCCGCCTTCCAGAACCCCACCAAGCCCGTGGGCGCTTTTTATGACAAGGAGACGGCGGACCGCATCGCCGCCGAGAAGGGTTACACCATGGTAGAGGACGCCGGCCGCGGCTATCGCCAGGTCGTTCCCTCCCCCAAGCCCTTTGACATCGTGGAAAAGGCCAGCATCAAGGCGCTGGTAGACGCCGGTCACGTGGTCATCGCCGTGGGCGGCGGCGGCATCCCCGTTATCCGCGAGGGCAGCAAGCTCTCCGGCACCCCTGCCGTCATTGACAAGGACTTCGGCAGCGAGCTGCTGGCCGAGCTGCTGGACGCCGATATGCTCATCATCCTGACTGCCGTGGAGAAGGTGGCCATCAACTACAACAAGCCCGATCAGAAGGGTCTGGACGATCTGACCCCCGCCGAAGCCTACAAGTACATGGAGGAGAACCAGTTTGCCAAGGGCTCCATGCTGCCCAAGGTCCAGGCCGCGGTGAAGTTCGCCGAGTCCAAGGCCGGCCGTACCGCCCTTATCACCCTGCTCGAAAAGGCCAAGGACGGTATCGAGGGCAAGACCGGCACCCGTATTCATCAGTAACGCGCTTATCCCTGCCATATGGAACGGGTATTTCGGAACGGGAAATTTCTATCAAATGCCGCATACTGCACAAGATTTACAAAGATTTTTTGTGCGTCAGAAATAAATTTTGCCGTAATTCACATTTTCTGTTGAAATCGGCGGTGAAATCCTGTATAATACTTACGTTCTTATGAGTCGCGTGAATACCGGGCCAGACGCCCGTTGTTCAGACGCACGTCAAAATTTGCCTTACTTTCAGGCGTGCGTCACATATTTTAAGGAGGAAAACAAGAATGAAAAAGTTCCTTGCAATGCTCCTCGCCCTGGTCATGGCTCTGAGCCTGGTGGCCTGCGGTGAGAAGAAGGACGACACTCAGGGTAACGGCGACGGTGATGCTACCGCTGCCAAGGTCAAGGTCGGCTTCATCACCCTGCATGATGAAAACTCCACCTATGACAAGAACTTCATCGATGCCGCCAAGGAAGCCTGCGCCAACCTGGGTCTGGTCGAGAATGAGGATTACTTCATCAAGACCAACGTGGGTGAGACCGAGCAGTGCGCCGAGGTCGCCGCTGATCTGGTGGATGCTGGCTGCAACATCATCTTTGCCGACAGCTTCGGTCATGAGCCTTACATGATCGAGGTCGCCAAGGCGAACCCCGAGGTGCAGTTCTGCCACAGCACCGGTACCCGCGCTCACACCGAGGGTCTGGCCAACTACCACAATGCCTTCGCCTCCATCTATGAGGGCCGCTATCTGGCCGGTATCGCTGCCGGTCTGAAGCTGAACGCGATGATCGATGCCGGCGACATCAAGGCTGACGAGGCCAAGATGGGCTATGTGGGTGCTTTCACCTACGCCGAAGTGGTTTCCGGTTACACCTCCTTCTATCTGGGTGCCAAGTCCGTCTGCCCCACCGTCACCATGGATGTGACCTTCACCGGCAGCTGGTACGATGAGACTCTGGAGAAGGAAGGCGCCGAGAAGCTGATCCAGGGCGGCTGCAAGCTGATCAGCCAGCACGCCGACTCTCTGGGTGCTCCTACCGCCTGCGAGAACGCCGGTGTTCCCAACGTTTCCTACAACGGCTCCACTCAGGCTGCCTGCCCCAACACCTACATCATCTCCTCCCGCATCAACTGGGCGCCCTACTATGAGTATGCCATCAAGGCTGTCATGGACGGCACCGCCATCGATGTTGACTGGACCGGCACTCTGGCCACCAACTCTGTGGTCCTGACTGACCTGAATACCACCGTGGCCGCCGAAGGCACTGCCGAGGCCATTGCCGCTGCTACCGAGAAGCTGGAGAAGGGCGAGATCCACGTGTTCGATTGCTCCACCTTCACTGTGAAGGGTGAGACTCTGACCTCCTACCAGGCTGACGTCAACGCCGACAGCGATAACACCCCCGACACCGAGGTCGTGCATGACGGTTACTTCGCTGAGTCCGAGAAGCGTTCCGCTCCTTACTTCGATCTGGAGATCGACGGCATCAACCGTCTGGATGTCAACTACGGCGGCTAATAGCCAGGTTTTCCAACAGCATATTGCACCACAACGAGGTGGGCTGCACAGGCAGCCCACCTCTTGCTTTTTCCCTCCTACACGCGGCTTTGACGATTTACACAAAGAGAATGACTCTTTCTTGTGTAACCTCACATTCTTTGTATATACCTGACAAATTTTTTGCTGATTTTGATTTACAACGCTCACCATGTATGGTAGAATAAGTCGTATGGAATTTATCCCCGGCGTATTCGAGGTGTTGCAGCCATCTGCGCCGAAAGAAAGGATGACAGCCTTGGAAAAGAAATGCGCGATCAGAATGGAGAACATCACCAAGCGGTTCGGCAGCAAGGTCATCGCAAACAAAGATGTAAACCTTGAACTGTACGAAGGCGAGATCCTGTCCCTGCTGGGCGAGAACGGCAGCGGCAAGACCACGCTGATGAATATGCTCTCCGGCATCTACTTCCCCGACGAGGGGCAGATCTACGTCCACGACAAGCCTGTGACCATCGCATCTCCCAAGGATGCCTTCGATCTGGGTATCGGCATGATCCACCAGCACTTCAAGCTGGTGGACGTGTTCACCGCGGCGGAGAACATCGTCCTCGGTCTCGACGAGCCGGGCAAGCTGGACATCAAGGCCGCCAACGCCAGGGTCAAGGAGATCTGCGACCGCTACGGCTTTGACATCGACCCGACCAAGAAGATCTACGATATGTCCGTCTCCCAGAAGCAGACGGTCGAGATCGTCAAGGTCCTCTACCGCGGCGCGGACACGCTCATCCTCGACGAGCCCACCGCCGTCCTCACCCCGCAGGAGACCGAGAAGCTCTTCAACGTGCTGCGCAATATGCGCGCCGACGGCAAGGCCATCGTCATCATCACCCACAAGCTGCACGAGGTCATGTCCCTGTCGGACAAGGTCGCGGTGCTGCGCAAGGGCCAGTACATCGGCACGGTCAACACGAGCGAGACCAACCCGCAGGCGCTGACCGACATGATGGTCGGCCACGCGGTCACGCTCAACATCGACCGTCCGCGCTATGAGAATCCCGTCCCGCGCCTGACGCTGCAGGACGTCACCTGCTACGACAATGAGGGCGTCGTCCGCCTCGACCACGTCTCCTTCACCGCTATGGGCGGCGAGATCCTCGGCGTGGCGGGCATCGCCGGCAGCGGTCAGCGCGAGCTGCTCGAGTCCATCGCCGGCCTCTATCCCGTCGCCGAGGGCAGCAGCATCCGCTACACGCCCGAGGGCAAGCACATTGAGATTTCGGCGGCAAGAACCGGAAACAGCGTGCGCCTGTCCGTGTTCAATGAAGGTGAAGGTCTGCCGGAGGAGGAGCTGCCGAAAATCTGGGAGAAATTCTACCGCACCGACCGCGCCCGTACCCGTGAGGCCGGCGGCACCGGCATCGGTCTGTCGCTTGTCCGCGCCATCGCGGATACCCTGCACGGCGCCTGCGGCGCGGAGAACGTCGAAGGCGGTATCTGCTTCTGGTTTGAACTGCCGGATCTGCTGCCCGCAGAGGACAGCGAGATAAAAGACTGAATTTGTCGAATAGAAAATTGAAAATCATGCTTGACAACTGCTCTATCCTATGGTATAGTATATAAGCACTCTGAGAGAGAGTTGCGATAAAATCTATATCGCGGGGTAGAGCAGTTGGTAGCTCGTCGGGCTCATAACCCGGAGGCCGCAGGTTCAAGTCCTGTCCCCGCAACCATGTTTAACCGCTGATTTCGTTGAAATCAGCGGTTTTTTTTGTATTTTTTCGAGCACTTAGAAAACCTCCGGGTAGGCGACCCCGGAAATGGAAAGTCGTATGGAAAGACAGTGGTATCAAAAAAATGCACGACGTGAAGGTGCTTTTTTTGATACCTGAAATCAAAATTCTGAGTATACTTCGAGCAGCAGGCGAAAAAGTCAAGGAGATATAAAAGCAATGCTATTAAGCGGGGAATGCATCAACACCTACATAACTTTCGATTTCAATGGCAGCAGTGAGGTAACGTCAAAGACCATGACGGTCATCTACGGCGAGTGCTTGCTCTGAATCTATGCCGACACGGTGAGGTAGCGTCTGTCGGTTGATGATGCCAGTGATGGTGACAGCAATGGCAAAAGCACTAGCGATTATTGACAGGCGGAGAACTGGACCCTGTATGCATAGGTGGCGCGAATGCGATTATGGCAGCAGCACTGCTCGATTGCGCACGGCACAGCAGGTCCAGCGGATGCAGGCTGGGCAGCCCAGAAGAAAACGCCTCCGTAAAGCCCTGGCTCAAATGCAGGAACTTTTCAGAGGCGTCAAGGCCGGGCGCAAGGCGCACCGCCTGGCAGAGCTTATCAAAGAGATACACGAACAGCAGATACGGGAGGTTGAGGATGAGGGCTTTTTTCCAGTCAACCGTCATAATTCCACACCCCGGTCTTTGGCCTTGACCTTCTCCCGCTGGCGGTGCTGGGCTTTGGCCTGTTGCTTCGCCTGATCCAGCTCCTTGCGGATGGAGGGCTTTTTCTCTTTCTCCAGGTTCTTTGCGGAGAACTCCCGGAAGGCCGCCGTGATGACATCGGCATCCCGGCCCTTGAAGAACATCAGGTAGCGGGGTATCTCGCCGCTGGTGTCCTTTTTCAGAGCGAAGTCAATGCCGTACTTCTTGGCGGTGGCGGAAAAGGCCCGGATGTTCTGGTTGGTGATCTCGATGTTGGAAACGCCGGTATTGTGCTTCATAAGCTGCCGGAGGGTCTGCTTGCCGTGGTGCAGCTTGGTCTTGTGGCCGGTCACTCCTTTTTGCATCTCGCCCAGTACTTTTTTCATGGCCTGTTGCAGCATCCCGGCGGAGAGCTTTGTAGCCTCCACGCAGAGAGCAACGGTGCGCTGGGTAACTTCTTCCTGCATGAGTGATTACCTCCTTTCTCCGCTGCCGTACAGGTCGTGGTTCACCAGGGACGCATAGTAGCTGTCGATGGTGGCCGGGGCGTTATACAGGGCAGCCAGCAGATATTTCTTGATGTTGCGGACATAGGTGGTGTTCTCCCGCATACGGTCCAGCACATACTCGATGTGGGAACTGTTCAGCTTCAGGAACCGGGATTTGACCACCTCCGCCGGATAGTCGTCCCCGGCAATGCGAATCATCTCCCTGCGGGAACAGACGGTATCCACCATGAGCTCCACCAGCTCGTCCAGACGGTCACGGTCCATGCGCTCGTTCTGTACGAGGATGTCATACTCGATGTTCTCCAAAATCAGTTCCCGATAGTTCTCTCGCTCCCGCATCCAGTCCTGTCCGGTCCGTTTGGCCCCTGCGGGGGTTTGGGGGCTTGATTGGATAGGATTTGATCCTTCCGTACTTGATGAATCAGTATTTTGTTCTTCAGGATTTCTTTTCTCTTTATTTAATTGCGGCCGGTTTTCCAGACATGGGTTATCCATATCCGGGTTTTCCGTATCTGGACAAGCCGTATCCGGCTCGTCCTCACACGGCTGGCCCGTGTCCGGGGGATGGGGCATCTCGTAGATGACATACTCCACATCCACGATCTTGCCCTTGCTGTCTCGCAGCCGATTGCGGACTATGTACCCGGCCCGCTCCAGTTCCTTCAGGGCGGAGCCAATGCTGTCTGTGCCCTCCTTGCAGATTTTGGCCAGGCCCCTGGTGGTGTAGTTCCAGTCCTCCGGCAAGGACAGCATCATGGAGAGCAGCCCTTTGGATTTCAGCGATAGCCCCGCGTTGCGTAGGTGGTGGTTGGACATCACCGTGTAGTCACGGGTTTTCTCAATGCGAAATACCGCTATGGTATCACCTCCTTTCGGCGGTTTGAAAAAGTGTTTGTTTTTGGGGAAAAGAGCGCCTCTATGCCGCCCGGATGCCCAAGAGGGGAAAACTTATGGGCAGTGGCCTTCGGTTGATTATAGAAGAAAAAACGTGGAATTTTCGACTCCTTTCTGTGCAGTTTTTAGGTGAGCCAAGGTGAACCTTACAGGTGTTTCAAAATGAGTCACAGATCAAGGGCTGAAACTGATGGGTATAAAAATCCGCCACAGAACATTCCTGCGGCGGCTATAAAATGTAAATTATCTTTGATGATAGAAGATATTGTTGCGAAAAAAATGGTATAATGCTATAATATTGAAAAGAGATTTCAATTACTTCTAATGAAATACAGTTTTGATGCCACATATCAGTCCTATGTTGCGTGGACATATGCACTTTTTCACTAATGTATGACTCATGTGTGATCTTATTATTTTGCAAGTCCAATGGTAGGCTATAGGATTTAAACATGAGGCACGATCAAGAGTGAGCTTGTATCTTTTTATATTGAGTAAATAGCTAAACACAAGATATGGAGATGAAAAATATGCCGAGTATAAAAAATTTTTTATTTTGTCTGAATACCAATAATTCGAATGGAACAAACAATGTCAATGGTATATTGTGCGCTATTACACCAGAATATGTTCCGGGTCTATATAGTTTTGGCGTAAACTTTGCTATTCTGGATTTAGCCGAAGGAACGCATAGTATCTGTTTGAACTTTAAAGATTCCGAGGGTACTTGCATAGCATCTATTGGAGAAACTCCATTGAATTATACTAAAGATGCTAATGATAATTTGCCAAATCAATATACTGGAGTTAATGTTGCTGCCAATTTGCAAAATGTTGATATTAAGCATTCAGGTATATATTCTATGGAAGTTATTCTTGATGGAACGACATTGGGAACATATGAGATATATGTAAAAGGAAAGAATGAGAGTGCATGATCATGACCAATACATGTACCTTTGCACCGACAATTAGGCTTTTACCATCGAATCAATTTTTTTATTCTGGGAAAGCAGTTTTATCATCATTTTATGATGTAAATAGCGGAAGAAAAGTTGTTAGTGCAGTATCTTCTTGGCTTTCTAATATGCATAATAGTCTCCAATGCCTGCATAATAGTGATTGGGAGGAAGGTATCCCTTCAGCCGAACTCACTATTACAGCTTGTGAGGAATCTAATATGCTTAAAGCTCAAAACCTTTTCCGGTTAGATGAAATAGCAGAACTTGAAGAAGATTGGAATGGCTATGGAGCAAAAGCGTTTTCGCGAGAACTAATTGATAAATGCAAAGGCATTATTAACGATTTGGAATTTCAGCCAAAGATTTTTCCTACTGGCCGACAGAGCGTTCAATTCCAATACGAACTTGAGGATCGAAGCTATCTGGAATTTGAAATCTTTGGAGAAAAGGTTTCTTGTTTAGAAGTTCCCAAGAGAATATACTCAAATGCGAATACATTTGAATTTCCTATCTCTGAAGCCCAAAGGATAAAGGAGATTGTAAAAAAGTTTTATGGACAAGACGGTAGTGCGGAGTGAAATATTGTATCGCGCGGTTAAACGATCTCAACCGGACACTATAGATGAGCATGGAAAACCAACCCCTGCACTTTTTAAGGACGACAATGGAGTTTCAGTAGACAGAGACGGAGGCCGGTTCGAACCTGAAATCATAGATTGTTTTAAGAATCGTTTTGGTCCGCGATTTAAAGCCTTATTTTGTTTTGGTGCAGATATATGCCTCGACAATAACATGGCAGTAATTCCTGATCATGACTATCACGCTGAAATTTTTGATGACTTTCAAAAGACACCCTTGAGTTCGTTAAAGGCACTGGTTCTGGCAGACTCTTGCAAGGCAGTTACATTTGAAAGCAATATTGCTTGGGTTAGCCCTATAAAGAAAGTTTGATTCGATAATGGAAGGAGCGTCGTAGGTTTTAAGCCTATGGCGCTCCTACCACTTATTCCGTTTCGTCGTCCAGTCCCTCCGCTTTTAGCCAGTCCTCAAAGGACTTTCTGGAGATGCGGATCATGTTGCCGATGCGGATCGTCTTGAACAACCCAGAGTTGGCGAGTTTATAGGCCGAGGCGCGGCCGATACCGAGAATGGCTGCGACGTCATTCACGGTGTATGTCCTGCTTTGGGGCGTCCCTTTTTCGTTGGTGCTCATAAAATGATCCTCCCTGCTAATAGCATTTTGAAATGGCCCCTGAATGCCCTCTGTCACAAGGGGTTCCTGCTAATACCTTGCTAATACGACATTTGAAAAGCCGTTGTAAGGCAGCATATTTCAGGGGAATTTGTGCAAATTGACCTGCCTCCAGGCAGCACAATTTGCGAAGAAACAACACGGGAAGATATGATATGAACAATGTGCGAAATGGTACGCCGTACTCCTAAGCGACAGGCCACTGGTTCGAACCCAGCCGGGGGTGCCAAAAATGACCGCTGTAAGCCGTTTTTCGATGGTTTACAGCGGTTTTTTGTTATCGTTTCTTCGGAGCATTCTTGCCGCTCCGCCGGAACGATTTTATACATTTCCCGCTGTATGCCTGCTAATTGGCTTCGAACTATTTTTCCGGCCTTGCTAATAAAAAACGCCGATTTGCTAATACGATTTTCCCGCCCTATTTTTCGGATGGGGCCGACACCAGCAATGCAGCCAGTGTGTTGGCCAGTTCTGGCGACTTGCGAAGCTGTTCCACCAGGGCCTCCAAATCCAATATGGCGGGAGCCGATTCCTTTGGTTCTTCCGGGGGACGAACCGAACGCAGGTCAGGATTAGCATAGAAGGCGCTCTCAAACTTCTGGGCGTTGATCTTGCGGTCCTCGTCCAGAATGTGGGCATATACGCTGGTGATCATGTCGATCTGAGCATGGCCCGTATCGCCCTGGGTGGCCTTCAGATCGCCGTGGTTGAGTTTCAGTTTGTAGGTGGTACTGGAATGACGGAGAGAATGAAAGACCACCTTCGGCAGCCCTGCGTCCTCACGGAGCTTTGCAAACTCTTTGAGGATGATCCGATCCTCGCAGGGCCGTCCATTGGGAAGTGCCACCACCAGATCGAAGTCCTGATATTCGTCGCCCAGGAAGCCTTTCAGCTCGTCCTGGGACTTCTTCCATTCCCGCAGGATGTAAGCCAGCGTTTTCGGCAGCCACACCTTACGGATGCTGGAATCGGTTTTCGGCTTTTTCAGAATAATTCTTGTGCTGGTGTTCGGCATGAGCGGAGTGAAGATGTAATAGATATCCTTCTCACCCAGCGTTTCAATCGCCCGTTTGGAAGCCCGTGTCAGCTCCTTGTCGATGTAGACATAGGCGTTATCCGCCGCAATATCTTCATCGGAAATATGGACGTTCTCCCAGGTCAGTCCCAGGATTTCACCCATACGCAGAGAACAGGCAAAGGAAAGATTCATTGCCACATTTCAGGCAAAATAATTGATAGTCCGCAATCCAGCCGACTCGTATTGATGAAAGCTCATAAGAATCCCAGTAGCAGCCCATGGCTATCGATACCTATACGCAATGGAGAATTTCAATATGATTTCTACGTTGATCATGAAGAAGTATACGAAGTCTTTATCTGGAATGATATGCTTACCGGTAGCTGGCTCCCTTCTCTCTTCTTTGCAGAAAATGGTCCTGTTTCTTTCACCCTATACCCGGCCAGTACCAGAAAACCGGGACTAGTGAGCACAAGTAACCCATTAACCTGTGAGTTACAACAATTGGAGAGTGAAAGAAAAGCCAAATTCAATTTTGACTCTTTATACGCTCAAATGAATAAATTATACGAAGAAAACCGTTTCGAAAGTGAAGCACTGCAAACTCTTTGGAAAAGAATCGAGCAAGTTAAGGACAACAATGAAGAACGAAATAATATCTACAGAGAAAGAGACCGTCTTGAGGAGAGCGGAGAAGCATACACGGAAGAAGGAAAAGCTCTTTTGGTAAAAATTAAGCAATTAAACGAAGAAATGAATCAATGGACTATAAAGCATATTAAACAGAATCCTTCCTT
>ERZ826016.3154-NODE-3154-length-11697-cov-9.115358_pt1 | contig 11697 bp, 9 predicted proteins | sample MGYA00519872_ERZ826016 | MGnify/ENA primary metagenome ERZ826016 (study PRJEB31778, sample SAMEA3449218) | human gut metagenome | biome: human gut; feature: human-associated habitat; material: faeces | place: United Kingdom | collected 2010/2012 ... | reverse complement strand
ACCGGCATCCGCCGGATGGAGTTTGACGATGCCGTCCTGGCCGCCTATGACAAAACAAAGGAAATGGGGAAAAACTGATGCGCATTGTTGTCAAAATCGGCACCAGCACGCTGGCCCATCCGGGCGGGCGGCTGAATATCCGCCACACCGAAGCACTGGTAAAAGTGTGGAGCGACATCAAAAACGCCGGGCACGAGCTGATTATTGTATCGTCCGGCGCAACCGGCCTTGGCGTGGGCAAGCTGCAGATTTCCCGCCCCAAAGATATGGTGACAAAGCAGGCCGCCGCAGCCGTGGGCCAGTGCGAGCTGATGTATACTTACGACAAGCTGTTTGCCGAATACAGCCACACCGTTGCCCAGCTGCTGGTGACCTGGGAGGACTTTGACCATCCCCACCGGCTGAACAACCTGCAAAACACGCTGGAGCGCCTGATCCAGCTGGGCGCTGTGCCGGTCATCAACGAAAACGACCCGATTTCCACCGAGGAATACTCCCTGGGTGATAACGACCGCCTGGGTGCCCTGATTGCCAAATACACCCACGCCGACCTGCTGGTGCTGCTGAGCGACATCGACGGCCTGTACACCGCCAACCCCCACACCCACCCGGAGGCAAGGCTGCTCCCGCTGGTGGAGCGCATCACGCCGGAGATCCTGGCGCTGGCCGACGGGGTCGGTTCATCGCTGGGGACCGGCGGCATGTCCACCAAGCTCCGCGCCGCCCAGCTGGTAACGGAACTTGGCGCAGACATGGTCATCGCCAACGGCTCCCACCCGGAGCTGCTGTACGACATTGCCGAGGGCAGACCGGTGGGTACCCGCTTTGCAGGCCGGAAGGAGAGCTGAACCATGACAACACAGGAAATTCTGGAAGCTGCACACGCCGCGAAGTCTGCACTGGCACTGGCGGATGAACAGACCCGCAAACAGGCGCTCTGGGGCATGGCAGACTGGCTGTGCCACCCCGACCAGATGCAGGCCATTCTGGCCGCCAACGCCGAGGACATGGCCGCCGCCAGAGGGCACATCTCCGACGTGATGCTCGACCGTCTGGCCCTGACGCCGGAGCGCATCGGTGCCATGGCGCGGGGCATTCTGGAAGTGGCCAATCTGCCCGACCCGGTGGGCGCTGTGCTCAAGCGCATCGAGCGGCCCAACGGTCTGGTCATCGAAAAAACCGCCGTGCCCATGGGCGTCATCGCCATTATCTACGAGAGCCGCCCCAATGTGACCAGCGACGCCGCCGCCCTCGCCATCAAGAGCGGCAACGTCTGCGTCCTGCGCTGCGGCCGGGAGGCCTGGCGTTCGGCCCACGCCATCGTGGAGGCTCTGCGCTGCGGCCTGAAGGAAAACGGTCTGCCGGAAGCCGCTGTCTCCCTCATCGAGGACACCACCCATGCCTCCGCCAACGCGCTGATGACGGCCGTTGGTTTTGTGGACCTGCTCATTCCGCGCGGCGGGGCCGGGCTCATCCGGGCCTGTATAGAGAATGCCAAAGTTCCCTGCATCCAGACCGGCACCGGCATCTGCCACGTCTTCGTCGATGACTCCGCCGACCAGGCTCAGGCGCTGGACATCATCGAAAACGCCAAGGCCAGCCGCCCCAGTGTCTGCAACGCCGAGGAAGTCTGCCTTGTGCATTCCGCCATTGCGGCGGAGTTTCTGCCCAAGCTGGCCCGGCGTCTTGGCCCGGCCCGCGTGGCGCGGGGCCTGCACCCGGTCGAACTGCGGCTGGATGAGCGGGCGGCAGCTGTCATTGACGGCACCCCCGCCGGGCCGAAGGATTTCGATACCGAATTTCTCGACTACATTCTGGCCGTCAAGGTCGTGGACAGCGTGGAAGAAGCCATCGGTCACATTGCCGAGCACTCCACCGGCCACAGCGAGGCCATCCTGACCCGGAACGAGGCCCATGCCGCCCTCTTCACAGCAGCCGTGGACAGTGCGGCGGTGTATGTCAACTGCTCCACCCGCTTCACCGACGGCGGCGAGTTCGGCCTGGGCTGTGAGATGGGCATCTCCACCCAGAAGCTCCACGCCCGCGGCCCGATGGGGCTGCAGGAGCTGTGCAGCTATAAGTACATCATCCATGGAGATGGGCAGGTGCGGTGAGGGAAATAAACCTCTCCGTCATCGCTTCGCGATGCCATTTGTACATTTGTTTTCTCCCATGGACTGTTTTTTTATCAAAAACAGTTTCGTTCGATGGTTCGAATGTGTCTTTCGTCTTTGTCGATGGTTGCATCCAAGTTTTCGCTGTTCTCCACAAAACAAAAGTCATACTTCCGGGCAGAAAATCGTAGAAAAAGACGATTTTTCTCTTGACAAGGCCCATTTTGGCGCGGTACAACTATAGTGGAAAGTTTAGAACAAATGTTGTGGGTTGAATGTTTCAAATTTGAAATTGTACGCTCAGTGAATCCAATCCAAAAAAGTGTTCGTCCGCAACCAGACATTGAGACAAAGGAGAGTGTGAATTATGACCATCGCAATCCTTGCACATGATTCCCGCAAAGAACTCGCGCTTCAGTTCTGCACCGCGTACAGCGGCATTCTTTCCCGCAACACGGTCATCGCCACCGGCACCACCGGTCGTATGCTGAACCAGGCTACCGGCCTGCCAGTCCATTGCTACCTCTCCGGGCGGCTGGGCGGCATCCAGCAGATCACGGCGCGCGTCGCCTGCGACGAAGTCGATCTGGTGCTGTTCTTCCGCGACCCGCTCAAGACGGACAGCGGTAACTTCATCGAGCAGAACCTGCTCCGCCTGTGTGACATGCACAGTGTACCCATCGCCACCAACATTGCAACCGCCGAAGTATTGCTGCGCGGTCTGGATCAGGGCGACCTGGACTACCGCGAGGGGATGCACCCCGCTCTTGTGGAGCCGGTCGTTCCGGTTTCCCGCGCCGTGTGCTGAGGCAGACCGGCTTTTTGATTTGTGTATAGAGGGAAAAAACAGCGCCGCAGAGGGCTTCGAACCTTCTGCGGCGCTGCTTTTTTGAATTTGATTTCCGGGGAGATCCGCCTTACTCCAGACCAGCCATCTGCTTGACAGCCTTCATGGCAAAGGTCAGGGTGCGGCCCATGGCCACGCCTGCCATCAGGCAGGGGTAGTTGTTGGCAAAGAAGCTGCCGGACATATCGCCGGTGATGTACAGGCCGGGCATGGGCTTATTGTCGTTGTCCAGCGCCTGACCCTTCTCGTTGATGGCAATGCCCTGCTCGGTGGTCAGCAGAGAGGCACCCAGCCAGCAGCCATAGAACGGAGCCTTGCGGATCGCGCTCAGGCGGTATGCGGGCTTGCCGAAATCGGTATCCTCCTGGGCATCGTACAGCGCATTGTAGCGCTCGACGGTGGCGAGGAAGGTCTCCTTGGCGTCGCCGGTGAAGCCCAGCTTGTCGGCCAGCTCCTCGATGGTGTCGGCCTTGAAGAAGCAGCCTTCCGTTTCTGCATTCTCCATCTGCTTCTTGATATAGTCCTCGCCTGCGTTGCGGGTCTGTGCGGAGCAGCCGATGGTGTGGAAGCGCTTGACGTCTTCCAGAATGTTGGCGTCGCAGATCTGGGCATACACACGGCCCGGCTGGTGGGCAGCGGCATAGACGATGTCGTTGTAGGGGCAGCTTTCGTTGGCGAAGCGCTCACCGTTGCGGTTGACCTTCAGGAACGGCTGCGTGCCGGGGTTGTACTGCTTGATCTTGCCGGGGAACGCCTTGCCGCCAAACGCATTCTCACTGTCAACGTAGCCTCCATCCACGCCGGGAGCCACGATGCCGCGGTCGAACAGCATGGGAGCAGCTTCCTTGTCCAGATTTGCACCGGCCCAGACGGCGGCACGGATGCCGTAGCCCTTATCGGACGGAGAGTAGGAGCAGGCGGTGGTGACGGAGGTGCCCAGCGGGTCGAGCTGCTCCATCATGTAGGGGTTGCCGGGGAAGCCGCCGCAGGCCAGCAGAACGCCCTGATTGGCGTTGTAGCGGATGAAATGGTCATCCTCGGTGCTCTGGGCGATGATGCCGGTGATGCGGCCGGAGGAATCCTTTTCAATTTTGGCGAGGCTGGTCTTGAAGTCGATGCCGTAGCCCAGCTCCTCGATGTACTTCTGCAGGGCCTCGTTGCGCTGCAAGCCGGAAGCGGACTCGCTGGCACGGTAGCTGTGCTCCTGCACCGGGTAGAGGTAATCGGTGTTGTGTTCGGCGTTCTCGGCAGGCCATTCAGCCTCATCGCCGGAGGTGAACTCGCATTCCCAGCCGAACTTGTCTTCCAGAATGCTGCGCATAAAATCGTGCATCGCAGCAGACTCATTGATCCAGGTCCTGACGACCCGCTGGTCGCATTTGCCGGAAGCATAGCGGGAGATCTCGCTCAGCAGCTTGGCCTTGTCGGTCGCAGGGGCACCGGCAGCCTTGGCGGCAGCGGAATCAATGGCACCGTACCAGTGGCGGGTATCCTGCACGGCCGCATTCTGCTCGATGATGCGGAAGTTCAGGCCGTTGGCGGCTGCATAAGCAGCTGCGAACATGCCGCCGTTGCCGGCACCGACGATGAGGATGTCGGTGTCCACGGTCTCGGTGATGGCAGCCTCGTCGATGTCCGGCTCCTTGCCCAGCCAGTCGGTCTCGTCGCCGGTGGGCAGCTGAACGCTGGACACGGTGGCTTCGCCCTTGGCCTGTGCAAAGCAGCTCTTGGCTGCCTTCATAACGGCATCGGAGGTCACGGTAGAACCGGACACGCCATCGATCTCGGCAGAACCGGCAGCAAGCAGCTGCTCCTTGAGCTGGTCGGCTGCGGCGGCACCATAGGAAGCGGTCTCGCCGGAGGTATCGACGACCACGTTGGTGACAGCGCTGTCGGAGAAGGTCATAGTGACCTTGACGGTCGAGGAGATGCCCTCTGCCGTGCCCTCATAGGTGCCGGGGATGTAGGTGCCGGATACGGCAGAAGCGGCGGTGGAGGAGGAGCTTGCAGAGTTGCAGGCAGCCAGAGCACCGGCCGTGACGCCGGACATGGCAGCAGCGGCAGCGATCTTCAAAAAGCCTTTGCGCGAGATCTTGTTCATTGCGGGGTTCCTTTCTTCTTTTCTTCGTGTGTTCTTCATTTGCCTTCCAATGCTTCTTCGGTCTGTGCAGTGTGTGCCTGTGCAGACTTCGTTCGATAATAATTTAACACAAAGTTTCGCCCCTGTCTTTTAAGATTTGTTAAACATCTCCGCCGTTTCTCTGCTTTGGAACGTCGATTTTGCACTTCGTTTGTCAAATAACAGTCAAATTCAGGCAAAAAAATGCGTCCACCGCTTAAGTTTCCTTAAACAATGGGCGCATTCCGCTTAACGATCCTTCAGGTTTGGGCGCGAGTCAAAGCTCCGGCTGGCCATCCGGCCGGAACACATACCCCTTCCCCCAGACATTTTTCAGGTAGATGGGCTTTGCCGGGTCCGGCTCGATCTTGCTGCGCAGATTGTGGATGTGCACCTGCACCGTGCGCACGTCGCCGAGGCTTTCCTTGCCCCAGATCTTCTGATACAGCTCGTTGGCCGTGAAGAACGTGTTGGGGTAGCGGACGAAAAGGGAGAGGATGCGGAACTCCATGTCGGCCAGATGGATGCTCCGGCCGTCCTTCTCGACGCAGTGGCTGTTGGAGTCCAGCGTAAAGGCCGCGCAGTGGTAGCCGTTGACGCTGGGCTCGGCGGCGTCCATCTGCACCCGGCGGATGTTCGCCATGATGCGGGCCAACAGCACCTTGTGGTTGTAGGGCTTGGCCAGAAAGTCGTCGCCGCCCAGCTCCAGCGCCCGGACCACCGTGTCAGTATCGTCCAGACAGGATGTGAAGATGATGGGGCAGTGATGCCAGCTCCGCAGCCGCTGGCACAGGTCCATGCCGTTGGTGTCCGGCAGAAGGATGTCCATCAGGATGACATCGAAGTTCTCGCGGGCATGGCTCAGCGCCTCGCCGCCGGTCTCCGCACAGACCACTTCATAATTCTGCTGGCTGTTCAAAAAGTAGCGGGTCGTGTCCCGGATTACGGGATCGTCCTCCACCAGAAGCACACGGATCATCCCTGTTTGCTCTCCCCTTTTTCGCAAAACTTTGCTATACTAGAGTTAGTATACCTTATTTTACGGGCTTTCTCAACTGTTTTTCCGGAAGTTCCGTTCGTTCGTGGGAGGTCAACTATGAAAACCAAACATCTTCTCACTGCACTGAGCGTGGTGGTGCTGGCGCTGGGCATCGCGCTAGCCGGCATCTGGTACAACGCCCAGCTTCCGCCGCTGGAACCGGGCACCGCCGCCAGCGGACAGGATGCCGAAGTCCTGTTTCAGGAATGGGCCGGGGCCTTCCCAGACGAAGGCTCCGATGTGCGCACCATCCGCACGACCTTGCAGTGGATGGCCATCACGGTCTTCTGCACGCTGGCGGCGACCGTGCTGGCACTGCACCGCTACAAGCCGCAGCGAGAGCTTGGATATTTCCTGCTCTATCTTGTCATCCTCATCGCCTGGGCAGCTACGGTCATCCGCTTGCCGGAGCGGGGCAGCGGTATGGTGCTGTTTCTGCGGCAGGGGTATTTTTCCCTCACGGTGCTGGCCCCCATCTGGCTCAGTGCGGCGCTGACCGGCATAGCCCCCAGGACCAGACAGCAGAAGTCCCTCTCGCTGGCACTGACGGCCGGGTATGTTCTGCTCTCCCTCAGCACCTGCCCGCCGGTGCGGGCCATCGGGCTGCTGGGCGGCATGGCCTACTGCATCGGGCTGCTCATCGCGGCCTACTGGCGGGGAGACCGCGCGGTGCTGCTCCTCCTCTTCCCCTGTGCGGCAACGGTCGGCCTGCGGGTGCTGGTCATTCTGCCGGGGCTGGAGCTTCCCTTTTTCTCGGAGAGCATCCGCTTCTATGTGATGCGGTGTGCCCGCATCTACGATATCCCCTTCACCTTGGGCTGCATGACCTTCGTCTGCCGCCGGTTCGCGCTGCAATTTGACCGCACCGAGCAGCTGGCGCGGGAGCTGGACCAGCGCGTGGCCGACCGCACCCGCGCCCTGACCGAGGAGACCGAGGCCCGCAAGAGCATGATGCTGAACATCTTCCATGACCTGCGCAGCCCGCTGTTCGCGGTGTCCAGCGGGCTGGACACGCTGGAAGCCGCCCCGGAGGCCCTGCCTGCCCTCCTGCCCGCTTTGCAGCAGCGGATGCGCTTTCTGCGGCGGCTGACCGAAGACCTCTTCCTTGCGGCCAAGCTGGAACAGAAACAGGTCCTGCTGAACGAAGACCGCGTTTCCCTGAGCGAGGCCGCGCAGGCGGTCTGCGAGAACTGCCGGAGCGAAGCGGAGAACAAGGGCGTTGCCCTTTGCGCACAATTCGACGCCGAACTGCCCGTCTGGGGCGATGCGGTGCGGCTGCAGCAGATCTTGCAGAATCTGGTGACCAACGCCATCCACTACACCCCTGCGGGCGGCACCATCACCGTCCACAGCTGGGAGGCGGAGGGCTCTGCTCTCGTCTGCGTGCAGGACACCGGCTGCGGCATTGCCCCGGAAGACCAGGCCGCCGTATTTGACCGCTACTTCCACACCACAGCCAACACCAAGCACGACTCCACCGGCCTCGGCCTGACCATTGCGCAGGAGCTGGCCCGCTTACATCATGGCGAAATCCTGCTGGAAAGCGAAGTGGGCAAAGGCAGCTGCTTCACGTTAAAGCTGCCCCTGCTCGCGGACTGAACAAAAAATGCTCTGCCGGAAAAGGCAGAGCATTTTTTGCGGTTAAAGATTGATTTATGCCAGCGGGTCCCACAGCTTCATGGGCAGAGGTTCCTGCGCCAGCAGGGCGCGCTGGGCATCACTCAGCAGGCTCTTGCGGACGGTGACCTGATAGACGTTGGCCTGGAACCACTTCTCGCTGCCGATGTAGTAGCCTTTCTGGCCGGACTCCTCGCCCCAGCTGTTCTCGATCTTCCAGCGGTTGGCGGTGCCGTTCTCGTCCAGATTGACGCCGCAGAACATCATGCAGTGGTTCATGGTGCTGTCGCGGGTGAGCAGACGCTCCGACTTGGTCATGCCAAAGGTCAGCCCGCCCAGCACCTCGCCGTACTGGAAGCAGTCGGGGTCCCAGTAGCCGTTGGCGCGGTCGCCATCCGGGTGGCAGTCACAGCTGAACATGACGCCCTCCCCGGCCTGCAGCTGGCGGATGGTCAGGTCTTCCAGCTCCTCCTGCGAGAGGTTGAGCCAGAACATGCCGTCCTCTACGACATCCCCCATAAACGGCTGGCAGTAGGTGCGGTTGACTGCATGGATGGGCGAAGCGATGATGACGGCATAGTCGTCGAAGTCGCTGCCGACGTACTTGTCGAGGAACTGCTTCGGGGTCAGGCCGCGGTCGCAGTGGTAGACCTTGTCGGTATCGGTGTACTCGAAATCAAAGGTCTTGGGCGGCTGGCCGTAGAGAATGCGCAGGGCATTGTAGACCTCTGCCAGCATCTCCTCGCGGCGGGCCGAGGGGTCCTTGCCTTCGCGGACAAGGGCGCGAAGCTCCAGCGCATCCTCGCGCAGCTTGCGGTTCAGGATGGGCAGGTACTTGGCCGTGCCGGTGGAGTGCACCGTCTCCGGCATCACCCAGGAGGGCACGACGCCGTACTTTTTGATGAGGCTGACCGCCATATCCCACTGGCCGCCATCGGGCAGCGGGTTTCCCAGCAGGGTGAAGGTCTCGCGGTCGTCCAGCTCCTGCGCGGCAAAGTGAAGGATGTTCTCAAAGAAGAGGTTTGCCTTTTCCAGTTTGTCGTAGAAGGCCAGATAGGTGGGCGAGATGGAGAAATCCTCCAGTTTACACTGCTGAATGACCCGCTCGCGCAGGACGTTCAGGGTAGAGAACATCCAGCAGCGGCCGCTCTGCTTCTGGTTGGTGATGTTGCTGGTCTGGACCAGAACGGAGAAATCCATCTGCAATCTGGCGGCGGCAGCGGGCACAAAGGCGGCATCCGGCAGAGCCGTGCGGGAGATGGCATTGGACATCACCTGCAGCTCCGGGCGGGCCGCATAGCCCTGCTCAAAACGTGCCAGCATTTCAGCGTCAATGGGAGTTACCTTGTTCATTGGTTTCACACTTTCTTCTTTTACCGCCCGGCCCGCTGCGCCCATGGAACGAAGCAGGCTGGGATCGTTACGTCAACGTTCTCCAAAGTAAGCGTTCTGCACGGCCAGCAGCACACCGGCGCGGCTGGCTGCAAAGTTCAGGCCGCCCTGCAGATAGCAGGTGTAGGGCTTCCGCAGCGGGCCGTCGCAGGAAAGCTCGATGGTGCTGCCCTGGGTAAAGCTGCCGCTGGCCATGATGACCTCATCGGTATAGCCCGGTTCCGGCGAGGGTTCCGGGGCCGCATAGCTGTCCACCGGGCTGGCCGCCTGCACACCGCGGCAGAAGCCGATGAGGGCATCCGCCGTACCGGCGTCGAAGCAGGTCACGATGTCGTTGTGGTCCTCGCAGTAGCGCGGGATGGGCGTCTTGCCCGCCAGTTCCAGCAGGCACTGCGCATAAATGGCCGTCTTGATGGCCTCACACACGACGCCGGGCGCATAGTAGAAGCCCAGATACAGATCGCGGGGGGTATCCAGTGTGCAGCCCAGCTCCTTGCCGAGACCGGGTGCGTTCAGGCGGTAGGCGCAGAGTTCCACGAGGTCTTTGCGGCCTGCGATGTAGCCGCCGGTGGGGGCGATGCCGCCGCCGGGGTTCTTGATGAGACTGCCCACCACGAGGTCGGCACCGGCCTGGCAGGGTTCTTCCGTCTGGGTGAACTCGCCGTAGCAGTTGTCCACGAAGACGATGATCTCCGGGTTGGCGGCGCGGGCGGTGTCGGCGATCTTCCGGATGGTGGCCAGATCGAACGCATTCCGCTGCAGATAGCCCCGGCTGCGCTGGATGTGGCAGACCTTGGCCCCCGGTGCCTTTTGGGCGATGAGGTCATAATCCGGGGTGAAGTCCGGCTTCAGCGGGGCTTCGTCGTACTTCACGCCGTAGTCCATCAGGGTGCCGGTGCCCTTGCCCTTGCCGTCCAGACCGATGACGCCTTCCAGCGTATCGTAGGGGCGGCCGGTGGCAGCCAGCAGGGTGTCCCCTGCCCGCAGCAGGCCGAACAGGGCCACAGCCAGCGTATGGGTGCCGCTCTGGAACTGGCTGCGGACGAGGGCATCCTCGGCCCCCATCACTTCCGCAAAGATCTGCTCCAGCTTGGCGCGGCCGGTATCCCACAGGCCGTAGCCGGTGGTGCCCAGCATATCGGTGGAGGACATCTGGGTGTCCGCAAAGGCTTTCAGCATCTTGAGCTGGTTGAAGTCGCGGATCTCCTCCATGTGCCGGAAATAGGGCTGGCAGAGTTCCATGGCCTGTTCATCCAGAGCCAGGACTTCGGGTTTGAAATCAAAAAAATGGCTTAACATTGACATATTAGATCCTTTGGGTTTCTTATTATTTTTTACGTGGAGATATCCCCCGCCGATTTTACTTTGCGGGCGCTTCATAGCGCGCATACTCGCCCAGTTTTTCGAAGCCGAGGCGGGTATAGAAGTGCACCCGTTCGGGGGCGCAGAGGAAAACAGGCTGGAAGCCTTCTGCCGAGAGTTCGTTCGCCAGCCGGACGATGAGCCGCCCGCCGATGCCCCGGCCCCGCAGCGGTTCGGCCGTTTCCCCGCAGGCCATGTAGGCCTGGCCGTTGGCAAGGGCATAGGCCCCGACGGTGCAGGCAAGCGTCTCCCCCTGCCACAGCGCCCAGACGCGGGCCATGCCCCGGCTGCGCTTGGTGCACAGCTCGGAGTAAAAGTCATCCCGCCGGGCAGGCCGGGCCGGAAAAAGCGCCTCTGCCACCGGGCGGGCCGGAGGGTCCCGGTCAAAGGTCAGCGAGGCCCAGAGCGCTTCGTCGGCCTCTGGCTCCGGAAGCTGCCGCCCCGGCGTCAGGCCGAAGATGGTGTGGGATCTTGCACGGGTCCACCCGGCGGGCGGGGCCGCCTCGGCTTCGTCCAGCACAACGGCACCGCACCCGCAGAAGGTCAGGAACCCGGCCAGCTCTTCGGGGTTGGCGTGGCCTGCCATCCAGGCCGTGCTGCCGCCGATGTCCAGCGCCAGCGTAGGCCCGGCAAAAAAGCGGCCCGGCTGGCTCTTGCCCAGCAGCTCCAGCGCCAGCGGCATCGTGGCACCCAGGCAGAGTTTGCCCCGGCAGGCGTTGTAAAAGCGCAGTTTTGCGCGGGGTGTCGTGGCCTGTCGGATCATTTCAGCTCGTTGACGATCTTCTTGAACTCGCGGCCGCGCACCTCGAAGTTGGGATACAGGTCGAAGGATGCGCTGGCCGGAGACAGGATGATGATATCGCCGGGCTGTGCGGCGGCGCGGGCCAGCTCGACAGCATGCTGCATGGTGTCGGCATGCTGGATGGTCAGGCCGGACGCTGCAAAATCCGGATGCTCACAGACGGCCTTCTCGATGCGGGGGCCGGTGGCACCCATCAGCACAAGGTCCTTGACGTGCGCAATGACCTCCGGGGCCAGCGGCTCATAGGGGATGTGCTTGTCGTAGCCGCCTGCAATGAGGATGACCTTCTGGTCAAAGCTGCGCAGGCCCGCGATGGTGCGGGTGGGGCTGGTGCCGATGGAGTCGTTGTAGTAGGTCACGCCGTCCAGCACACGGACCGGCTCGATGCGGTGCTCCACGCCGGTG
>ERZ826016.3151-NODE-3151-length-11707-cov-2.378733_pt1 | contig 11707 bp, 6 predicted proteins | sample MGYA00519872_ERZ826016 | MGnify/ENA primary metagenome ERZ826016 (study PRJEB31778, sample SAMEA3449218) | human gut metagenome | biome: human gut; feature: human-associated habitat; material: faeces | place: United Kingdom | collected 2010/2012 ... | reverse complement strand
CGGGCAGATGAAACATATTATGCACTAGGAGAATATAACAATAAAAAGACTAGTTCCAAGATTATACCTGATTGTGGATTTAATGTACTTCGCGAAATGGACGAAACTTCTTCACGCACTAAGAATATAAAAACAATGGTTCGTGCAGGAATTGATTACAGCATTATCAACCATTTGCGTTTTGTGGGTCTGGCTTCATATACTTATTCCACCAACCGTCTAAAGGAAATATATGGTAAAAACACAAAAGCAGCTTTAGACAACCGTCTCTCTATCGATAACAATACTAATAAGGAATATGCTTCTATCTTGCAACGCAATGTAGATAATGAGAGCTATATGGTCCGCGGGCATTTTGCTTATGATGATTCTTTTGGAGACCACTCTGTCTCCCTTATAGCCGGTGCCGAATTCCGCGGAAGTAAATCAGACGGTTTGTACAGCAAACGATACGGTTACGACGAAATCACCGGAAATGCCATAACCCCACTTCCTGATGACCCGACAGGAGTAGGCTACGAGAAGCTGAAAGCCTATCTCGCTGCTATTGATGGCTCGAACGGAGAAACATGGAGCGAACAACGCTTTGTCTCTTTCTATGCATCTGCTGACTATTACTACAAAAACAAATATGTACTGAATGTCTCTTTCCGTACTGACGGTAGTTCTAATTTTGGTAGTGACAAACAATTTAATCCTAACTGGGCAGCCGGCGCAGCGTGGAATGTTAGTGAAGAAGATTTCATGGCTTCGCTGAAACCCGTACTGAACAGATTAACACTCCGTATAGCAACCGGATTTACTGGTAACATCAACCGTAGTGTCAGCCCACAAATGATTATCAGTTACTACGATGACTACCGGAATATTTCCAACAATATTTATCATATAGGAAAAGTAGTTAGTCCACCGAATCCCAATCTACGTTGGGAAAAGACGCAAGACGTGAAAGTGGCTCTTGATTTCGGAATGTTTAACGACCGCTTGACAGGTATAGTGGAAGGATACTACCGGAAAAGTAAAGATATTGTAACAGGTGTGCAAGTACTAAGCAGCACAGGATTCACCCAACAGAAATACAATACTGCCAATATTGACAACAAAGGTATCGAAGCTACCCTGAATGGAACTCCTGTTAAAACAAAAGATTTCAGTCTGTCTCTTTCTGCCAACATAGCTTACAACAAGAATAAAGTGACCAAATATAAAGCTTCCTATAGCAGCATGGGATATAATAACTTATGGGAGGGCTATCCTGTAGACGCCATCTATAGTGGGAGATACACAGGTATTGACCCCGAAACAGGATTATATACATACCAGCTGCGTCCCGATGCTGAAATACACACAGCTACCGACTTGAATAAGCCCGATAATTACCGGTATTATCTAGGCACGAGTGAAGCTCCCGTAACCGGAGGATTTAATGTAACCGCCGAATATAAAGGTATTCGCCTTAGCGTAAACGGAACTTTTGCCACAGGAGCCAAAAATTTTGAATTCATCAAGTCGCCAACTTCAGCTAACACCGTAAGCGGTAATGGGGTATTTAATTACACAGAACGTGAACAAGTCTTCCAAAATGATTTGTTCGCACACCATCTGAATGTTCCGAAAGTAGCAGCCGACCGTTGGACGCCCAATAATACAAATGGCACTTATCCGCGCGTATGGAATCCGTTCGGTGAGGTTTACGGATTTGGCTATTATAACCCTATGCACAAAGAAATCACGCATGGAGCTTTCCTTACCAACTTATCTTATGCCAGAATTAAGAGCATCATTTTAGGATATACGCTACCTAAGAAGTTAATAAGTAATTCGGCTCTCTCCAATGTAGATTTCTCTTTGTCACTGAACAACTTCTTCACATTCACCAGCTATTCAGGCATGGATCCTGAAACCCCCGGTGCTACTTATCCGATAAGCCGTTCTGTGATGTTTAGCGTAAATGTTGGATTTTAAATAACAATAAACGATGAAAAATAAACTATTCATATCTATCTATTGTGGTCTGATGATATTGTTGGCTTCCTGCAACAATTACTTAGACGTAAAGCCCAAAGGAAAGATAATTCCTGAAACAGCTGAAGATTTTTCGACCATTATCCATTATTGGTTGGATCAGATAGAAAAAGGAAGAGATGACGTTATCATTCCCAATCCAGAAGTAATGACAACTTTAGAGATGTTTGCCGATGACTTGAATGCAACGCTTGCCAGCAATTTCGGCTATACGAGCATTTATGTGGGAAGTGCCATTAACAAAAATCAGGCCACTTACAAAACACTCTACTCTGTTATCAAAGACTGTAATATGGTTATCGGCAACATGGATGATACGGAATCCGATTTAGCTAGAACCCTATTGGGAACAGCCTGGAGCATTCGTTCTATTTGCTATTATAACCTTATGCAGCGCTACTGTGAGCCATACCAGCCGGAGACGGCAAAAGAGACTCTCGGACTTCCACTTGTCGACGATTTTGATATGGAAGCAAAGCCTGCACGCGCCAATCTGAAAGAAACTGCTGAATTTATAGAAGAAGGATTCCGGAAAGCCCTCTCATATAATGTGTCTAATGAAGACTTTATCTTTACTTCATCCGTGACAAAAGCCTACTTCGCACGTTTCTTCTTTTGGACACAGAACTGGAGTAGTGCCATTACCTATGCCAAAGAAGTATTGGAAAAATACCCGATGCTGGAAGCTGACGAATATGTAGAAGCCATTAACCAGAAACAAGCAAAAGCACACAATGTCATTATCCGTTCATTCACCATGGATGATGATATAGGAACCATGAGTTACGCAACTGCACAAGCCGATATAAAATCAAGACCTGTCGACAGAAATTTGGTTGATTTATTTGCGGCCACCGACAATGACGTACGTCGCAAATGCAACTATGATTCCAAACGGATTGTCAATAAAATCATCACCACCAAGTTTCGTAGTGAAGAACTTTGCCTGATTATAGCCGAAGCCCACGCACATCTGAATCAGGAAACAGACGCACTAGGTTATCTTAACCAGCTTCGTTCCAAACGAATCACTCAGGATTATATAGCCTACACGATTGACAATCTCCCAGAAGTTTTCCAACAAAATATAAAAACCGACGCCACTGGGATCCCTTTGACAAAATTGATGTCAGCCATCCTCTGTGAACGCCGTAAAGAATTGTTTGTTGAAGGCGACCGCTGGTTTGAATTAAAACGCAACGGACGTCCGGAATTTTGGGTCGCTGCCAAAGGAAAGAAATTTATCACAGAAAAGTATCTGTATACTTTTCCTATTCCCAAAGCAGACATCAGATTATTTCCTGATTTGCTCATTCAAAATCCAGGCTACATAGAATAATTTATCCATAAAAAACAGAAACAGTTATGAAAAAGATACTATATATCCTATGTTTCATTCTCACAGGTTCTTCCGCTTTCTTGGTTTCATGTGATAAACCGGAAGAACTGACCCCAAAAGTAGATAATACATCAGAAGATTATTTACTTCCCACCGGAAATATCCTGAATGCACAAGACCGTGAAGAAGTACAAGCATTATGGGATGAATACAACAATGCCATTAACCAATAAAAAGGGATTAAAATGAAAACAAAAATCAAAATAACAGGCTCCTTCCTGCTAATGATTATACTAATCATAGTGTCGGCAGCTTGCAGTGATGACGACTCGTCGGGTGCAAAGTTATCTTTTAGTCGCTCCATATACATATTACCTTCTAACGGTAGCCTGGAAGTGGAATTGAGAGCTTCTGTAGCACCTGAAACAGACTTAAGCATTCCTGTCATCATTGAAGGTACTGCCATATTGGATGAAGACTATGAAATTTCTGCTAACGGGTTCATGATAAAAGCCGGAGAAACAAGTGCCACTTTAACCATTACTCCCAAAAACAACCTGACTGCCAACCGTGAAATCCGCCTTTCCATCAACCCGGTTTCCGGATATGCGCTCGGTGACAAGAAAATAGCGATTATCCCCGTTGAAGTGAAAGAGCACATTATGTATACTTTCAAGCCTGTGATCTATCGTCTGTTAAGTGAAATAGACATTAGAATCGAAGTGGAAGGAGAAAATAGCGGCAGCAGTTTCAGGGCAACAACAGACATCGTGTTGCCGATAGAAATAGACCCGTCCAGTACAGCCATATTGAACGAAGATTTTGAACTTGAAAACGGAATAACTTCCGTCACCATTCCAAAAGGTTCTTACTACACACGTTTTAAGATAAAAATAAAAGAAGGAGCAGAAGATTATACAGGAAAAAACGCTATCCTTAAACTAGGTACACCAGTTGACAACTCCGAACTCTACTATCCGGGCTCATTTGTATCCTATAATATAAAACTGGATCAGTTAAAGTTTACTGACATGCTGGGCAAATGGAAACCTGTAGAGATTAAAGATAAAGACAACTATGTATATATTGGTATGCCTGACGAAGACTGGGTAAATAGTCTGCCGGAAAACAATGGAGCGAATGACTACCTGGAATTTGTACATCAAGAAGATGGTACAGATAAAATAATCCCATACCTGACGGGAGATTTAAAGAACTTCTTTTGCAATCCTCAAGGACACACTGTTGTTTTCGACCATATAGAGAAAGGCATCTATAACTGGATAGCTGACGAAGAATATGACGCTCCTTATTTCATCACCTCGCAAGTGAATCGTTGTTTCTCAAAGAGAAAAACAGAGCTTGGAAATGCATTTATAGGATTGGATAAGATAGATGATAATAATATCATCATTTACTTTCACGATTTTATACCAACTGATTTCTTCAGCTCAACGTTTGAAGAGTACGGTCATTATTTCGATGCGAGTTTCTTTGGTATAACCTACGCATTCACAAGGGTAGTAGAATAAACAAAACAGAAGAAAAACTTCATTAAAAATATAAGCCAATTAATTCATCTTATCACGAATTAATTGGCTTTTTTATATCTAATCATTTTATAGATTATATCTATTTCCGCAGTGCCTTCTCAATCGTAAACAATCGGTAATCATACTCCTCTTGCATTTCCCGGTTAGGTGCTACTGATTTCGCTCTCGTAAACTCACTTTTCAAATCCAACAGACAGCCATACCAGAATGGAGCCCGTTCAGGAGCAGAAGAATAAGGAATGCTCTCAATTGCCGTCATCCCCCGGTAAGGACAGACAGTCTGAATAGTCAGTTTAGAAGAAGCATTAGCTGTCTCATCTTTCCCTTTCGGCACATTTACATTCGACCAAGAAATGACAAAACTCAGCAATTGTCCCTGTAAGAAACGTTTCCAGTCGTCAGGCTCCTTTCCTGCCCTTGTTTCCTTGAAAAGATGATTCTTCAAATCTTCAACAGCCTGCTGTTGCGTATAAGGGTCACTCGATTTGCTTTCGCTAAGCCAAAGGTTATTGAGCTGTATTAATAGCAAATTGGCGAAAAACTTCTGTGAATAGTCAGCAGCGCTACCTGTCAGCGCACAATGATTCAACAGTTCCCGATTGTCCAACCAGTTCATTTGACTGATAGCTTCCATCATCCACTGGTACGAACGACGTTGCAACTCTTTGGATACCGGTTGATAAGAAGGGTAACTATCCCCTTGATAACTGTCATTCAAATAGATTCCACCAACTTGCTGCAATACATGCTTCACGTATTCATCCGCCTGATTGATAATTTCTCCATATAGTGAGGCTCGTTTTTCATAGTTGAAATCTTCCTTGTCTAACCATTGGTTTGCATTCGCCACTACTTTACCCAAATTCTCAAAAGCAATGGTTGCCGCACGAATAGCATCATTTCCCAAATCCATCTCCATTCCGCGAGGATCAGCCAAGCCGATATCTTCGATCGACATCCGCATTAAGCGCCGTGCAATGTACAAGGGATCCACGCCGCCGTCGAGCATTCTGCACATCCAATACAGAGCCGCATCGGGATCTGATCCTCGAACGGATTTATGCAGAGCGGAAATTTGGTCATAAAAGTTATCACCGCCCTTATCAAATCGGCGAATCGTTGCAGGTAATGCTGCTCGAACGAACTTCTCATCAATGACTTTAATGCCTCGATCTTTTGCCATCGTGGCGGAAACTTCCAGAGCGTTCAGGAAGCGTCTGGCATCGCCGTCAGCAAGTCCGATGAGGATTTTCTCAGCCTCTTCATTGACTTTAAGGCCCAGATATTCGCGCTCAAGCGCACGATGGAGCAGCTCTTCTAAGTCTTCTTCTTTGAGAGACTCAAGCACATAAACCGTCGAACGGGACAAGAGCGCTGAAATCACTTCGAAGCTTGGATTTTCTGTAGTTGCTCCGATGAAAGTAAAGAGTCCGCTCTCTACATGAGGCAGGAAAGCATCCTGCTGGCTCTTTGAAAAGCGATGTACTTCGTCCACAAAAACTACCGTTGAACGGCCGGTTTTTTCTCTATTCGCTGTAGCCTTTTCCACCGCATCCCGAATATCTTTCACGCCGCCGAGAACGGCAGAAATCGAAATGAACGGAAGACCGAAAGCATCAGCCATCAAACGGGCAAGCGTGGTTTTACCGACACCGGGAGGCCCCCACAAAATCATGGAGTGCGGATGTGCGTTTTCAAATGCACTTCTCAAGGGTTTTCCGGGGCCAAGCAGATGCTTTTGACCCACAACTTCGTCAATCGTTTTAGGACGAAGACGTTCCGCCAAAGGTGAAGCCTGATCTTTAGGCGCAGCCTTACGGGTCGCTTTAGCGGCTTCCGCCGCAGCGTTTTTAATTGTGTCAGGCGAGTCCGGATTTCCGAAGAGATCTGTTTCCATGAAAAAGCACTCAAAAATTCTTTGCGATATTTTCGGATATTTTCTAAAAATCTGCTGAACGGCTAAAGACTTATTAGTGAATTGACTGTACGCTATTTGTCTTCCGACAGCACTTTCTTGAGATATCTTCCGGTGATGCTTTCGGGACATGCCGCCACTGCCTCGGGCGCTCCTTCAACCACTACTCTTCCGCCCTCCGTTCCGCCCCAAGGGCCCATATCAATGATGTAGTCGCAGTTGGTGATGAGCTCTAAGTCGTGCTCAATCACAATCACCGTTGCACCCAACTGAATCAGATGATCAAAGATCAATATCAGTTTCTTAACGTCCTGAGGATGCAGACCGATCGTCGGTTCGTCGAAAACAAATACGGAACCCTGCTGAGGCATCTCCATCTCGTAAGCGAGTTTTAGCCTTTGAGCTTCACCGCCGGATAATGCAGGCATGGCTTCTCCGAGAGTAAGGTAACTCACGCCCAAATCCTGAAGAATCTTGAGCTGCTTAGCGATTTTTGTTTCTTCATGCAGGAGATCAGCGGCCTCTTCCACCGTCAGTTTTAGTACACCCGGAAGGGAGACCGACACGGAATCCTTTTCCTTGCTCTTCCACAAAATGTCATAGGCTTCTTTGCCGTAGCGGGAACCTCCGCAGCTCGGACAGATGGTATCGACATCCGGAAGAAACTGAACGTCCATGGAGATAATGCCGGTTCCGTCGCAAACGGGACATCGCAATTTGCCCGTGTTGTAAGAAAAATCTCCGGCTTTTAATCCTTTCGCCTTTGCATCCGGTGTTCTGGCAAACAATTTCCTTAAGTCGTCGAATACGCCGTCATATGTCGCAACCGTAGATCGAACATTTGCTCCGATCGGCTTAGAGTCGATGACTTTGACGGATTGAATACCCTTAGCCTCTAGCGAATAAACATGCTCAGGAAGTTTTGAGCCTCGAATAACTGCCTGAAGCGCAGGTACCAGACATTCAATAACAAGGGAAGTTTTACCGGAACCTGAGACACCGGTGACAGCAATCATTCGACCTTTAGGGATAGAAACATCCAAGGCTTTGACGGTATAGAACGGCTTTGTCTTAATCTTGACCGAACCATTCTCGAACATATTTTCTTCTGTGGCTCGAGTGCGCACTTTCAAAGATTCTTTACCTGACAGATAAGGACCGATTAGAGAATGAGGATTCTTTTCAGCCTCCAAAGGAGTTCCCTGCGTGACGATTCGTCCGCCTTCTTTACCGGCGCCGGGACCGATTTCAATCAATTGATCCGCGTCCATCAAAATTCTCGGATCGTGGTCAACCAAAACGACCGAGTTTTTGCGATCAACCAACTCCCGAACAATCTTCATCAGGCCATCCACATTGTATGGATGAAGTCCGATTGAAGGTTCGTCGAGAACATAAAGAACACCTGTCGTGTCGCTTCTTACCGCACGAGAAATTTGAACGCGCTGAAGCTCTCCGTTTGACAGCGTGCCGCCGGCTCTGTCCAAAGACAAATAGGAAAGGCCGAGGTTCGTCAGCCGTTCAGCTGTCCTCAAGAACTCGTTGACGATACTCTGGGCCATATCCTTCATTTCAGAGGGCATTTGTTCGGGTATCTTCTTCACCCAGACAACCAGTTCTGAGAGCGTCATCGCGCAGACTTCTGCGATGTTTTTGCCCATGAGTTTGGTCGACAGTGCTCGTTCATTAAAGCGTGTTCCATGACAGGCAGGGCACTGTCCTTTGGTCAGGAACTTCTCAATGCGTTTCATCCCCTTTTCGTCTTTGACTTTCGAGAGCGCATTCTCAACCGTACGGACGGCATTGAAATACGTAAAGTCCAGCGGGACAGCCTGACCGCTGCCTTTGTTGGTATAGACGATATGCTTTTTAACGGCGCCCCCGTCATAGACGATTTTCTTTTCTTCCGGTGTTAAATCTTTAAAGGGAACGTTCGTTCGTACACCCATAGCCTTGCAGACTTCCGTCATCAACGACCACATGAGTGTGCCCCATGGTTTAACCGCACCGTCGTCAATACTCAGCGATTCATCAGGCACCAGACTCGCCCGATTGACCGTAACTGCAATTCCTGTGCCTCCGCACGTCAGACAAGCACCGGAACTATTGAAAGAAAAGTCTTCGGCACTCGGCGCATCAAATTCAACGCCGCAGACGGGACATTTGAGTTTCTGGCCGAGGGCGACTGCCGATGTCGGAGGAAGATAGTGCCCGTTCGGACAGCGGTGCGAGCCGAGTCGGGAGAACATCAGTCGGACGGAATTGAAAAGCTCAGTCAGTGTACCGAACGTGCTTCGAATATCCGGTGTGGAGGGTCTTTGATGTAGGGCAAGAGCGGCCGGAATGTTCTCTACGGAATCAACTTTTGCGTCCTGAGTTTGCGTCAGGCGCCGGCGTGTGTAGGCAGACAACGCTTCTAAGTAACGGCGCGACCCTTCGGCATAGAGCACGCCTAATGCCAACGAGGACTTTCCGGAACCGGACAGACCTGAGATCGCTACCAGCTCATTGAGCGGTATATCCACATTCATATTCTTGAGATTGTGAACTTTTGCGCCTCTTACCAGGATGTCGTCCTTCATTTCCTTTCCACCTTCATTCAATACAAAGAAAAATCGGCCAAAGATTTTGTCTCTGACCGACCTTCTAAAGCTCAATTACTTAACGTTATCGCTAAGCCACTTTTCCACTACCTTGGCGACTTCTGCGCTGTTCTTATCGGAGAACGGAAAGTGCGTATTGCCCTTGATGCCGATGTCCGGCAAATGGAGCACTTTAGCATGACCGCCTTCGGCATTAACGGCGTTGACAAATTCCTGAGCCATTGTCGAAGCTGCTCTCCAGTAATCTTGGTACGGATTCTTAACTTCGGTCTTGGGAATATTGTCACCGTATACGATGAGGATCGGGAACCTTGTCAGCTTTTTGAACTCACTAAGGGGAACGCCGACTGCTTTTGTCGGGCCGAAGAAGCTGTTGTTGGAAATCGGTGCAGGCACTTTGCCTTCCGGGAAAATAAAGCCGGAACCCGGTTCAAAGGCAATGATGCCCTTCAGATTCTTCCCTGCTTCGGTTCCGATCAGCCATCCGGGTCCGCAACCCTGGGAATGCGTGACAAGAACTGTGCCTTCCGTCTTCTTCAAAGCATCTGTCACAGCATCGGCGATGACTTTGTCATTGTACGGTGCTGTATTTGGCGTCATCTGGCGCCAGAAGGAGTTGAGATCCTTTTGGCTTGCAAAGGCAGAGTTGTCATAGAACTTCGGCCATAAACCCATACGGAACTGACCGAACCAGAACTGTTCATCCGGGCTTGCTTTAATCGTTCCATCGACCGTTGCCCTGCCAGCATCACCGCGGCGAGGCTGATCGATCAAATAAACCGGGTAGCCTTTACGCAGGAACACGCTCTGGAAGCCTTCTCTCCCGTCCGGCGTGGTCTGCCAAGTTCTCATGGACTGCCCGGCGCCGTGAAGGAACATTAAAGAAACAGGCTTTGCATGGGCTGGAATTTGATAAATGATGTTTGCGTGATCGCCGTGCAGCGTCATGGCGTCCGGTTCCGGGTGGTACGGATCGAAAGTCTTCTTTGCTTCGATGACTGTACCGCCCGCAGAGAATGCTCCTTGCTTCTCGATCGTGATCGGCTGAGCGAAGGAAGCCAGAGCGAAGGAGCCAAGCAAAACTGCGAGTAAAGTTTTCTTCATGGTTTGTCTCGGAATTAATGGAGTTTCGTGAGCCATTCCACCATCTTGGGATCGTTGTGATCGAAGAAAGCGGTCTTCTTTTGATCCAAAGCATTGATGGCAGCCATGTCATCGGCAGTCAGTTCAAAATCAAAGACATCGATGTTCTGACGGATACGATCAGGATTCACGCTCTTCGGAATGCAAATAATGCCTCTTTGAAGCTGCCAGCGAAGAACAACCTGAGCGATAGATTTGCCGTATTTTTCGCCGATCTTTAGAAGCACCGGATTGTGGAACAGGTCGTTCTTGCCTTCGGCAAACGGGGCCCAGCTTTCCATCGCGATTCCCTTGGAGTTCAGGTATTCCTCGTCGGAATGACGCTGATTAAAGATGTTGCATTCGATCTGATCGACAGCCGGCTTGACTTCATTGAAAGCCACTAAGTCAGCGATTCTGCCCAAATCGAAGTTGGAAACACCGATCGCACGGACGCGGCCTTCTTTCAGGAACTCTTCCATGGCTCTCCATGCGCCGTAATAATCGTGGTACGGCTGATGGATCAGATAAAGATCAAGGTAGTCAAGGCCGAGTTTTTCTAAGGAAGCGGCAAAGGCTTTCTTTGCACCTTCATAATAAACATCGGTAATCCAAAGCTTTGTGGTAATGAACAGCTCATCTCTCGGAATGCCGCTGTCTTTAATGGCTTGGCCGACGGCTTCTTCATTTCCGTAAGCCTGAGCTGTATCAATGGAGCGATAGCCGTTTTCTAAAGCACAAAGGACGGCTTTGCGGCATCCTTCAGGATCGGTGACTTGGAAGACACCGAAACCGAGCATCGGCATTTTGACGCCGTTCTTAAGAGTCTTATAAAGCATATTCAAAACCTCCTTAATTGTTCTTGACACCGAAAATATCCGACTTAGGCAGCTTATCGAGGGCTTCATCAATCGCCTTGATTTCTTCTGCAGAGAGTTTGACAACTGCGCCGCCGGCGTTTTCTACGATTCTTTCGAGTCTACGGCTGCTCGGGATCGCTGTGAGCCAAGAATGTTTGCCGAGCATCCAAGCTAAAGACAGCTGAGACATGGTTGCTCTGTGTTCTTCCGCGGTTTTCTGCAGGAACGCCATAAGCTCTTCGTTTTTCTTCATTGCTTCCGGAGTGAACTGCGGCATGCGCGAGCGGTAA
>ERZ826016.3148-NODE-3148-length-11719-cov-3.677126_pt1 | contig 11719 bp, 10 predicted proteins | sample MGYA00519872_ERZ826016 | MGnify/ENA primary metagenome ERZ826016 (study PRJEB31778, sample SAMEA3449218) | human gut metagenome | biome: human gut; feature: human-associated habitat; material: faeces | place: United Kingdom | collected 2010/2012 ... | reverse complement strand
AGAAGTTACACGCATTCTGTGAAAAAGCGAGGTGGTATGCAGATAACAACTGCAATTCATATAGGCTTCTGTTAGACAGATTGATACTAACCGAATCAACGAACCGTTCAAAGTCCTCTTTGTCACATTGATTATCTCTGATCAGGCGCGCTTTTTCCGCAAACTCACCAAATTTTTCTTCTTCAAGCGCATAATTAGTTACAGCCTCGGAAACCCTTCCGGAGAAAACAAGGTCAGCACCGATATACTCGCAGAGTTTCTTTATTCGGTCGATACTTTTATTGATGTCATCATCAGCCTCAACTACAATACCATCGTCTGTCTTATCGAATTTAACTGTATCTTTCAAGTACCGAGCCGCACGCCTATTGCTAAAGATGGAATCAACGTCCCCAGTGATAATCAGAGAACTGCCGTTTTCATTTGATTCAAGACACAGTTTCTTCATTCACTCTACTTCCTTTATAAACCGAGTATTTCCTTGAACTTTGATACAAACTCATCCAAGGATGTGACGCAACCACGCACATTACTGTCGCTCAAAAAGCTCGGCTGGCTTACATCTACAACCTCAAGTGCTTGGCAAGCCTTCATGAGCTGCTGTAACGGCTTTGCAGCGTTAGCATGGTTATTCAAGATATCCATGCTCTGAATATAGTTATCATCAAACGGCTCCTCGACCTTTTGTTTCCACTGTTGATCCCTTGCCTTCAAAGCGCGCCCCAAATCCGGCGGATTCTTAGCCATAATATCCTCTACGGATTCTTCTTGGACAGCATCAGTGGTGGCGAAATGCTGGTCACGGAACTGTTCCCACACTTCCTGCTTTGCAAAGAAACTGGATGCCGACTTCTTTGCAGAAGGTACCGAAATAATATCACGGAAAAGGGTCTGCTCAAAATTAGCTCGGATGTAGTCAAAAGCAATCAGCTTTAAGTCAGCAACATCAGCTTCAGGATCATAAGCCCACATTGAAGCCACACCAGCCTTATATTTCTTAAGAGCAGAATCCAGCTTAAGGAAGGAGTCTTCGCTCTTATCCAATTGGGTATACATACCCGAATAGCCATACTCATCCAGGTACTCATCCATCAAACGCAAAGCAGAAAGCATGGTACGGACTTCTCCGGGTTTGCAGTCCATCATTCCTGCAATATCATCATCGGTAAAGCCGGCGTCCTTTAAATCCTTACACTTCAGATACTTTTCGATAGGGTTATAATCGACTTTTGCATCTTCACCCATTTGATAGGTGGTTTCCAGCGCAAGGATCTCTTTTTTATCAGCACCCTCGGGAAGAATAATAGCAATGAAATACTGGCAATGTCCCTTTTCGTTAAACGGGATATTCTCATCCGCCATGATATTGTTCAGCAAACTTGCGCGACGGTTTCCGTCAATTATCATGCCGTCCGCAGTCACAATGCCATGCCTCTGCTGATGCTCTTTCAGAAGACGCTCCTTGGTTTTCTTATTAGCCTCCGGTTTAGAGTCCCACAGAAATTTTTCAATAATTCTCTTGTCGTCAGGATCTTCCGGGTTCAGCTGATGGTTTTGCCGCTCATAAGACTTAACAACGCTTCCAATTCTACCGTTGTACGGGTTATATACAAGATACTCAAGCGGAATCTCGAAAGCATCGAGAGTAATGATGCTGCCATGATAAACGATAGGAATACCCGTCCGACACGCCTTTTCCGGATGATCGGTGAACTCCTTCAGTTTTGCTTTTCTTTCAGTAGCGTTCATATTTCAAACCCTCCACAGTTATAATTCGTCAATGTGCGCGTCAATGATATCTTCCAATAGCCCCATATTCTGAAAGTTTAAAACGTAATCAGAACATCTATGGATTTCCCGAAGATCAGCCTGTCTGCCAATCCAGCCGGCACCGTCCAGGAAATTAACGAAGATTATATTATTCCCAGCATCCCGCTCGGCTTTAATAACGGCTTCTGTTTTCCTCGCGGCTTCCTTTTTACTTCCCTGGCTACTTGAAGTAGTAACGCTATATGAAACATCGAGGATGAGTTTCGGCTTGGTCGGAGATTCCAAGACAAAACTAACTGCTCGATCAAGTTTCGGTATCCGGACATTCTTCTGATATTCAAGCCCATGCTTCGCACAGACCCTTTTCAATTCTTTCTCTATATCTGCCAGTATTGCATCGCCAATCATATTGCTGTAGGTACCTTCTAACCCACGTTTCACCAACTGGCGGACGCTGCCCTCGTCTTGGATTTTGGCAAGGGTACTATCGTCCATAGCCATATTCTCCAAATAAAACGGAGGGATACAGGCCTGCATCTTGGGATCGTGTTTCCCGTCCCAAATGAGATTCAAGACGCTTTCCATCATCGCCGGACTTTCCATCATCGCAGAACGGATCTTACTGAGGCCCCATTCTGTTGCGAATACGAAACCGCGGTCTTTCCTTATCATCGAAACCATCCGCTTGAATCTTTCTTCGGAGATTTCTGCAACAGAGGTGAGTCTGTCCAGAGAATCCTTGTGATCGATAATATATTGCTTCAGCGTTTCCTTGCTCGTAATGGTCTTAAGCCCCACAAGGATATCCGCAGTCTGAGCATCTATTGTTTTTCTAATGGACTCTTCGCAGCTATCATTAATGTAGAACATTGTGGTCGAGTTGAACATCTCGTCATAAGACAGCTTCTTCGCCTTAGTTTCCGCCATGTATGAACCTCCAATCGTTATGATGTACATATCATATCACACTCGAACGAAAAAGGCAATATAGAAATTACACTTTTTTGCGGATTTTTTTGAGAACCGTATTTTTGTTTTTTCAAATACCTGCTGGTCCAAAATATACGCATATACGCTTATTGGCGAATTATGCTGTCTAAAATTTCCCGACACAAGATATCATCTTTGCCGGGAATCAGGTATCATCATAATTGCCTTCAGAAGCACAACTGTTTATCATTTTGTCAAATGCAGCCTCTTCTATCACTTGCAAGCAACCTTCCAGATCTTTTTTTATATCATTACCCCAGAATCGAATTACTGTCCAATCCAGAGCCTCTAATTCTTTTTCAACTCTTCTGTCACGCTCCATGTTCTCCTCAATATGCTTTATCCAATACTGTGGGTTTTTACCGCGCTCCAATCGAGTTTTCAGCCGATCCCACTCTTTTCCGTGGAAAAACTCGCTATCGCAGAAAACAGCTATCTTATGTTTCATAATTGCGATGTCAGGAGAGCCTGGTAGTTTCTTGTAATTCTTCCTATATCTGTATCCGTCATGCCATAAACGCTTTCGCAGCGCCACTTCAATACTTGTGTCTTTGCTACGAATTTTCTGCATATTCTTTCTTGTCTTCTCGGACACCTCGCCAAATTGGCGATCCTTTCTTCGCATAGACACTATCTCCCGATTCGATATTTCTGGCGTGTTCACGCACATAACGATAGGACTTTCTTTTCGTTATGTGATTTACTTTTCGTTATGAGTGTATGCAAAAACCGTCTTCAGCATATGCGTATTTATTAATGAACGCAAGGTTTTCTGCTTATCATTCTGTTTCACACTGCATTTTGCACACCCCCTCAGTATGAGAAAGGCGGTATTTCCTATGTAATCTCAAACGCCCTAACGAATACGGGCAGAAATCCTTGTATCAATCACGCAACGGCTTCATCATAGCAGGAGTAAGTAGCGTCCTTGATCTGATCCGCAATCGGCATAAAGATAAGGTCTGCCATCAGCTCAACAACATCACGGGGCGTCCAGTGTTCGCCGGCTTCCTCGTTGTTCTCCTCGTTGAACTTACGGATCAGTTCCTCGAAAATCGTACCCATACCGTGGTTGTCCAGACCGGGATGCTTGAGAATGGTCTTTTCTTCGTCTTTGTACACCGGGTTCGGACTGAGGTTAATATCCGAAGATATAAATTTTTCAATGACTGCACCGAGGATATCTGCCTCGATCATGGTGTCAATCTGATTGCGGAACTTGAACTTCTCCAGAATCTCCTGCACATTCGGAGAGAAACCGTCAAGATATGCTTCAAAATCCGTTTTCAATGTCTGCTTCTTCGCACGGCTGGTAAGGTCGCGCAGACGGAACGGAGACGCATTGCAAAAAGCCTGTCCTGCTACATTGCACAGCGCAGGCCACTGGTTATCGATACCTGCCGCGTCCAACTTTTTCTTCATATCCAGGACAGCCTCTTTACTGTCCTCCAAAAGAGCATCCAAACGCCGGATGACCGTCATCGGCAGGATCACATCACGGTACTTGCCGCGCACATAAACATCACGCAGGCAGTCGTCTGCGATACTCCATATAAAACTCACTATTTGATTATGCACCTGATTGTCCATATTTCTTCGTTTCCTTTCTCGCTGTAATAAGGCACCAATGATCATATCCTGAATGGTATCTTACTAAAGTTTCTACCCGTTATTCTGGACTATTAAGATTTCAGCTTATAAGTTCTGTTTCGATTTCCGCCTTCGGCTACAACAATTTCCTCCGCAGTCAGTTCAGAGAGGAGTTTCTTGGCTCGTGTACTTTTGACTCCAAGGAGCTCTGCAATATCGGCACTTCTGGCCGAAATATGATCAGTAAGGTATGCAACGATTTCTTCTTTCTGCCGCGCAGATTTTATCGTCACTTTTTTATCGTCACTCTTTATCGCCGCTTTTTTATCGTCACTCTTGGAGAATAAGAGCGTTAATGTTGTCCGCTCCGGCTCGAGTTGCTCTGTAATCTCCGGAGTTGTCCAATTTTGCTCGCGCCAGACGCGGAAGATATTCGGAATGCCGCTACCAGCACGCTCACCAATATCAATCAGGTTGAACATCTTCAGCATCGCTCCATTACGCGGATCAGAAACACCGCCGCTCTTTGCGGCATCAATTTCGATGCGGAAGCTGCCCGGATTAGACATCGTAATGCTGTTACGCTTTTTGACGATGACCAACCCCTGTCTGCCGTAGTAATCGGCATTCACCAAACAGTTGGCCAGTGCTTCACGCAGAGCCTGATGCACTGGGGTATCATCTATACGAGTACCACCGTCCATCTTGAAGGGCACCTTGATATCCTGAATCAGCTTGTTATAGACGCGGAAATAGAAGTCGTACACATTGCCGCTCCAGTCGCCGGATGAGGAAATAATCCGGTCGGTCCATCGCGTGTCGGCGTCATACTGCTCCTGGTAATCCAGAAAGTAAGCGTTGAATTCCCGCACAATGTCATATTCGTTACCGAACATGAGAAGTCCGGCAGAAGTGGGATGCTTCTTTCCGTCAGAGCCGATGCCCACGGCACCCAGCTTCAGGAGAAAATCTTCATCCTCCAGCGCCTCCCATACATGGCCGGGGCGGGAGAGGCGCATCCTCTGGCGATAGCTGCGAATGCTCTCTTTGTTGAACACAGTCATGTCCATTTCATTCAGGATGAGCATGTCCTGGGTTTTTACGGAAGCATCCCGCACCATGGCCTGATATTCTTCTTTGGTGCAACGGTAGTCGCCCTCACCGTCGCGGCGGTAGGTGCAGAGTGGGTTGCCATCCACATAAACCGGCTTATACGAGCGCTCTGCACGGGGAACATTGATGACCACAATGCGGTCGCCATCTACCTCCTGGACGAATACATCTTTGGAGGACAGGACATTCACACTGGTCTTGTTGGGGTTATTGACGATATCCCAAAACTCCTTGATGAGTCTGTCATGGTCTGGCAGATCTACCGTGTGCAAGGATTTATCCGCCCATTCTTCCACGCCCAACAGGATAATGCCGCCGTGGGTATTGGCAAAAGCGGAATAGGTTTCCCAAATGCTCTTGGGAAGCCCGCCAAGGGCTTTCTTGGCCTCAATACGGTTATTCTCCCGATATTGCTCGATTTTGGAAAAGTCAATCATGGTTTTCCTCCTTTACGAGCTCTATGATATCGCAGAAGTCGCAATCCAGCACAGTGCAGATCTTCGTCAGAATCTCTGTGCTGACATGCTGGTTCTTGCCCAGTTTGGCAAGGGCGGTCGTAGACATACCGGTAGCCAGACGCAGATCCTTCTTTTTCATGTTTTTATCAATCAGGAGTTTCCACAGCTTATTATAACAAATCGTCATCGTAACACCTCGTGTCAGAGTATACACTAATACAGGTTAATTCTAACACAGCAGCTTCAGTTTGTCTATTGAAAATTCAATTTTCAGATTCGTGATGTCCTTTCCAGACGAGAGATTTTGAATTATAAACTGGCAAAGGATAACCGCAGGAATGCTTTTTTGCTCTCCTGCGGTTATTTCATTGTTTATGCGGCGCAATTTTTGAGGTCAGCCCATGATGCCGATTTTATTGCCGTTCTCGTACATATCCTCGGCATACTCGACATGATTGGGTCCTTCGCTTTGTATCCAGCCAAAGCCGGGGACATAGACCATATCCGCCAGTTCATTATCGTTAGCTATTAGCTCCGATGCCGATTTAGGTTCAGGTTGCGTGGGCTGTACCGGGATGGAATCTGTCTGCGTAGGAGGTACATATTCTTGTTCTGTCTCGGCTTCATCTTCTATTTCCGGTACAGGGATGGGCAACTCCTCGGTGGCTACTTCCGGGGCTGATTCAGCTTCCGGCATTTCCGATTCTTTCTTTTCAGTTACCACTGGCAGCACCGGTTTCTCTGCTTCCGGAAGTGTCGGCCGTGGAGTGGTCACGGCGGTCGTTTCGCTCGGCGCGGGTGTTTTCTCGACCGTTTCGGCCTGCAGCCACACGGCGGCACACAGGGCGAGACAGGCGGTGAATGCAGCGGCAATGATGATTCTATTTTTCATTTTGTTTCCTCCTCTTTGGATGTAAAATGATTGAGTTCTGTGGACAACTCACCTTTTGCGGAATAGCTATCAGAACTTCAGAAGATTATCCAGAGCATTTGCCGCCTGCTGAAGCTCGCCCTGAGTGGCTTCGTTTGGTATATCTTCATCCTTTTGCACCTTGTGCGGCAGATAAGGTTCATAGTTCTGCCGGGTTATCGACGGTCGGTAATGTCCCAGCATCCGTGCCAGTTCCTTGGTTTCCATACCGTTCCGCAAAGATAGGACGGCGCAGGTGTGCCGGAGATCTGTGAATCGGATGCGGTCAAGCCCCGCTTCCTTGATGATCTCGTTATGCATCCGGCGCACCATCTGCGGCGAGTAAGGTTTCAGCGTGGCCGGGTGCATAAACATGAGCGGACTGCTTGGGTGCTTGTCGTGTTCCCTGATTAGGATGTCGATTACCTCTGGTGTCAGTGCTATCGTCCTTGTCTGACTACCGTACTCCACCAGCTCTCGCCGTACCACGGCACGGTTTTCTGCGATGGTCAGCGTCCGCTTTTCGATATCAAGGTCGCTCCATTTCAGGGCGATTAGCTCGCCTTGGCGTAGGCCTGTCGTCAGCGCCAGCATGAACATGGGGAGGTAGCCCAGCCGCTCGGCGGCGTCCAGATAGTCCTCCATTTCCAGAGGCGTCATGATATTCGCTTTCACCGTTGTGGACTTGCGGTAGCGGAATGCCTTGGCAGGATTCTCTGTCAGGAGGCCATCCCGCATGGCTTGGTCCAGGCATTGCTGAAGCAGGCGGTGGATGTGCCGCATGGTTTCTTCCCCCAAGCCAGAGCTGCCGGGTCGATGATTGCCGAAGTGCCGCCGTTCCTCCAGAAAATCTCCAACCATCTCCGATGTCAATTCAGAGAGCGGTATATCTCCCAAGCTGGGGAGAATATGGTTCTTGAATACATAGTTGTGTGCCGCATAGGTAGTCGGCCTGCTCTGGGACTTATCGTAGGTTTCCTGCCAGAAGATGATGTATTCCCGAAGCGTCATATTCCCACCTCCATGCACTGGCGCTGCAGATCCCGAAAAGCCACCCATGGGAGCCGTGCCCGTCTCAATATCTTCTTGTGCAGATAGTAGAACTCGTATAGCTTATACGGCGCTCCGGTTTTGGGATTGAGGAACACATAGGGCGAGTCAGTTTCCGGTATCTGCTTCAGAAGGCGTTCTGCTTTGGCGTTGAGCGTCAGCAACCGCTGACCCTTGAGGATGTACCTGTAGCGGACATGAAAATCGGCCCACGACAAGGTGATCAGTTCACATTGCCGCAGGCCGCTTGATAGTCCTGTGTAGATGAGAGGGAGCACGCCGAGCTGTTCCGTTGCGTTCAGGTAACGCTGGAGTTGTCCCAGGCGCAGAGGGGCTGCTTTGTATCCCTCCGCCTTTGATTCCTGGCAGAGCCGCACTGGGTTGTATGGAATAAACTGTTCCCGTGCTGCTTCGTCCATGCACCGCCGCAGAAGCAGGTGGACGCACCACACACTTCTGGCACTGAGTCCCCGGCTCTGCAGGACATCGTAGAAACCCGTGACCGTCTGCTCTGTCAGGTCGGAGAGTGCTACATTTCCGATGTTGGGTAGGATGTGGCCGTAAATCAGATTGCGGTACCCGCCCTCGGTGTTGCCGTTCCACTTAGGGCGGTTGTCGATGAACCACTGGCCGCACCACTGCCCGACTGTCATGGTATTTTCTTTCTGCATATCGTCGCCTCCTTTTGGCAAACGAACAATATCACAGAAAGCAGGAAATAGCTACTGAAAAGAACGGCATATCTTCAGGAAAATAACTGTTCCGAATAACGCCGGCATTATTCGGAATAATATAGTTGATTTTATTCGGAGCAGCGGTTATAATATTCTTGACGAACTGCAATGGAGGTGTTCCAATATGACGATCAAAGAAGCGGCTGCCGCTTGGGGGATCACCGAACGGCGGGTCAATGCGCTTTGCAAAGCCGGACGCATTTCCGGCGCGTATAAGGAGGGCAGGCAGTGGTTTATCCCGGACAGCGCTCAAAAGCCGATGGATAAGCGTGGTCATCGGAGTGAGGTAAAGCCCGCAGCATCATCTGCGCGCAAGCCGTTGCCCATTGGCGTATCTGATTACCGGGACGCCTGCAAAAACTACTACTATGTAGACAAGACTTTAATGATTAAGGAGTTTCTGGACGAGCGCCCCAAAGTATCCCTATTTACCCGCCCCAGACGCTTTGGCAAAACGTTGAACATGGATATGCTCCGCACTTTCTTCGAAAAGACGACCGAGGACACTTCCGTTTACTTCAGAGATAAGAAAATCTGGTCCTGCGGAGAATCCTATCTTGCCCACCATAGAAAGTATCCTGTGATTTTTCTGTCCTTCAAGGATGTTAAATACACCTCTTGGGAAGAAACCTATCAGACGCTCCAAAAGCTGATCGCACAGGAATTCCGCCGCCACGACGAGTTGGCATCCAGCTCCGCGCTTAGTGATTACGAAAAAGAGGAATATTCCCTTCTTGCAACAGAAGCTGCTGACGAAGTGGAATATCAAATGTCCCTGCGAACATTGACGCTGCTTCTCCATAAGCACCACGATGTTCCACCTATCGTCATCATTGACGAATATGATACTCCCATTCAGCAGGGCCATGTGAGCGGCTTCTACGACACGATCATCGGGTTCATGCGAAACCTGTTCTCCGGTGGCCTGAAAGACAATCCGCATCTGAGCTATGGTTTCCTGACCGGCATCCTGCGTGTTGCCAAGGAAAGTATCTTCAGTGGCCTGAACAACCTGAAGATCAATTCGATTTTAGACGAGCGCTACAGTGAATATTTCGGCTTCACTTCAAGCGAAGTACGCGAGATGGCGGACTACTATCATGCTTCTGATAAATATCAGGAGCTTTGCGAGTGGTATGATGGTTACCTTTTCGGCAATACCGAGATTTTTAATCCCTGGTCTGTCATTGGATACTTCAATAATAACTGCCGTCCCAAAGCATTCTGGCAGTCCACCGGAAGCAATGACATCATCCGTGAGGTGCTGGCTTCTGCAACGCCGGATATTATGGAGCGTCTGGAGCTGTTGATGAAGGGCGAATCCTTTGTTACGCACATTGACACCGGTGTCATTTATCCGCAGATCCAGAATGATCCGTCCTCTGTTTACAGCTTCCTGCTGGTGGCAGGTTATTTGAAGGCTGTGAGCTGCGACCAGTCTTACGGCGAGGATTATATGTGCGAAGTGGCTCTGCCCAACAAAGAGATTTCTTTCGTCTACAGCAAGGAGATCCTCTCTCAGCTTGAGAATATTATTCCTCGTTCCGTTGCTATTGCTATTCAGGAAGCTATCTACAAGGTAGATAGCGACTCACTGCAAAAAACCTTGGAGAAGTTTCTGCTCCAAACAATAAGTTTCCACGATGCTGCCGACGAAACATTTTACCATGGTCTGATATTGGGTATGTGCGCTGTGATGGACAACAGCTATCGCATTACCTCCAATCGCGAAGCTGGTGATGGACGATTTGATATTCAGATGCTTCCTTTGAATAAGCGGCTGCCTGGTATTCTGATTGAATTAAAGGCTGGAAAAGACCGCTCTGAAGCACAGCTTGAAGACCTTGCTAATGTTGCCTTGCAACAGATTAACGACCGTGCATACAGCGTTGATTTGCAGGCAATGAATGTTACGTCAATTATAAAAATCGGCATTGCATTCTCTGGTAAAAGAACACGCATTGCTGCTGAAAGGCAAAACATAGAATAAACATCTTCGCTCAGCAGGCTGGCTATCATCCAAGTCAGCCTGCTGTTTCTTTGTCATCGCGCTTATTTCTTTGTTTATGCGGCGCAATTTCTGAGCTGCTCTCTGCGGCAAAAACACCCGCTGTTGGATGTAAACCTGGTCGGAAGCACTTTTAATATACAGAATTCAATCCCACACAAATCCCAAAAGACGAAAGCGGTGGCTGAAATAAACAGTCCAATAGAGTTCCAAAGAGGAACCGCAGGAGTGCCGGAAAGTGCCAAAGAGTGCGCAAGACCCCTCGCTGAAGGTTCAGACATAGGTTTGGGAGCTGGATGTCGTGCGTTCGAGTCTCCCCACTCGGGCCAAACAATGATAATCTGAACTACATTGTCCAAGTGGGTAATGTGACCGGATTTATCATTTCTATCGAAATGTTAGTTAAAACATACAAGGGCAGGGAGGGCCCTGTCCTTGTATGTTTTATTTCCCATGCTATAATAACATTTAACATCTCTCTACAAGACCATTTTATTGGGAGGATTGTGAAACCAGAATGAATTATAAGTTTTCAACACCAAAGACAATTTCCGTAATTATTGTATATTTTTTGCTGTTTTTGGCCGGTGATTTATTGGGAAGTCTAATTTTTGATTTCCTATTTTCTACCATAGATCTTCCAGTCCGTGAGTTGTACCCTATTATCAGAATGCCGGGCTATCTGTTGCTGACACTAATTTTCTTTTGGCTCTATACAACAAAAGTTCTCCATCTAAAAATGGAAGACTTCGGGATTTCATTTTCCGTTAAATGGTGGGGAGTTAGTTTATCTGTTTTGTTACCTGCTTTTGTAGTTACTATCTTTCTAATCATTGGACGGGCACAAGTAAATGTTTTTTCCACTGGTGACATCTTCTTAATTCTAATTTTATCTATTCTTATTGCTTTGAAAGCGGGGATATTGGAAGAAATACTATTCCGTGGTTTCATTATGAGACTGCTCGAAAGTAAATGGAATAAGTACATCGCTGTGCTTGTCCCATCCGTTTTGTTCAGTTTTGCACATCTCCCATCAATGGAAACTTTTACAATCGGAGGTGTCTTTCTTTTAATCATCAGCGGTACTTTGGTAGGC
>ERZ826016.3147-NODE-3147-length-11721-cov-10.663724_pt1 | contig 11721 bp, 10 predicted proteins | sample MGYA00519872_ERZ826016 | MGnify/ENA primary metagenome ERZ826016 (study PRJEB31778, sample SAMEA3449218) | human gut metagenome | biome: human gut; feature: human-associated habitat; material: faeces | place: United Kingdom | collected 2010/2012 ... | reverse complement strand
TCACAAACGACGCTGATGGCTTCCAACTGCTGGTCTCTAAGCTCGAATCATTCGACAAGAACAGCAGCATCATCGGTCTTGAGTCAACAGCACACTACGGTGACAACCTTGTTCGATACCTTGTTGCTGAACTTTACCAAGTGTGTGTATTGAACCCCATCAAAACCTGTCAGATTCGTAAGAATAACATTCGCAAAACGAAGACAGATAAGGTCGACCCATGCCTTGGCATTCTCAAAGCCTTCTGAAGTATTGCTGAACTCGAATGCCACACTGCTCCTTTTTTCAAAATTAATATAATTAACTTTCTATCTTCAATGTTTACATTTGTTATTTTCTACTTTTGCTCCCACACATGGCACCATCAACGTCAACGTCATCAACGCCCCCATTCCAATCCATTTAGCATACTTTGAAAACCCGCATATAAATAATACAGAAAAAATCGTTCCAACACCAAGCGCTATCAAAATAGTCTTTTTCTTGAATCTTGTTATTTCCATGTCTGAAAGCGGCTTATTGGGAGAAACAATCGGGCTAACAATACATATTACATTCAGCCCTACAAGAACAATAATAAACAATGTTACACCACATGATATTCGTTCAGCGGTAATGATAAATGATAGGATTAATGAAGAAGAAATGATTATACATTGCCATTCTTTTTTTGCATGATATCCGCCGGTATATCTCCTAAATAAAGAAAATGGGATAATAAGCAGTAAGCCTTTCCAGATACTTAACTGCAATACGCAACACCAAATTATTACCAATATATATGGCGAAACCATATATCTTAATGTTTTAACTGCATATTCATATAATTCATATTCTTCTTCATTAATGGCTCTTTTTCTAATGAGCCACTCTGTTATCATCCTGTCCATTCTTCTTAAACCTCTTTAAGCCTTCAGGGCATTTAGGCTGATATGCCATGTGCGAAGATACTTCGTTGGCATCTTTTGCCAAAACAAAATCCAATACTTTTTTCATTGTCTTTGAAATTAACATGATGTTTCTCCTTCCTGCTGTTTGTTAAATTTTTACAATTTAATTATGCACTTTTGGATTTATTTTTCTATATATATGTCATGAAATGACATTTTTCATGTTTTTTTGACATTATTCTACTAAAGTTAAATAAAAAATTAAAAAGCTAATATTGCAGAAATATTTACTTAAATATATAATCTTATATAAATAAACAAATAGGATGTAAATTATGCAGAATCTAATGATTTTTATTTGCTATGCCATTGAAGCGCTTACACTATTAGTATATTGTAATCTTGTTTTTAACTCCAAAAAGTCAAAGCATTTTATTTTATGTATTATACTGTGTTCATATCTTTTTTTGTTTATTACTCATTCAATGACTACAACATTGGGCTATTCACTTAATGTTGTAAAATTTAGTATAGTCAATTTTTGCATCATATTCTTTTTGTTTAAAACTCGTTTTTATGTTGCTTTACTCCATGCAATTCTTATTACATTTTATATGGATATAAGCGAGTTCCTTTTTTGTAATGTTTTCGCAAATTTCAGTTCTGAATCGTGGAACAATTGGAACAATGCAGAAAACCTTTTTATTGTTCTTCTCTCCAAAATTACTTTTTTTGTTTTATCTGTAATTACTGCCAAAATTATCAGAAATAAAAAATTATCCCCTTCGACCTTTAATAAAGGCACTGGAATAATTATCCTAATGTGTTTTTGCATTTATTCAATACTTTTCACACTTTATACAGTTATTACTAAAGTTCCATACAATTCTACACTTGAAGCCGGAATTTATATTATCCTTGGACTAATTTTATTTTTTATGTTATTAGCCATTAGCTTATACACATACAACCAGAAAAGAGGACGCGAGCTTATCGATCTTAAAAGCAGACAACAACGTGAAGAATTTCGTCAAGAATATTTTCAATCAATGCATCAAAAAGATGAAGCACAAAGAATTTTTGTACATGATATAAAAAATCATCTTATGGTCATAAATGCTTTAAACAACAATGAAAATGTCAAAATTACAGATTACATAACAGCCCTTGTCGGCTCCATCAGCTTTAGGATGCCTTCATTTTTTTCTTCCAACCAGCTTTTGAATATTATTTTAAGTAAATACAACGACGAGGCTGCAACTGCAGGAATAAATATTACATTTGATATACGTTATTCGAAATTTGAATTTATGACAGATAACAGTTTGACAGCTCTTTTTTGCAATATACTAGACAATGCGATTGAAGCGTGCAGTGTTATAGAAAATTCCTTTATAGAACTTCAAATATCAAAACCAACAAATACTTCTTTGGTTCGCATTGTCCTTATTAATTCATGTATTAATCGCCCAGAACATAGAGGTGGGTTTTTGATGTCAACAAAAAACAATCCTAACTTACATGGTTACGGCTTACGAAGTGTAACTAATATTGTAGAATTATATAATGGTGAAATGAATGTTTATGTTGACAACATCAACTCAACTTTTCACACAATAATACTTCTAAATGGAGAGTCAAATGAGAATAATAATTTGTGATGATAATATAGAATTTGCTAAAGAGCTCTCACTACTAATAAAAAAATTTTTTAATACTAAAGGCATAAAAGCTCCCGAAATTGTTACTTTCTATTCCGGTGAAGATTTACTAAATGATAAATATCAAAAAGACATTGTCTTTCTTGACATACAAATGCCTGGAATTGATGGCTTATCCACTGGTCATACATTATACGCTCAAAACAATAATGTCATTATACTTATAATAACTTCATTTTCCGAATATTTGGATGATGCAATGCGCTTCAATGTGTTTCGCTATATCAGTAAACCTCTTAATACAGACAGACTCTATCGCAACCTTTCTGATGCAATTGAGGTTTACTATCACAGATGCACTCCAATTACATTAGACTTGGAAGATTGTATAAAATGTATACCTGCAAGTGATATAGTATTTCTGGAAACTCAAAACCGAAAAATATGTATTCATACCACAACCGAAGACCTATATGCGCACGGAACAATCAAAGAATGGGCAAAAAAGCTAAATTTACCATGCTTTTTTACCAGTCACAGAAGCTTTATAGTAAACCTTACACATGTTACACAAATTTCACACGACTTGATATATTTAGATGTAGGAAAGTATACCGCATATTTATCTCAAAGAAAATTCAATAAATTTAAAAATACCTGGCTTTCTTTTATAGAGAAATCACTATAGGAAATATCATGCGGTAGACATTATCTTCCGAAAAATATTTAATTTTTTCGTAGATGATATCTTTGTCCTTTGCGATGTTTATTACATCACTTACGAAATGTTTAGACATATGTCTGGTTGCGGCTATCTGATTTCTTGACAGCCCTAATGCTTTAAGCTCAAGAATGAGCTTGGCATTAATCTTATTGGCCATAATGACAGGCCTCACTTCTGTAAAATCTGAGGTAATCCTCAGATATAATTCTACAAAAGGATGTATCAAAAGTGGAGCTATTGTGTGAATTGCCCGCTAAGCAGAGCTATTGTGCGTATAGGTGGAGCTCAAAAACGTGCTGATGGTGTCGCTGGCGCGAAATATTCAAAAAAAGAAGCAAAGATGTAATTCAACAGTTTTCTTATCACATCTCTGCCTCTTTTCCGATGATTATATTCAGTTCATTTCAAACATTAAAACTGCCATTTAATACAGCAAATCCAATCACACGGCCTACTTAAAATACGGTGTATGATACTCCAGCTTTATCGTGTGCCCGCCTGCCGGGACATAGAACGCCATCCCAAAGTTGTTGGCAGGCATACATAAAATATCCGCTCCGTCAAGTTTTGCCGTCCACCCGTCACTGTACGGAATAGCAATGTATATTATCTTATCACTTGGAAAGCTGCTGCATATCGTGTAACCATCCTCATAACTTTCAAGTGATACCTGCTCTGAATCGACAGTAATGTTTTTTAACATTGAATCATACGCTGCCATGGATTGGTCTATTATGGAAATATTGTCGAAGGTGTACACGCCCGGAGTCTCAAACCTGATGGTATACTCTGTGCCCTGAGATTCCCTATAGCCAATGTTACATATTATGTCACTTATTCCCGAATACGCATTATCATTTTTCCCTCTTATTTGAAATGCCTTTGTGATAATGCCGTCGCTTATTAAAATCTTTGCAAGGCTCGCTGACCCCTCTGTGAATTGAAGGTTGGTAAATTCAAAATATCGTTCCGTGTCCTCCGCAGAATTTGTCGAAACAGTTATTGATGCACCCGGTTCAGTTACTATGAATTGATTTGAAGCTATGCCGATGCCGCTATCTGCCAAGACAATCTCATACTCTGATATACTGTCATAAAAGTTAATATTGTCGGCAGAATGTATCAACGACACATATGTATCTGTACTGCCTGTATTTTTCTCAAGCTCTTTTATATTACTGTCAGTAATCACGCAGGACTGTAATAAGACCTGCTGCTTCTCAACGGCTGATAAGTGTGAGTAATCATTATATGAAACAAACGAATCATACGCATATACCAATGAAACATCGACTGTATCATTGGCATAAATACTGTAATGGCCGTCCGTTGTATATAGGGAATTATAGCCATAAGGCAGATACATCTCCTCTCCCGATTTGACTACCACATACCGGAACCCTATTATTGACTCCACCATACTGCGCCCATCCATATCAATATATGTATAATCATTTGTTATCGGTAATTCCATATCTTTTAAGAACCGTAACGTGTATGGATTAGTGACACTGTAATAAAACGCCGTACCGTTAACACCGTTTAGCATTGCCGAATTCATTCCTACACCATCAAAACCTAAATTTACCGTGTCAACCCTGAATTGTGATGTATCCTCACAGCTATCTAAAAGTGTGTAAAACTCACTGTGACGTTTAGTATATGCCTCACCCGGTTCCCGGTGTTTTTCAATATCATTTCCCTGCAAAGGTGAATAAAAACTGTAGGCGTTAAGTGACAGGCTGATTATAATAATACCCATTACGGCATATATCGGCTTGTTTTTCTTTTTGCATAACAGTATTAAAACAACGGACACACATAGAGCCGCAAACAACAGCAGCATGCCTACAAGCAGATACTTTATATTTCCATTGCAACGGATATAGAATGTAGGAATGGCAAAAATAAGCATTATGCCTGATATACTCCAAAGAAAATTCTTTCTCTCCGTCAAAATCGGCAGCATCACAACAACAATTAGTGCAACAACAAAACAATACGCCCATACCCATCGGTTTGTTACATAGCTAAAGCCATTCATCATATGTCCAAAAAATGGGAATATTAGGAAAACGGTTCCAATTATAAATGCAATTTTTAACGACAATTTATCTTTGAGATGTGTTTTTAAAAATAAAAATATTACAGCCAGCAAGCCAACTGAAGTATACCCAAGCGCTGAATAGTAGTCTGCACTTGCATTGACAAATGCAATGCCAAGCTTCACATAATATCCCAAATCATAAACTAACGGAACATATACATCCCCGTTCAGTCTTTCACCACCGACTACTGCACGCGCCGACGGAATCAGGAGCGGTGCCGCAATAGTAACCGCAGAGAAGTAAAACAAAATACACATACCTATTTTTTTCAAAAGAAACCTTATAGGCTTAGTATTTCCATACATTCCGGCATACCGTATTACTGCATATATAACCATAAAAACAGATATCATATAAAAGAAATAAAAATTGGATGCAGCAGCAAGTGCACATGAAAACATATACACATACGCCTTTTTACCCTCTAATATGTAATCTACTCCAAGCAAAATAATAGGGAAATATATAAGCGGGTTTATAAAGAACGGGTGCAGTACCGATACAACAATCGTATAAAACGAGAATACATATATTAATGTTCCGCACAGAATATAGTTATCCTCATATCCGTTATGTATGCAATACATCATAAATGCAAGACCAGCAAGATATAACCTTACAATTATAAGTATGTTGTATAATACTTCTGTAAACTGCTCCGGCACAAACGCAGCTATTACATTAAGAGGATCACCAATTACATAAAAATTAAGTGTAGCAATAACATCTCCACCCAGACCAATACCAGTATCCCATGTAGGTATCGAAAATTTATGTTCAATAAATATATTATGAAAAATAGTCCGCAGCCATTTTCCATAATAAACAAGTGCATTGTAATGCTGAACTATTCCGTCACCTGCATAGTTCGCGTCCTCATATACGAAAGTTCTTCCGTATAGAATAAACAAAAAGTATACTAATATGCTTGTTATTGAAAATACTATTGTATATTTTAGCAATATACGTCTTTTCATGTGTCACCTCATTCTACAGTCACACTCTTAGCAAGATTTCTCGGCTTATCGACATCAAGTCCTTTAGCCACAGATACATAGTAACCTAGAAGCTGTAACGGAACAACCGCCAATGATGCAGCAAAATGTGCATCTGTCTTAGGAATATATACCGTAAAATCACATGTATCTTCAGTCTCATAATTACCATAACTGGTAAGTCCCATAAGGTATGCGCCTCGGCTCTTGCACTCAACCATGTTGCTTACAGTCTTCTCATAGAGTTCCGACTGTGTGAGTGTTCCGATAACAAGTGTTCCATCCTCTATGAGGCTGATTGTTCCGTGCTTGAGTTCTCCGGCTGCATACGCCTCACTGTGGATGTATGAAATCTCCTTGAGCTTGAGGCTGCCCTCGAGGCTCACGGCATAATCAATGCCACGTCCAATAAAGAAAATGTCCCGCATATTAGCCTGCTTTGCGGCAAACCACTGGATGCGCTCCTTGTCATCAAGAATCTTTGATACCTTATCCGGAAGGGCTTCAAGCTCCGTGAGCATGTCCGTGTATTCCGCGTCGGTTATCTCACCACGAAGCTTTGCAAACTGAAGTGCAAGACAGTAGGATGCTATGAGCTGGGTGCTGTATGCCTTGGTTGTGGCAACTGCAATCTCAGGGCCTGCAAGCGTGTAGAACACACTGTCTGCCTCACGCGCAATTGAGCTTCCGATAACATTTACTATGGCAAGGGTCTTTACTCCCTTCTCCTTTGCAAGACGAAGAGCCGCAAGGCTGTCCGCTGTCTCGCCTGACTGGCTGATGACAATGACAAGGTCTGAACTCCTTAAGAGCGGCTTGCGGTATCTGAACTCAGATGCTACATCAACCCTAACCGGAATCTTTGCCAAATCCTCCATGACATACTGCGCGACAACACCTACATGATAGGCAGAACCGCACGCTACTATGTAAATCTGTGAAATCTTCTTAATTTCATCATCTGAAAGACCCACTGCCGACAAATCAAGGACTCCATCCTTGTAAACGGAATGCAGCGTATCGGCAATCACGCGTGGCTGCTCGTGAATCTCCTTCATCATGAAATGCTCGTAGCCCGCCTTCTCAGCAGCCTCGGCATCCCACTTTATCTCAACGAGCTCCTTCTGTATCTCATCGCCATCAAGATTGTAGAAGGTAATCTCGCCCTTTCTCATCCGCGCCATCTCCATATTGCCAATGTAATACACATTGCGCGTGTACTTCAATATAGCCGGCACATCAGAAGCAAGATATGACTCGCCATCACTCACACCCAAAATCATCGGACTGTCTTTTCTTGCGACAAAAATCTCTTCCGGATAATCCCTGAACATAAGTGCAAGCGCATACGAGCCACGAATACGAACCATAGCATGGTTAATCGCATCAACCGGAGTATGCTCATACTTCTTATAATAATAGTCAACAAGTTTTATGGCAACTTCCGTATCTGTCGATGAGTAAAAAGAATATCCTTTCTTGATAAGCTTGTCCTTAAGCTCCTGATAATTCTCAATGATACCATTGTGAACACCGACAACATTGCCATCATCAGCCACATGCGGATGTGCATTAACCTCCGACGGCTCACCATGCGTAGCCCATCTTGTATGACCAATACCACAAGTACCACGAACGGCATTACCGTTATCCGTCTTCTCCGACAATGCCTTAAGTCTGCCCTTCGCCTTAACTATCTCATACTTTCCATCGCCATCGCGAACCGCCATACCTGCCGAATCATACCCACGATACTCAAGCTTTGAAAGTCCATCCAATATAACCGGTGCCGCCTGATGCCCACCTGTAAAACCTACTATTCCGCACATCAAATTATCTCCTAATATTATAATAAATTATTGTTCAATTATATCATAATATATTCAATCTAACAATGTTACGGCAAAATAAAACCACGAGGCTGTATTTTAAATACCGCTTCGTGGTTCTATCATTTTGGGTTAACTTAACCCATATTGCGATAACACGGATTTAAACTCATCTGAATTTACGAAAATCTGCGCTATCTGTTCACGCGTATATCCGTATTCCTCAATAGATTGAACCCATGAAAGTATTTCCTGATCAGATGCTTCTCTTCCAAAAAAAGCCATATACAATGTTCTTATGTAGCCACTATTGTCAAGGGCTCTCCCAGAAAACTCATCTGATGACAAAAAACTCTCTATTGCCTGCTCAGGCGTCATTATATTATTAAGGATACATCCGCACCATCCGTTTATACCATCAACATCTGCCTCTCTTCCTAAAACTGTTCTGTATAGTCTCACAACATATTTGGTTAATCCTGCATTTTTATCTCTGTATTCTGTAAGCGTATAACTGCCATTATCTATTCCATACCGTAAACATACATCTGCATATTCTTGCGATTTTGTTATTTCATGAATGATATAATTTTGCGAAACTCCGGCTCTGATTTCTCCACCCCAATAGCTAATGTCTTCTTCTACCGGCTCTCTATCAAAAAAAATTTCATACATTATTGTAACAAATTCTGACTCAGATACATTTTTTTCCTTAAATTCTTCTGAGTTAAAAAATCCTTCCACAGCAACCTGAGCTAATGAAACATTGCTATCCAACAACTGTGAGCACCATATATTAATTTCTTCCACTGACGGTGAACGTTTCATAATTCTATCATAGCAACGTACAATAAATTTTGTTATTGATATATTTTGATCACGATATTCCGTTAAATCATAACTTTTATTTTCTATTCCATACCATGAACACACATCTGCATATTCTTGCGATTTTGTTATTTCATGAATAATATAATTTTGCGAAACTCCGGCTCTGATTTCCCCACCCCAATAGCTAATATCTTCTTCTGCCGGCTCTCTATCAAAAAAAGTTTGATACATTATCCGGACAAATTCTGACTCAGATACATTTTTTTCTTTAAACTCTTGCGAATTAAAGAAACCTTCTACCGCAACCTGAGCTAATGAGGTATTGTTATTTATTAACTGTGAACACCATATATTAAGCTCATCTACAGATGGTAAGCGTCCAATTATTTTTTCATAACAACGCAAAATAAATCTTGTTATTCCAACTTTTTGGTCTCGAGCCTCGGTTAATATCACATTTCCCGATATTATTCCGATATTATTACATTTTGTTACAAACTCATCCGACGATACAAAAAGTGAGAAAATATATTTTCTTGAGACTCCATATTGCATTGTTTTAAGCATATCAGCAATCTCTACTGACTGTGCTTCTCTACCTAATATTGAACAATACAACATTTTTATATATTCCTCATCACTTGTATTTTTGCTTTCATATTCATTTCCAAAAATAAATTTTTCTGATACTTCAACTGCGGTCTTGTCATTGTTTTGCAATACATCTGTCCATGTACTAACCTCCGACGCAACAGCTTCTCTTCCAAGAATATTGTTATATAAGCCTTCCACAAACTCAGAAATCTCCTGTCTGTGTGAACCCTCCGGAGTATCAGGTATAATCGGAACATCCGGAGTGCTGTTCTTGAGATTGTCGGAGGTGAATGCTTTCACGCACAGGTTTCCCCAAGGATAGGCATAGAACCTGTTTCCCGATTTAAAGAAGGTTTTTTCATTATACATACTGACCTTGCAATCCCACACTATCTTTTCAAGATTGTCACCTGTCGCAATCGTCATTGCCTGTTCATATTCAAGTGCGTATTTATCGACACTTACTACAATCGCAAAGCTGCTTCCCGGCTGTATCTCAACCTCATCGGCAAGCTCAATTGTATATATACCCGCATAGGCGGTTGTTCCCTGTGTCGTGGCACTCTCCTGCTTCGTTCCGCTGGTTGGATTCTTGACATCCGTGAGGTCTGTATACACCTCTATTGTATAGTTTACGGAAGCATTATGTGTAAAAGATACCGATACGGCCTTGAGCGTCTCAGATTTCACTTCAGCATCCGTCTTTGCCGTAAATACATTAGCCATTGTAGTGTACTGTTGGTTTGCAGTTGCATCAAGTCCACCATCAAGCTGATAGTTGTTGTCAAAACCATCATCGGCACTAAAATCAAATACCCATGCGGTATCGCTTAATGAAAACGTCTCATAGGACATCCAGAAGTAGTCCGTATCAGCACCCCAACTGTTTCTCACAAGCCATGCCCCGTCATTTGCCGGTTTATTCCATAGAAAATTATCCTTAGAATAGTTATCGTCCCAGCCAACTACCATTACAGCATGTCCACCGCCGGAAACTGCAGTATCATAATAATTACAGTCATCTCCATTCGGACCATAACTGATATTAAAGCTGTTGTGGTAATACATTACACCGACAGCACCGTGTTCCATAATCTGCTGCTTAACATCCGCAGGGTTCTGCTTAATGTTAATCAGATATGCATTCTGTAAATGTGCAACGTCAGCATTATAAGCATACGCATCACTTACACCGTTATTAAGAACGCTGCTTGCAGTACTGTAAGGTACATCCGTCTCCTTCGCAGCACCAACCCACTGTGCCAGTCTCCTTGATGCCATCTCATAGTTTCCGCCATAATCCAAATAAATATTTGATGCGTTCTCATTGTAGTATCTTGCCGAATCACCCTCTGTTCCGCCAAGAGGATCAGTAGCAGAGTTAAACAAGAAATATATAAGCTGAAGTTCACTTAAATCGATGCTATTATCTGCCGCACCATCATTGATTAAATCAAACTCAGCAAGACCTATTGATGAGAATGCCCAACAGGTTCCGTATGGATTCTGATTTCTGTTTTCCGGATATGTACTGCGTACCTCCGCTATCGTGTTATAGCTGCTCGGCACATTAGAATACAGCCCAACTTCATCCTCATATACAGGTGTGTTGTAATCAAGGTCACTTTGAATATAACCCGATACATACTCTGTTGCTGCCTCATCACCATTCTCTGTTGTCTCCTCTGCGTATACAAGAGACTGTGTATTAAACAATAATGCTGCTGTTAAAGCTATTGCTAAAAATTTTTTCATGAGCATCCTCCTTTTTACTAAGCCATTATATGTTTTATCTTATCATCGGCATCAAGCATTGCACCTGTCTGAACCTCTATTACCTGAAGCTCTGTTGTGGCATGAATTGTGTGACGGCAGCCGACAGGAAGTGTTATCACGTCTCCTGCCTTAATTTCCCGTCTGATGTCATCTACGATTGCGTAACCGGTTCCTGAAAGAACCGTCCATACCTCGTCACGATGTTCGTGGCTGTGGTATTTGAGCTGGTTGCCCGGGCGGAGAATAATCTTGATGGTCAGGGATTCAGGCTGGATATCAAGTATTGTGAAGCTTCCCCATGCTTTTTCTTCAA
>ERZ826016.3145-NODE-3145-length-11731-cov-2.437222_pt1 | contig 11731 bp, 13 predicted proteins | sample MGYA00519872_ERZ826016 | MGnify/ENA primary metagenome ERZ826016 (study PRJEB31778, sample SAMEA3449218) | human gut metagenome | biome: human gut; feature: human-associated habitat; material: faeces | place: United Kingdom | collected 2010/2012 ... | reverse complement strand
CCGGCTGCTCCGCGAAGCTATTTCGCCGGAATAAAGATCAGCTATTAACCCCATTACATTTGAATGGAAACCGAGCTTCTGTTCGGTCGAGATGAAGGCTCTGTTCCGACCGGACAGAGCCTTTGTTTTGCCCGGACGGAGGCTCTGATTGAAAAAAGTATCATGTTGAACACAAATATCTGATTTATTGTTTTTATATTTGTCGGCAGATTGGTTCGCCGAAGCTTTCCTGCTTTGGGCGATTAAAAGGGAATCGGGTGTAACTCCCGGACAGTCCCGCTGCTGTGAAGCTTTATTATAAACATTCCGACAGGATACTCTTTGGCCACTGACTCGTGTAGTCGGGAAGGCGTTCGGAATGGAAGCTAAGTCAGAAGACCTGCCACTCTCGCTGATAAGTCTTGGTTCCTCGTGGGTTAGGAGCGAAGCACGATAGTAACAATCAATATTAAAAACGTAGAACGTATGGAAAACGTAGTTCCTCCGTTCAAAGTAGACGTTGCCGGTACTTTTCTTTTGCCCGCTGCATTGAGAGAAGCCCGTGAGCAATATCGAAACGAACAAATCAGTCTGCTGACCTTGCGTGCTGTCGAAGATGCCGAGATACGGAATCTGGTAGACAGACTGAAGGCGGAAGGGTTGAAGGTTATCACTGACGGCCGTTTCCGCAGTGATGCGTGGCCGCTCGACTTTATGTGCGGATTGGATGGTATCCGGTTCCGGGATGACAGAAAGACCTCTGTCGAACTGACCGGTCGGATCGATGTACATCACCATCCTGTGCTCGATGATTTTGTCTTTCTTACCGGGGTGACCGGTGGAGATGTAATAGCTAAGCAAGTGCTTCCTGCGCCTTCGCGCCTGCTGGCAGAATTAATGAAAGACGCAAACCGGACCGAACTCGATTCGGTCTATCCCGACCGTGAGATACTGTTGGTAGACCTTGCACAGACGTATCAGAAACTGATTATGGAACTGTACAGATCGGGATGCCGCTATCTGCAACTCGATGATGCAACGCGTACGGTGACGGATAACGCGATCCGTGTCAACAACATGGCATTGGAGAATCTTCCCGCCGATCTTTTCATTGCTTTTCATTCACCTACCGAGATGCTTTTCTCGCTACAGGGGATTCATGCTTTTTTCCTCGATTACGATTCGGAATGTTGCGGCAAGAACCGTTTGTTGTGGTTCATCCGCGAGAAGCAATCTGTGTTTGGCTTCGTACTTTCCCATTATCCCGTGGAGGAAGAGCTGGAAGAGTTGAGAGCCAAGATCGACCAGATCATACGTTATATTCCTTCGCACCGTTTTTCGCTGTGCATACCCAATGCCGAAGTGTTGCCTTCGGAATCTTATGAAGCTGCCGAAGAAAAACAGTGGCATACATTGAAAATGGCTGAAATGGTTGCCGGAGAACTCTGGCCGGAAGAAGGATAGAAATTCTTTATAACTATAGTATATTTTCGTGGAACAGATTCGTGAGAAGCTGTTTAGAGGGGTCCGGGCGATGTGATTTCGACCGGACTTTTTTATCTCTTTCCGGAAAATAATGTATCTTTGGCCTCCGAAATAACCATATCTCTGTTTTTACAACTATGAAGACATATAAACTGCTATTCGTCACACTGCTGGGCACTGTCTGCATCTCCTGTGGTCATCCGTCTCACAAAACCGGAAGTGAGAAGGAAGCGCTGGGCAAACTCCTTTTTCATGATACTTCACTGTCCGAGCCACCCGGGCAATCGTGTGCCACCTGCCATGCTTCTTCCAAGGGATTTGCCGATGAACAAGCCCGTGCCATATCCGAAGGAGCCGTCCAGGGACTCTTTTCCCAGCGCAACTCCATGTCAGTATGCTATGCGGCCTTTGTGCCCGAATTGCATTATGACGATGATGATGAAAACTATGTGGGAGGTTTGTTCTGGGACGGTCGTTCTCCCTCCTTGCAGGATCAGGCAGGCATTCCGCTCTTGAATCCTGTGGAAATGGGAAATAGGGACAAACAGATGGTGGCGGAGAAAGTGAAGCGGACTCCGTATTATGACCGGATAGTGCAGATATATGGAGAGACAGAACATGCCGATTCTTCGTTTGCCCATGTTACGGACGCATTGGCCGCTTATCAGGCATCCAGGGAAATCAATCCCTTTACATCCAAGTATGATGCGTATAAAAAAGGAAATTATCAGCTGACCGACCAGGAAGCGAGAGGCAAGGAACTGTTCAAAAATAAGGGGCAGTGTGCCGAATGTCATGTTCTGGACCGTGACAAACGTGCGCATCGGACGCTGTTTACCGATCATACTTATGATAATCTGGGCATTCCGAAGTTGCCGGATCATCCTCACTATAAGGTAGCGGTAGAATATTTTCTGTTAACTGCGGATTCGGTTGATTTGGGACTGGGAGCTATTGTGAATGCCGAAAGCGAAAATGGCAAGTTCCGTGTACCCACGTTGCGAAATGTCGAACTGACGGCTCCGTATGGTCATAATGGCTATTTTAAGACACTCGAGGAGATTGTACATTTCTATAACGTGCGGGATGTGAGTGATGAATTTCCTCCTGCCGAGTATCCTGCCACCGTGAACAAGGAGGAACTGGGAAACCTCGGACTGACACAGGAAGAAGAAGCCGATATCGTGGCATTTATGAAAACACTGACCGACGGCTATATGAAAGTGCATAAATCGGAGAAGCGCTAGAAACACGAAGAGCGGCCTCGATACCTGTTGGAAGGAGAGGCCGCGTCAGGAATCATTGTTTCAATAATACTTTATCGATGTATCCTTTTAATTGCTCCTTGGATAAAGCTCCCATATTGACCTGGGGTTCGCCTTTCATCGGCACAAACCAAATGGTAGGAATACTCTGAATACCAAAGTCTCTTGCCAGTTCCGGCTCTTTATCGACATTTACTTTATAGATATAAATCTTTCCGGCATACTCTTTGGATAATTCTTCAAGTATCGGGGCCACCATTTTGCAGGGACCACACCAGTCGGCGTAGAAGTCGACAATAGCCGGTTTGTCACCCAGATACTTCCACTCTTTGGAATGGTTTTCGTAGTCGGCTATCTTTTTCAGAAATTCCGCACGGGTCAGGTGAATGGTGCCCGATTGTGGCTTTTCGGCTTGTACCGTATCTGTAGCGGTGGGCGATTTATTCTCGGATGTTCCTTTGCAAGATGCGAAAGCCAACAGTCCCATGAATAGGAAGGGGATAAGAATGCTCTTTTTCATTTTTTCTGCTTTTTAATGGTTATTAATGGATGATTTCTTTTTTCCAGGTGATACCACTGATATCGGTCAGTACTAATTCATACTTTCCTTTGGGCAAACTGCCTATAGCCGTATCATCGATTGTAAGGGTCGCTTTGCTTCCGAGTGGGATTACCAGGCTGTGCTTACCCGGAGCTACCCGGGCAATGTATTTATTATTGATATTTCCGATCGGGAAGTCTGCTAATTCTTCTCCTTTCTTTTCCAGTACAATGTCTCCATCGGCATTTTTCAGGCTGATACCAATCAGGAAAGAACCGTATACATCGACACCTTCAACGCGATAAACACTGAATGACAGAGAGTTGTTCTCTATTTGTGCGTCGGATATTTCAATTTTCGGTTTGACGGACTTGTTATGAAGGGGGCCCCAGACGCCATTGTGGAACTCTTGGTTGGTATATAGGCTCAGTGTGAAGATAACGATGGCACCTGCCACGCTGACATTGGCAAATCGCTTGGCGCTTACAGGCAATTCTCCGGAAGTCAGCCATGACAGCCAGGCTGCTTTCTTCTTTAAAGAGAATTTCCGCTCTATCAGATGGTCGACCGAGTACTTTCCTCCGCCGGAAAGGAAGATGGTGAAACCGGCGGCTATACCCAGAATACCGATCTGCCATTCGTCCAGACAGGTGGTTCCCAACCATCCTGACCCCAGGAGAATGCCGGTGGCCAGACTGAATACGCCGATACTCATTAATCTGGTAAAGAAACCAAGCATATAGAGTAATCCGACAACACCTTCAATGATAGTAAAGATAACCATCGCCCACCAAAGTAAATCGGGGGTGCTGACGAGATATTCGATGATGGGTTTGATTCCTATGGAATTAGGTAGGAAATGATTGAACTTCTCTCCAATGTATCCGGTAGAATCCGGGATAAGTTTGTTTTCGAGGACGAGTCTCCGCCAAAAGGCTGAAAAATAAGTCCAACCAACAATAAGTCGTAATGAAAGGGTGAAAATACCGGCCAGTGTATAGGCGGTAAGTTGTTCTTGTTGCTGCTTCATTGCAATGTTTGATTTTGTTATAATTGAGTGAATCGTTTCTTATACAACAAGTTTCCATTGGAAAATGTTTTAATGGATACCTATTTTTAAAGAAACGATTCCACTCAAGACAAACTACATACAAACAAAGCTAAACTTATGCTAAGGTTATCGCTTAAACTGCCATCTTTATACCTTCTTTTTTACTGCAATATCGTTTGCATTGCTGGCATAGGTCATATCCCAGCATGGCTCCTAAAATAAAATCTTCTTCGGCAGTCAGTTGATTTAAAGGATGGATGATGATGTGCCGCATGGCTTCCATACATTCTGCCTTTCCAAAAAACAGGTTGATTTTATTGGTACCTACTTCCTGTATCATATAACTGATCTTTTGATTTTTCAATCGGCGGATGGCAAATTCTTCGTGCTCTTTACTCATTGTGTAAAGTACCATGTTGCGTACGCCTTTCTTAAACTCATAAATATGATTAAGAAAAATTCGGATTTCGCCGGGGATGATTCTTTCAGTTGCCATGATGCAAAGTATTCTTTTTATGTTAAGGTAAAATTAGCTAATTTCTTGTTTCACTTGTTCAGCCCATGCGTTGATACGTTCGTCTGTTTTGCTATCTTCGTTGACTTCGTCAAGCGGAAGGCCTACAAACTTGCCGTCTACAACAGCGATAGAAGAGTCGAATGTGTAACCTGCGGTGTCTGTTGCTCCACAGAATTTACAATGGGTATCTTTCAAGTTTTCATAAAGAATGCCTATTGCGTCACAGAAGGTGTCGCTATACGAGTCAGAATCGCCACAACCGAACAGGGCTACAGACTTATGAGATAAATCACATTTCTTTAAAACTTTTACTCCATCGTACCAGTCGTCCTGAAGTTCGCCTGCTCCCCAAGTGGAAGAGCCGAGCACCAATACGTCATATTCATTGACTAATGCCTCTGTTAGCTTGGATACATCAAATACATCTGCCGATGGTACATCTAATTTCTCTGCAATTCGACGGGCAAGGTCTTCTGTTGTTCCGGTTGTGGAACCATAAAATACACCAATTTTATTCATCTTTGATTCGTTTTTAAATGTAACGCTGCAAAGATAGAGGGGCTTGAAGAAATAGGAAATCCCCATTTATAATGGAAGATTTGTCTCATTCTCATTATAAATGGGGATATATGGAATAAAAATAGTCGATATTGTTAATGGTGGAATAGGCGGATGCCTGTAAATGCCATTGCCATATTATATTTGTCGCAAGTTCCAATCACATGGTCATCACGTACGGAACCACCCGGTTGTGCAATGTAGCTGACACCGCTTTTATGCGCGCGTTCTATATTATCTCCGAATGGGAAGAAAGCGTCCGATCCTAAAGCTACACCTGTCATCGTATTCAGCCATGCCCGTTTTTCTTCACGTGTCAGCACTTCCGGCTTTTCTGTGAAGAACTGCTGCCAAACGCCGTCTGCCAATACATCGTCATAATCCTCCGAGATGTAAACGTCGATAGTGTTGTCACGATCTGCACGACGGATTTTTTCAATCCATGGCAAGTTCATCACTTTCGGATGTTGGCGTAAATACCAGATATCTGCTTTATTTCCTGCCAGACGCGTACAGTGGATGCGTGACTGTTGGCCTGCGCCAATACCGATTGCCTGCCCGTCTTTGGCATAACACACCGAATTGGATTGCGTATATTTTAAAGTGATTAAGGCAATGATTAAGTCACGTTTTGCATCAGCCGGAATTTCTTTGTTCTGCGTAGGCATCTCTTTCAAAAGACTTTCATCGATTTTCAATTCGTTTCTTCCTTGTTCGAAAGTCACTCCGAATACATCTTTGTGTTCGATAGGAGCCGGACGGTATGCAGGATCTATCTTTATTACATTGTAAGTCCCTTTTCTTTTATTCTTCAGAATTTCCAGCGCTTCGGCTGTGTAGTCGGGGGCAATTACGCCGTCGGACACTTCACGGTTGATGATGCGTGCTGTTTCTTCGTCGCAAGTGTCGGACAATGCGATGAAATCTCCGTATGATGACATACGGTCTGCGCCACGTGCACGTGCGTATGCTGTGGCTAATGGAGAGAGTTTCATGTCGTCTACGAAATAAATCTTTTTCAGCGTGTCGCTCATTTCTACCGCAACAGCAGCACCCGCAGGGCTGACATGTTTAAAAGAAGCGGCAGCCGGCAGTCCGGTAGCTTCTTTCAGTTCTTTCACTAATTGCCAACTGTTGAACGCATCCAGCAGATTGATATAACCGGGACGTCCATTCAATACTTCGATGGGGAGTTCTCCTTCTTTCATGAAGATACGGGCAGGCTTTTGGTTAGGGTTGCAGCCGTATTTCAGTTCGAGTTCGTTTGCCATTTTATTAAATATAAAATTACGAGTTACTAATTACAAATAGATAGCGACAAAATTACTAAAAAAAGACTAGCTTGCCTAAAGTTGTGCCACAAAATAGTAGCATATAATTAGTATTTGCTAACGAATGAGGATGTAAAATACCTATAAATGATGATTGTATTTCAGCAAAATATTCCGTTTCTTTGCAGTCTCTAATATACATAGGTATGATGGATAATTTACAAAAATATAAGCCAACTGATAAGATGATCGATCTCATCAGCGATAATTATTCTTTGTTGCAAGTGATGAGTCGTTTTGGACTTTCGTTGGGTTTTGGTGACAAAACAGTCAAAGAAGTTTGTGAACTAAATGGAGTGGACTGTCGGACCTTTCTGATTGTAGTCAACTTTATGGCCGAAGGCTTTTCCCGGCTCGATGGGGATAAAGATGATATTTCCATACCTGCATTGATTGATTATCTGCGGCAGGCACATATTTATTTTCTTGATTTTTCTCTTCCGGCTATTCGTCGTAAACTGATCGAGGCAATCGACTGTTCGCAGGACGATGTGGCTTTTCTTATTCTCAAGTTCTTTGACGAATATACACGGGAAGTGCGTAAGCACATGGATTATGAGGAAAAGACTGTATTTAAATATGTAGATGCACTACTACTGGGTAATGCTCCTAAAAATTATCAAATTAGTACATTTTCTAAGCATCATGACCAGGTAGGTGAGAAGTTGACAGAACTCAAAAATATTATAATTAAATATTGTCCTGCTAAGACGAATGTAAATCAACTCAATGCTGCACTTTTTGATATCTATGCTTGTGAAGAGGGATTAGAATCACATTGTAAAGTTGAAGATTATATTTTTGTTCCTGCTATTCTGAATTTGGAAAGGAGGATAAGAGAAAATGAAAAATAACGAAACTGTCCGAATTGCAATTGCTGAAAGCTCTGTGATTATTCGTAGTGGATTGACAGCGGCTTTGAAGCGCCTTCCTAATCTGAAAATACAGCCGATAGAATTATTATCTGTTGAGGCTTTACATGATTGTTTACGTACGCAGTATCCTGAAATGTTGATTGTAAATCCTACATTTGGCGATTATTTCGATGTAAATAAATTCAGAGAAGAAACTTCTGGAAAGAAAATACGTTTAATAGCTTTGGTTACTTCGTTCGTTGATGTGACTTTATTAAGTAAGTATGACGAATCTATTTCTATATTTGATGATTTGGAAGTACTTTCTAAAAAGATTCATGGGTTATTGAATATGAGTATGGAAGAAGAGGAAGTGGATAACTCTGATACATTGAGCCAACGAGAGAAAGAAATTGTGATTTGTGTAGTAAAAGGTATGACGAATAAAGAAATAGCTGAAAAACTATTTTTGTCTATTCATACTGTCATTACTCATCGTAGGAATATCAGTAAAAAACTACAGATACATAGTGCGGCTGGTCTGACTATTTATGCTATTGTAAATAAGCTGGTTGAGTTGAGTGACGTGAAAAATTTATAACTCAAAAATAATGTTATAAAATATAAACTTGTTTGTGGGCACAGAGATTCTTTCATATATTTGCAATGCAGTTGTGAAACTGTTATTAGTTTATAAGGTAAAGAAAAGATTTTTAGGTATTTATATTAATTATGGTAATAGATTTAGTTTTCATAGGATAAGTTTTAATAGAAGGTAAAAGGTAGTAATAAGGTAAGGAAGTTTTGAGGTAAAGGGAAAGAACGTTTTTAGGAAAAAGAGGAAAATTAAAGAAAAGCCATAAGGCTTTTCTGATGCGGGACGAGTGATTCCATCTAGGGAATTGGCTCGTTTTTTTGTTGTTAACTTTGAAGATATGACGGGGCTTGCATTAATTATAAAAATGATAGCTATTGAAGACAACTTGCTCTTTGTACATATATATGGTTTCACTGGGGAGGTGACAGCTGGCAGATGAATATTTGCTGAAGCACATTATGATTTTAGAATAAAAACAAAATCCCGGCGAAATCACTTCGACAGGACTTTATTTCATTTTTACTTAAATGTGGCTACGTAATAAAATTATGACTAATTAATTCAATTTTGATACTGCAAAGATAGATTGTTTTAATTTGTGTCACAATCCCCTTTTAAAGGTATACTGTAAAGTAACTCTCATCATTTATAGTTACTATAGGTTGATTATTACCCTTTTTTCCATTTTTTTGTTTCAAAATCGTAGGATTTGATCACTCTAGCCGGACTTCCGGCACAGACAGAATAAGAGGGAATGGAACGAGTAACAACACTTCCGGCTGCTACTATACAATGTCTTCCTAAAGTTACTCCAGACAATATAACTGAATTGGCTCCTATCCAAACATCATCTTCAATAATGATGGGCTGAGTACTGACTCCCTGTTCATCAATTAACTTTTCTACATTTTGGAAATTATGATTAAGACCACTGATTGTTATATTCTGAGCCAGATTTACATGATTTCCGATACTGACTGGCCCAATAATTGTATTTCCTAATCCGATACGAGAGTAATCACCGATGATAATATCACCAACTGCATTATTCAAACAGCAGAAATCTTCTATTACGGAATAACGTCCTAAAGAAAAACGCTTGAAAGGAGGAAGATCTTTACGGACGCTACGATATATAATTGAACCTTTTCCACATTTCAAATAGGTGAAATAGAATAATCGAATCCACCAATTAGGGCGTGTCTTGACTGAGTGCATAATAAAGCGATGGATTATCTGTTTCAGAGCAGGATGTTGTTTGATTCGTTGTATTAAAGTTATCGTTTCCATATTAAAAGTTTTTTTCTTTTTTTCTCTTTAACTAGATAATCTGGTATTGCCAGACTGTATGTAATTGTAAGCCCGAATAATATTATCCACCATTTGAATGATTCTCCAAAACTATAGACTGTCATCAATAAAGTCCAAATATTGACACAGATATATAATTTAGTTGGAGATGGAAGTAGCTGTTGGATTATTCGGTTACAGAAATTCCAATTTCCTTCGAAAAGAGAAGATAAAAAATATGAAAGAAATTTTCTAGTTCTTTTGCGATAGGGATGAGCAGGAGTTGAATTGCAATATACTATTGCGTCGGGTAAATATTCAATATATATATTCTGTCGGAATAATTTTCGCTCTAGATTCGTTTTAGACGTTTTTAAGTTGTTTTGTAGCCAAGTCAAATCAATAGCTATATTCGTTCCATATAAATTAGATGAAAAACCAAGTTGAGTATTTCCAGTTCTAAATAAACTATTATTTATTTCTTCGCATAAAGCTTGTATATATTTTTGAATTCCTTTACGATCTTTTATCACGGTATGTAATTGAATAACTTTTATTCCGGCATCATATACATTACAGACATTTTCGAAAAGGCGAGGAGAGAGATTGTCAGCAACGCTGGAGAGAAGGATTACTATATCATACTGTTCTTTGTCCAATGAATAAACGGTTTCCTGTAAATTTTTATATGCGATTAATTTGTATGATGCTTTCTTGTCAATATCATTAAAGAATTGATTTTCTTCGGGGATAAGGATGACGCAACGATATTTACATTTAGTTTTAGAATATTGTATGCGTTTGCCATGGGAAGCAATAACAAGAATAAACCAATATATCAATATAACTCCTGTGCAAAGCAGTAGTAAGTCGTCTATCATATAAACAAAGGTATTCATAAGTAGAGGGAATTATACATTCTCTTTTTGTACAAAGGCAGTGACTGTTTTCAGGATTATTTTCATATCCAATCCAAATGAAAAGCTTTTTGCATATTGGATATCCAACTGCTTACGTTCTTCTGCAGATAGTTTGCCAGATTCACCTCTTTTTTCTACTTGCCATAGTCCGGTAAGTCCTGCTGGTCCCATAAAACGATCGATATGTTCGTCACTGGTCAGTAGCTCAGCTTCGTAAAGCGGGAGAGGACGGTTGCCAACAATAGACATATCACCTTTCAAAATATTAATGAGTTGTGGTAATTCGTCAATGCTATATTTACGAATGAAACGTCCTACTTTAGTTATTCTAGGGTCATTTTCCAGTTTTACGAAAGCGTTATTTTTCTCTTGGGATTTCTGGTGGATATAATTTTCTTCGGAAATAACAAAATCGTCGGACACTAAAAGAATTTCTCCAAAATTTTCTTCTTTAATATCTGATATTTCTTTTTCCTTATTTTCTTTTGTTACTACATCTTCCTCTTGCTGATATTGATTTAGAGTATTAAACTCCTTTAAGTGTTTGTCCGCATCAGTATACATTGAACGGAATTTTAGAAAGTCGAATATTTGATAATTGCTTCCGACGCGCTTAGATTTATAGATAATTTGCCCTTTACTTTCCAACCGGATAGCTAATACTGTTACAATTAAAAGAGGAGAGAGAAATAATAAAGCCATGCTGGAGAAAATAATATCAAAAATTCTTTTCCATAAAGGTAAATGGAAACTATATTGATTCTGAGTTTTAAGCTGTAGATCCTTTATTTTTTGTTCTTTTCTACGATTAAGGAAAGTAGATAGAGTAATAAATGTATCACGAGTTGTTTCGTGCTTGATAGTGTTATTTACACCAGCTTTTAGATATTTTGCTCCTTCTTCCTGAGTGATGGCGTTAATTACTAGTACCATATAAAGCCCCGGATATTTCTTACGTATATAAGAGATGTTTTTAATGTCTTCGGAAGTGGTGGATTGCTCAAAAAATAATACGGCATCATATTTCTCATGAATATTGTCTAGTATACTAAATGCCTTTTGGCAGGTAGGAACAGCACAAAATACTCCTATACTTAGTTTTGAGAACAATTCTATCGTTTTATTATTTTTTCCTATGTATACGAAATATTGCATGATATTACCGTGGATTAATCTATAATCTTTTTGATACGGATTTTAAGTTCTAGCGGATTAAAAGGCTTCAATATATAGTCTTCAGCTCCTTCTTCCAGAAGTCTGATTCTTTCTGTAGTACTTTCTTCGCTGGATAACATGACGATGGGTATTGATTTGAATAGTTCGTTGGTTTTCATGTAGTGTA
>ERZ826016.3142-NODE-3142-length-11744-cov-3.321670_pt1 | contig 11744 bp, 9 predicted proteins | sample MGYA00519872_ERZ826016 | MGnify/ENA primary metagenome ERZ826016 (study PRJEB31778, sample SAMEA3449218) | human gut metagenome | biome: human gut; feature: human-associated habitat; material: faeces | place: United Kingdom | collected 2010/2012 ... | reverse complement strand
AAGATAGCCGGCAAGATTGTGGAAGAGATATTGGCAAAAGGTAAGATATCTCTGGATTTGACAGATCTGCGTTCTTTTGACGATTATACCTATGCCCATTCTGTGAATGTGGCAGTGATTGCCTGCGTCATAGGATTTGGACTGAAACTGAAAGAAGAAGATCTGCAGGATCTCGTTACGGCAGCTCTGCTGCATGACTTGGGCAAACTGGCAATTCCACAGAAAATCCTGAATAAACCGGGCAGATTGACACAGGAAGAATATCAGATCATGAAATCGCATGCATTGTTATCCTATGAAATGATCAAGGAGAGGTGGGATCTGTCAGCACAGATTAAAATAGCAGTATTATATCATCATGAAAATGTAGATGGCAGCGGTTATCCGGAAGGGCTGGAGGGCATTGAACAGACTATGTTCACCAGAATCCTTCATGTGGCAGATGTATATGATGCACTTTCAAGTGACCGTGCATATAAAAAAGCATACACCTATTCGGAATCGTTAGAATATCTGATGGGTGGCTGTGGAACACTGTTTGATCAGCAGGTGGTCCGTGCATTTATGGATAAAGTTCCTGTATATCCAAAGGGTGTAACGGTATTATTATCCGATGGCAGAGAAGCCATCGTCGTCGAAAATCATTTAGGAAGCCCATTGCGTCCGACAGTCCGATTTTTTGATGGAACGGATTTAAATCTGAATGACTCATCCGTAGGAATGAATATCACGATCATCAATCAGGTCAATACACAGACGATCGATGAGCAGGAAATGATAGAGTTTGAGAAAGAGCGTAAGAGCAGAGAGATTAAGAGTATTTTAGTGGTAGATGATATGGTAACGAGTATCCGTTCCGTAAAAGCTGCATTGGACGGATTATATAAAATTATTGCCGTACGCTCCGGCAGTGAAGCCATTGAATACTTACAGAAAGCAACACCGGATCTGATCCTAATGGATATCCTTATGCCGAATATGAGTGGAATTGAGGCAGTCAGAGTGATCCGCCAGCGTTTTCCGGGAAATATACCGGTCATCTTTTTATCAAGTGCCAGTGATGTGCAGACGATACTGGAATGTAAGGATGTCAAAGCCGCAGATTATATCGTAAAACCGTTTAAGGTAAACTATATCCGGGAACGTGTTGCGGCAGTATTGGGAGAAAACGAGTAATATGGGAATGCCTTTAGTAATCAACACGATCTGTATTGTAATTATATTAATGGCAATTTATTGTCTTGCCGGAAGAAAGGAGAGCAGGGGTAGACGCATCAATATGGCGTCTATGCTGGTCTCCTTGATTTATTGCTTTTTAGTAACGGTCGGAGAACTGCTCTGTATGGACTATGTTCCGCAGCTGCTGATCATAGACCGGATGGTGTCAGATTTTGTGTTTGGGATATTGTTTATCTTTTACTACCATTACATTATCTATGTCACCGGTTTTCGCATTGACAGAAAGATCACCATAGGATTTATGAGTGCCTATGCGTTTTTCCTGCTGTTATTGCTGACAGATTCCTCTCATCACTGGTTTTACCGGAAACTGGACGTACGGACGGGAGAAAACGGCTATTTTAAATTCCAGATACAGCATGGGATCGGGTTTTATCTCTTTTATGCAGTGTTGCTGCTGACTTCTTTTTTCTGTTTTTATCTGGCGTGGAAGTATTATCAGAATACAAAAGATAACATTGGACAGATGCGGAAAAAAAGGGCACACATCCTTTTGCAGGTATCACTCCTGCCTTTGATGATCGCAATTTTATATCTGTTTGAAGGAAAGAGTATCTACAGTCCGGTCTGTATCGGAATCGGACTGTCGGCATTGTTGCTGATCCATGCCCTGAACCATTTTAATTATATGGAAGTCATTCAGAATGCAAAAGCACTGGTGGCGGACAATATGGATTTAGGACTTTTGATCTTTGACACGGAAGAGTATTTTTTAGAGGCAAACCAGTTTATGGAGAAGCATTTTCCGGAGGTCTGGGAAACGCCGGATTTTGTCAAAGAATGTGAAGAATTTCACGATGTAATGACCGGAAAACGGTCAAAGATACTCTGGAAAGGCAGAAACTATAATTGTCAGAAGAGTGAGGTGCGGACGCAGAGCGGTGTTTTGATCGGTTATGCACTGACCGTTTATGATATCACGGATTTAGAAGAGTATAGTCATCAATTAGAAATATTAAAAGAAGAGGCAGAAAAGGCGAATGCCCAGAAAACTAAGTTTTTAACGAATGTGACGCATGAGATCCGTACCCCGATGAATACGATCCTTGGTATGAGTGAGATTGCGATCCGGAAAAATACGGCAAAAGACTTAGAAGGCCCTTTAAAGACGATTTACCGGGAGGGAGAGGGCGTATTAGAGATGGTCAACAGCCTGTTGGATGTCTCAAAGCTGGAATCGGGCACGGTCGAGCTGTCTCACGAGAAATATGAGATGGAGACACTGCTTTATGAAGTTTCTAATATGGTCTACATGAATATGCACAATCAGGACTTAGATTACCGGATTGAGATCGAAGAGGGATTTCCAAGTGCATTTTACGGAGACCGAATGCGGGTCAAAGAGATTTTCCAGAATCTTTTAGGAAATGCCATAAAATATACAGAGAGTGGAACCATTACGTTGTCTTTAGGCGGCGAACGCGAAGGCAATCATTACAAGATCAGGCTTTCCGTTCAGGATACCGGAGTAGGGATGGATGAAACGGATGCCGAGCAGATTTTTCAGCGTTTCAAACGGACAAAAAATGCGAGAACGGAAAAAGTATTTGGAGCCGGACTGGGCTTAAATATTACGATGGCACTTGTCGAAATGATGGGCGGTAATATTACCGTGCAGAGCCGTCTGAATGAAGGAACAACGTTTTTGGCATATTTTTATCAGGAGATTGCGGACAGCGAAGCCTTATTCATAAAAAATATGACAAGAGAACGTGCAGTTGCATATATGGAATCAAACGGTTTTTTAGAAAAGATACAGGTATGTTTTCCGGGTGCACATATTCTGCTTGTGGATGATATGGAGTCAAATCTTCGGGTAGAGCAGGGCTTGATGCAGCTTTACGGAATTGAGCCGGAGATGGTAAATAGTGGAAGAAAAGCATTAGAGCTGGTAAAAAAGCGAAAGTATGATATTATCTTTTTAGATCATATGATGCCGCAGATGGATGGGATTGAAACCTTGCAGAGAATGCGTGAGTTAGAAAACGGAAAAGATACACCGATTGTTGCGATCACGGCAAATGCGGTGGCATTTACGACCGATTTTTATGAAAAAAGCGGGTTTGATGACAGCCTTACCAAACCACTGCATACCATCGAACTGTTAGAGGTGCTGAAACGCTTTATTCCGGATAAGATACAGCAAAAAGAGACGGAAGAACAGGAAGAGATATTACCGATCAAGAGCCTGATGCCGGAGATCGACTGCACGATCGGAATCCGGAATATCGGTGGAAATATTGAAAAATATAATGAAATCTTACAGGTATACTATCGGGAAATGTCACAGATGCTGGAAGTGCTTCAAGACTATGCAAATGAGGATTTAGAGCAGTTCCGTATCAGCGTGCATGGGATCAAGGGAAGCAGCCGTAATATCGGAGCAGAAGATTTAGCGGATGAGGCATTGCGGTTAGAGGAGCTGGCAAAAGAAGGAAAACAGGCAGAGATATTAGCAAAATTAGAGGAGTTCTTAAATACCTTAGATGAAGTCATGACCAGAGTGGACACTTATCTGAAGGATGCATCCGAACAGGTAGAGCGCGATGGAGATTTTCTGCCAGAGTTAGAACTAAGCAGTGTATATCAGATTTTAAAGGCACTTGCTGAATTCGATATGGATGAAGCGGAGGAATGTTTAAAAGAGCTTTATAAAAACCGCTACGCAGAGGATGTGGAAGAGGTCCTAGAGGAATTGAAACGTTATATCGAAGACTTAGACTACAAACACGCAACAAGTCTCTTAGAGGACTATTTAAAGAAAATCGGATAGGAAGATAGAAAGATCATGGAGGTAGGAATGGAACAGCAAAAAGGTCTGACAGGTTCCACATTGAAGATCATAGCAATGGTAACCATGCTGATAGACCACATTGGAGCAAGCATTTTAGAACGGGGAGTCATGCCAAAGGTAGCAGATGGCAGTGTTATGGATGCAGGCGTAGAGGCAATGAAAGTATATAACAGGTGGAAAGTAGTGGATATGGCATGCCGTGGCATCGGAAGGATCGCATTTCCGATTTTCTGCTTTTTGTTAGTGGAAGGATTTTTGCATACCGGCAACTGGAAAAAATATTTCAGCAGACTGTTTTTGTTCAGCCTTATCTCAGAAGTCCCATTTGACCTTGCAGTATTTAAAAGCTGGTATGATTTTTCAAGTCAGAATGTATTTATTACGCTGTGGATCGCACTTCTTGTCTTAGCCGGGATGAAATATGCAAGCGAAAAGCAGGAATGGTCGGAAGCGTTGCAGCTTTTGGCACAGATTGCCGTAGCAGCCGTTGGAATGGGAGTGGCACATCTGTTACATACCGATTACGGAGCCTTTGGAGTGCTTGCAATCGCAGTATTGTATTTTTTGCGAAAAGACAGAAAGCAACAAGTACTTTGCGGCTGTGTGCTGTTCTTGTGGGAGATTACGGCACCGCTGGCATTTTTACCGATCTACTACTATAATGGCAAGCGGGGCATAAATGTTAAATATATATTTTACTTTTTCTACCCGGTACATTTGCTGATTTTTGGCCTGATCATAAAATTTGCTTTTTGACAAAATTCGGTTTTAACATTGACAAAAGAATGTAGTATGCTAAAATGTGCTTAGTGTGAAAATGTAAGAAAAGGAAGATTTTCTATGAAAAGACAGGTATTATCTATTCTGGTAGAGAATACAGCAGGCGTAACAAGCCGTATTTCGGGGCTGTTCAGCCGCCGAAGATATAACATTGACAGTTTTTCATCCGGTGTTACGGCTGATCCGAGGTTTACAAGGATTACAATTGTAACCAGTGGAGATGAGCTGGTCTTAGAGCAGATTGAAAAGCAGTTAGCAAAGCTCGAAGACGTACTGGATATCAAGAAGTTAGAACCTGACAATTCCGTAACAAGGGAATTGATCATGGTAAAGATCCGTGCAAAGGATACCGATCGTCAGGCCATCTTGAATGTCACAGAGATTTTCCATGGAAAAGTCGTGGATGTTACCCACGATTCCATGATCATCGAACTGACAGGAAAGCAGGCAAAGCTCGATTCCTTCTTAGATTTATTACAGGGATATGAGATTTTAGAGTTGGCGAGAACGGGACTGACCGGACTTACCAGAGGTTGTGACGATGTTACATATTTAGATTAAGCTATCAATTTTTTATAATTTAGGAGGATAACATAATGGCAGCAAAAATTTATTATCAGGAAGACTGTAACCTTTCACTTTTAGATGGAAAGACCATCGCGATCATCGGTTACGGAAGTCAGGGACATGCACATGCATTGAACTTAAAGGAGTCCGGATGCAACGTTATCATCGGTCTTTATGAAGGTTCTAAATCCTGGGCAAAAGCAGAACAACAGGGATTTGAAGTATTTACAGCAGCAGAAGCTGCAAAGAAAGCTGATATCATCATGATCCTGATCAACGATGAAAAGCAGGCTGATATGTATAAAAACGATATTGAGCCAAACTTAGAGGCAGGCAACATGTTAATGTTCGCACATGGTTTCAACATCCACTTCGGATGTATCGTACCTCCAAAGGATGTCGATGTTACCATGATCGCACCAAAGGCACCGGGTCATACCGTTCGTTCCGAGTATCAGGCAGGAAAAGGAACACCTTGCTTAGTAGCAGTAGAGCAGGATGCAACAGGAAAAGCATTAGATATGGCGTTAGCATATGCACTTGGAATCGGTGGAGCAAGAGCAGGTGTTCTTGAGACAACTTTCAGAACAGAGACAGAGACAGACCTCTTCGGTGAGCAGGCAGTTCTTTGCGGTGGTGTTTGTGCATTGATGCAGGCAGGATTTGAGACACTTTGCGAAGCTGGTTATGATCCAAGAAATGCTTACTTTGAATGTATCCATGAGATGAAATTAATCGTAGATTTAATTTATCAGTCAGGATTTGAAGGAATGAGATACTCCATCTCTAACACAGCAGAGTATGGTGATTATATCACAGGACCAAAGATCATCACAGAGGATACTAAGAAAGCAATGAAAAAAGTACTTTCCGATATCCAGGATGGTTCTTTTGCAAAAGAGTTCTTATTAGATATGTCTGATGCAGGTCGTCAGGTTCACTTTAAGGCAATGAGAAAATTAGCAGCAGAGCATCCATCAGAGTCTGTAGGAAAAGAAATCCGCAAACTTTACAGCTGGAACAATGAGGAGGATAAGCTGATCAACAACTAATCTTTACGGTAGAACAAAGTTCAGTAGGAAAAGAATAAAATTATAAAATAAAATGCTCCCTTCCGGGTAAGCAAGTGAAAGAATATGACTTGTTACCTGGGAGGGAGCCTTTTTATGAGTAGAAAATCTAACGGAAGGATTCATAAAAATGAATGAACTTTTCTAAGGAATCCGATACTTTGATATCCCGGTTATAGGCAAAACCGATTTCTCGTTTGTGGATCGGGATACCAAGCGGGATTTCTAAAAGAGTACCATTTTGTAATTCCTCTTTAACAAAATCCTTGATGACACAGCCGACGCCGAGGCTGACCTTAGCCATTTCAATGACGAGATCCATATTAGACACTTCAATGATATCCTGTAAGGAGATATGATTTTCCTGAAAATAGTCATCAATATACTGACGTGTCATATTTTCTTTATCTAACAGCATCAGTGTGGCACTTTGTAAAATCTGGTCATGACGGACACCACGGACGCTTAAGTTGTGCAGATAATCTTTCGTGGCAACGAAAATATCCTCAATTTCACGCAAAGAATAAAAATCAATATTTTTTAGCAGATAAGGCTTACCGATCAGACCGACATCCAGTTTTTCTTCTTCTAAAAGTTTTAACGTCTGGTTGGTTGACTGACAGGAAATGGAGATATTAATATGCGGATTCTCCTTGATAAATTCCTTCAGATAAGGCAAAAGCACATATTTACACAAAGTAGAGCTGACACCGATCGTCAGATGACCGATTCCAAGTTCAATGGAACGCCGCAGACGGTCTTCGCCAATGCTTAAGGTTTCAAAAGCAGATTTTACATGTGTATAAAGGAGTTCTCCGGAATCTGTCAGTGCGACACCGCGGGAACTGCGCTCGAACAGCTTTGTGCCAAGACTTTCTTCTAATTTCTGGATCGATTTACTGATTGCCGGCTGGCTGATATAGAGTTCTTTAGCAGCTTTGGAAATATTTTTTGTATTTGCAACCGTATAAAAAATCCGGTAAGATGATAAATTCTGATACATAATTCCTCCATAACAAAAAGTTATAATAAATATGTTTAATATGTATTGTTATTATAGCATGTTCTGTGCTATGATAGCAACAATAGATATTACATACGTTTTCACACTAAAATTATGACAGAACAAAAGGAGGAACTATGCATGGGAATGACAATGACGCAGAAGATTCTGGCAGCACATGCCGGTCTGGATTCTGTATGTGCAGGACAGTTGATTGAAGCGGATTTGGATTTGGTTCTGGGTAATGATATTACATCACCGGTCGCAATCCATGAGATGGAAAAAATGAAGACGGACGGTGTGTTCCATAAAGACAAAATAGCTTTGGTACTGGATCATTTTGTACCGAACAAAGACATCAAATCAGCAGAGCATTGTAAATGTGTCAGAGAGTTTGCCTGCAAACACGAGATCACAAATTATTTTGATGTAGGACAGATGGGAATTGAACATGCACTTTTACCGGAGCAGGGATTGACCGTTGCGGGAGACGTGATTATCGGTGCTGATTCACACACCTGTACTTATGGAGCACTTGGAGCATTTTCCACCGGAGTCGGAAGTACAGACATGGCAGCCGGAATGGCAACAGGAAAAGCATGGTTCAAAGTACCGGCGGCAATCAAGGTAGAGTTGACCGGAGCACCATCTGAATGGGTCAGCGGAAAAGATGTCATCTTACATTTGATCGGAATGATCGGCGTGGATGGAGCGCTCTATAAATCTTTGGAATTTACCGGAGAAGGAGTGGCAAATCTGACAATGGATGACCGCTTTACCATTGCAAACATGGCAATTGAAGCCGGAGCAAAAAATGGAATCTTCCCGGTGGATGAGTTAGCCGAGACATACATGAAAGAACATTCCAAACGCCCGTATCAGATCTATGAGGCAGATGCGGATGCAGAGTATGAGCAGGAGATCACGATTGACTTAAATACGTTAAAATCCACCGTTGCATTTCCACATCTTCCGGAGAATACAAAGACCATTGACGAGGTCGGCGATATCAAGATCGATCAGGTTGTGATCGGCTCTTGCACCAACGGCAGATTTGAGGACTTAAAGACAGCGGCAGAGATCTTAAAGGGCAAGAAAGTCAAGAAGGGCTTACGCGTTATCGTGATCCCGGCAACCCAGCAGATCTATCTGGATGCCATGGAAGCAGGTTTCATCCGTACCTTTATTGAGGCTGGTGCCATTGTTAGTACACCGACCTGTGGTCCGTGTCTGGGCGGTTATATGGGAATTTTGGCAGCAGGCGAACGATGCGTTTCGACAACTAACCGAAACTTTGTCGGACGTATGGGACATGTAGATTCCGAAGTATATCTGGCAAGCCCGGCAGTGGCAGCAGCAAGTGCTTTGACAGGTAAGATCAGCGGACCGGAAAACGTATAAGAGGTGAGAATATGAAAGCAGCAGAAGGAAAAGTATTTAAGTTTGGCGATAATGTAGATACCGATGTTATTATTCCGGCGAGATATCTGAATTCATCAGATCCAAAGGAACTGGCAACACACTGTATGGAAGATATCGATGCAGATTTTGTAAAAAAAGTAACGCCGGGAGACATCATTGTGGCAACCAAGAATTTTGGATGCGGATCATCCAGAGAACATGCACCGATCGCGATCAAGGCAGCCGGCGTATCTTGTGTGATCGCAGAGACCTTTGCGAGAATTTTTTACCGCAATGCCATCAATATCGGACTTCCGATCGTAGAGTGCCCGGAGGCGGCAAAAGATATTTCGGATGGAGACGAGGTATATGTTGATTTTGACAGTGGTCTGATCACCAATAAGACGACCAATAAGACCTATCAGGGGCAGGCGTTCCCGCCATTCATGCAAAAGATCATTGACTGCGAAGGACTTGTCAATTATATCAATCAGAAATAAAAGAATATGAAAAGACCCGGTCTGTTTGACAGATCGGGTCAAGTTATATGACAAAGGAATCGATATAATCCAGATAAGTCTGGGAGAGTTTTAGTGCCGAATAAACATCGGCATATTCCCGGGCAGACAGGTCTGCGATATAGTTCTGGATAAAATTTTTCTGGATGCCGTGATCTCTGGCGTAGTCGACCGCCTTGTTGTAGGCGATGGCAGCCTTGATCTCCGTTGTATATTTTCCAATGATGACATCACCATTGAGGTGGAGCCTGGCAACAAAGAGGCGTTTGCCCTTTTTCTCGGTCTGGGTGATGCCGTGATAGGCGTTGATGATGCGGATATTGGCATAGCGGTAATCGGTCGGATCCCCGTTGACAAAGACATAATCCCGTCCGGCTACACCGTAATTCTTGATGCCATAGCGTTGGGCGATATTGTATTGCATGCCATAGTCATTGACAAAGAGGTGATTGCCGCGCCGCATGATCTTATGACTGGAATAGTAGAAAAGATCGTCATTGTCAAATTTGAGATCATAATCTGCCTCCAGATAATAGGAAAAAAATCCCTTTTGCAGGTAGATCGGTGTTTTGATATACATGCCGTGATCCCGGAAATTCAAAAGGCTGATGGCTTTTTCAAAAGACAGGTGGCGGATGCGGGAAGTGTAGTTTTCCGGCGTGATCGCAGGGCTGGATAAGATGTCCATGGCTTCCAGATAGATGGCGTGGGCGATGGCAGCATCAGAAGAAGAACCAAGGCTGATATGCTTGGCATGATAAGTCAGGCTGGCACGATAATAAAGAGAGCCATCTTTTTTTGAGGTTTGATATACGCCGGTTGACATAAATTCCTTCCTTTCATTATTTATATGGCATTTATTATAGCATAAGGGTCTGGATTTGAGAAATCCTACGTTGACACGGCTTTTGGGTATAACGTATAATGGAAATCAGCGTAGTGACGTGTCAAAGTTACAAACGAAGTGAGTGAAGAAAAAGGAAGAGGTAAGAAAATGGAATTACAGTATGTAAGCACAAGAGATGCATCTGAAGTGGTGAGCGCATCACAGGCGATCTTAAAAGGATTGGCAAATGGTGGCGGATTGTTTGTCCCAACTTTTATTCCAAAATTGGATGTGAGTTTGGAAGACTTGAGCAAGATGACTTATCAGCAGACAGCCTATGAAGTCATGAAACTCTTTTTGACAGATTTTACCAAGGAAGAGTTGGAAAACTGTATCAACCGCGCTTATGATGCCAAGTTTGACACCGAGGAGATCGCACCTTTGGTATATGCAGACGGCGCTTACTATCTGGAACTGTTCCATGGATCTACCATTGCCTTTAAAGATATGGCATTATCTATCCTGCCGCATTTGATGATCACATCAGCCAGAAAGAACCAGATCAAAAATGATATTGTCATTCTTACTGCGACCAGCGGAGATACCGGAAAGGCTGCCCTTGCCGGATTTGCAGGCGTAGAGGGCACCAAGATCATTGTCTTTTATCCAAAGGACGGTGTCAGCCCGATCCAAAAGCAGCAGATGGTGACCCAGACAGGGGACAACACCCTGGTTGTTGGGATCGACGGCAATTTCGATCAGGCGGTGGATAACGCGGCCCATTTAGCGGCAGACTTATTAAAACGCTATCATTTGAGCATTTCCGATGTGAAGCAGCACGGCGATTTTACCAGCAAAAATTGTCCGGAGCATTTGCGGGAAGGCGACAACTACCAGCAATTTTTAAAAAAAATCAAAGAATATCTGTAAAACCACAGGAGGATGTATGATTACTGTAAACAATGTAAGCCTGAGCTTTGACGGCACCACCCTATTTTCCGATGTAAACCTGAAATTTACCCCCGGCAACTGCTACGGCATTATCGGGGCCAACGGCGCCGGAAAATCCACCTTCTTAAAAATTTTATCGGGCGTGAAGGAGCCTACCACCGGCGAAATCATCATTCCCGCCAACGTGCGCATGTCGGTCTTAAAGCAGGACCACTACGCTTACGATGGCTATACCGTGATGGATACGGTCATCATGGGCAACGCCCGTCTGTATGAAATTATGCAGCAAAAGGACGCGCTGTATGCCAAGCCCGATTTCAGCGAGGAAGACGGCATTCTGGCCTCGGAGCTGGAAGGCGAATTTGCCGAGCTGAACGGCTGGGAAGCCGAAACAGAGGTCTTGAAGCTGCTGCAGGGCTTAGGGTTGGAAAATGGCATCGAATATGCCATGATGAGCGCCCTGGACGGTAAGCAAAAGGTAAAGGTGCTGCTGGCGCAGGCATTGTTCGGTCAGCCGCAGATTATTCTGCTGGACGAACCTACCAACAACCTGGATATCCAGTCGATTAACTGGCTGGAAGAATTTTTGATGGAC
>ERZ826016.3139-NODE-3139-length-11755-cov-4.059060_pt1 | contig 11755 bp, 8 predicted proteins | sample MGYA00519872_ERZ826016 | MGnify/ENA primary metagenome ERZ826016 (study PRJEB31778, sample SAMEA3449218) | human gut metagenome | biome: human gut; feature: human-associated habitat; material: faeces | place: United Kingdom | collected 2010/2012 ... | reverse complement strand
ATGGAACAGGGTAACGATAAACCGCGCAGAAAAGAAATCCACCCGCTACTATATGGACGAGTTTCACTTGCTCTTAAAAGAGGAACAGACCGCCGCTTACAGCGTGGAGATTTGGAAGCGTTTCCGTAAATGGGGCGGTATCCCCACAGCCATTACGCAGAACGTCAAAGACCTTTTGGCAAGCCGCGAGGTGGAAAATATCTTTGAAAACAGCGATTTTGTCCTCATGCTCAATCAAGCGCAGGGCGACCGTACTATCCTTGCAAAGCAGCTTAATATTTCCCCGCAGCAGATGAAGTATGTTACCCACACCGAAGCGGGCGAGGGGCTTATCTTCTATGGAAATGTGGTGCTGCCTTTTGTAGACCGCTTCCCGAAAGATACCGAGCTTTACAGGGTAATGACAACGAAGCCGGAGGAAGTTTCCGAAAGCGGAAAGTGAGGTGCAGACCATGAAGCAATATAAATCCCGCGATAAAATCACGCAGAAAATGACCCGCGACGGGCTTATCGAGGTAAACGAAACACAGCAGACCGCCGAGCGTATCAGTAAACGGGAACAGGACGCGGATTTTCAAAAGTCCCCGGAGCAGCAAACCACACAGGACGGGACGCAGCTTCAAGGTTTACCGTCCCAAACTTCCCCGTTACCCCACGCACCGGGAGCTTCCCCCGCAAGGGACACCGCCACCGCAGAGCGTGTTATGGAGCATATCGAAGCCGCACAGACCCGCAAATCCAGTAAAAAGGCGGTACGCAAGGCACAGGAGGAAGCCACCGCACAAACAACATCTTCCCGCTTGCAGTTTACCGAGGAAGAACTTGCCGCCCCGGAACTGGAACGCTATATTGAAAAATCAAACAAAGCCGCTGACCGACTGGACGCGGCAAAGGCAGCAATCCCGAAGCAAAAGAAACTGGTTAAGGAGCGCACCTTTGAGGAAGCCACAGGAAAGGCAAAGACCCGCTTACGCTTTGAAGAACAGGAAAAACCGATACCCGGCGGCAAAAAGGGAAACCCGCTGTCCCGCCCTGCACAGGAAGCAGGGATTTTCGTCCATAACAAGATACATTCCGTTGAAAAGGACAATTCCGGCGTTGAGGGGGCGCATAAATCGGAGGAACTTGCCGAGCGCGGCGCGAAATACGGGGCGCGGAAGTTAAAACAGGGCTACCGCAGCCATAAGCTGAAACCTTACCGGGAAGCGGCAAAGGCAGAAAAGGCAGCATTTAAGGCAAACGTCAACTTCCAGTATCACAAGACCCTGCACGACAACCCGCAGCTTACTTCTAACCCGCTTTCCCGTTTCATGCAGAAACAGCAGATAAAACGCCAGTATGCAAAGGCGGCAAAGAAAGGAGGGGCAAAAGCCGCAGCGGAAGCCACAAGAAAGACGGCGAAGAAAACCGCCGAGGAAACGAGGAAAGCCGCCGCATTTGCGGCAAGACACCCGGCGGGCATTTTGATTGCAGTTGCCGCGCTGCTTCTCTTTATTATGGTCACGCTCGATCGGCATGACGAAACGCTCAACAAAGCTGTTGTACGTGCCCAAATAACCCGGATTGGCAAATTCCAACAGGTTCCAAAGTTCACCAAGATGGTTTTGCAACGGCGTCCCAGTTAAGAGCAAACGACACTGCGCATTGAGCATCATGGCAGCCTTAGAGGTCTTCGTTTCTTTCGACTTGATGGTGTGCGCCTCATCCAAGACCACCACATTCCAATCAATCTTTTGCAAGTGTTCGATGTCATTAGACATCACACCATAGGTTGAAAGGACAATATCGCCTGCAGACAACGCTTCTAAGGCCGATTCACGACCTTCGAGATTGTAGTTAATGACGCGTAAGCTTGGCGCAAACCGACGAAGCTCAGCCTGCCAATTAAGGAGCACCGAGGTCGGCAACACCACCAAAGAAGGGCCTTCGGCCGCGCGCGACAGAAGGAGCGTAATGGTTTGCACGGTTTTGCCGAGACCCATGTCGTCCGCCAAAATGCCACCCGCGCCCCAATGCGCCAAACGACTCATCCAGCGGAAGCCGTCCACCTGATAGTCTCGCAAATCAGCCGTGAGCTGGGTCGGCAATGCTTCCGTCGAAAGCGAAACCTTACGAATACGCTCAATCAGCTCATTCGTCGCTTCGTCGGCATTCACATTGACACCCACTTCAGTGAGATCGTCAATGACATTCACGGCATAGCGAGGCAACGTGAGCGACTTCTTCGTCTGCTGCAAAAGCCCTTCCATCATCATCAACTGCTGACGCAATTGATCGGTGAGCGCCACAAATTCGCCTTCGCTGAGTTCGATATAGCCAGGCACCTTCGAAGCACGAAGTTTTTCAAGCACTTCACGTAACGTCATCTTGAGTGTAGACGACACCTCGACCATGCCCTCGACTTCAAACCATTGTCCCAAACGACGAACGCTGACCGAACACTGATGCGCTTGAATCTTCGAGTGGTTCACACGATAGTCCACATGGTCAGACCATTCGATCACCACGTCATTTTTGACTTCGTGCAACGCTTCCAAGAACGCCAAACAACCACTCATAGACAAAGACCAGGTGCCATCCTCGGGCGTCCCGAGCTTATAGGCCTGAAGATGTTCAAGGACACGATTCATCACCGTACGTTCGTCCTTCAACTGACGCTGCACAGCCACGCGCTTACCCTTCTGATTAGCAGACAGGTTTTCGGGGCCTACACCAGGTTCACAGATTAAAGCGCTACCTGGAATCGGATGTAGACCCATTGTGACCGTAAACTCACCCGGCATTAACTGATCGAATCGGAAGAACGGATTCACATTGGCCTTGATCGTCTTAACCGCTTCGCTCGTTAAGTCAGACATCACCGTCATACGATTAGCCAATCGACCTAACAATGTCGTCAGTTTCTCTTTCGCCGTCAACGGGAATGTCTTTTGGCCGAGCAAATCCGACAAAATTTCACCACTACGCTCATTAATTGGGCATACAAACACATCCGTACCGTTATAAGAAACAACAGCATCCTCTAAACGTTTATCGCCAGCCTTGATATTGTCCGAGAGCACATAGCCTTGAGGCGTTTCTTTAACAGAAAGCGTCAACGGACGTTCGCGAACTTCAATGCGCTGCGTTGGATCATTATCGTTGTAGACATACGGGTGTCCAATGAGCGCCTGCCAAGCCACAGACTTGTCCATGTAATACTCGATCGTGCGGCCGTACTGGTACTGTTTGACGGCGCGCGCAACCGCTTTATCTTGTGCGCTCAAGCCCTCGGCATCGCCTTGCGCAAAAGTCTTCAGTGCAATATCGCGTCCTTTTGACCAGGTCTTACCGTCCTTAGACTTCAAAAGACGCGGTCTGACACACCAAGTCTTCGTGTCTACTAAGTAAATCACGCGTTCCTTAGAGTCCGTCGACTTGGTCTGACCTTCGGCCAAGAGGAGTTTGTCAAGTAAGCGCTCCCACGGCTCCACAATATCGGTCGCAGGGGGCATGATTGACGTCATGCCTAACTTGTCACTCAGCGCTTTGATCTCAGCTTCATCACCTTTAACGGTCGTCAGCGCTTCGAGCTTCAGAACGCCGTCAAAGGTTGGATCCTTCAACGCTCTTTCGACCCAATGACCTAAGATCGCAGTAGGGTTCGAATATTTTCTGAGCATCATGCCTAGCATGGTCAACGGCATACGTTGTTCACCAACATATGACGAAAAATTCCATTGCTCCTCGATGTTCGACAGATCTTCGCTCAAGGCCAAAGAGCACCAAAGCAGAAGCCCTACCGTATGAAGCTCACGATGGTCCAGGTTTTTCACAAGGCTTGTCATGGTGCGTCGAGCGACACCATTATCCTTGTTGTAGTAAAGACACAAACCGTAGACCCAGTTCATCCAAAAGTTATCAAACGAGCCTTTGGACTCAACGCGCTTTAACCCTTCACGAGCACACTGAAGCGCGCCTTTATATTCTTTGCGAAGAATGAGTTCGACGGCTGTAATCAAGTCGTAGTACACATTAGAGGGCACCGCATGCGACTTCGCAACAGCGACCCCTTCGTGCCACAATTCATAGAAGAAACCATAGCACTGAAGCTCTACCGCATCGGGAGCGAACTCACGATAAAGCGCTAATTGACGCTCCGGAAGCTTATGATCCATGAAATCACTCACGGGCTTGGTCGCTATAAGTTGACTCACTAACGTCTTACTCTGCTTCTGAGGCAGTCGTCTAATGACGTCGACATGCCGGTTGTCCTTCAACTGCCACTCAAACAGATCGCCCAAGGTATTCACCAACCTTTTGGACGTCCAATAGTTATCCAACCGTTCACCGAACGCCTCAAACACTGCTGGGTTCGGCTCATACTGATTGAGCACAGCATGCGTTAACGCCACCCATGCGGCGTACTCGCGGTCAGGTATAAAGTTACCGTGACGACTGGCATCCAGACGAACTTCGCTTAGCTGCGTCACAGAGCTGTCGGGCAGATGCTCGACAAAGTTCAACCATAACAAAGGGCCAAAGGTGATGTTGTCACTCCACTCGCTACTATATTCGAGCCAAGAAGCCTTGATCAACTTCGACACCAATGCAGAAGCTTCTCTCGTCGACATTCGACCGCCCCTGCACATCACTCTAAGAAAGTCATCTCGACTAATCTGACCTTTGTCAGACAACAACGAGACAAACAAAGATTCCAATACCTTGGCTTGACTTTCACCAAAATGGTTAACAAGAAGCGCAGATCCTTTGGATTTAAACTTCGCCATTTAGCTTCCTTTCTATGTATGGCAGATTAATGTGTGTTCATTTGAGGCAAAATACCGATCACTCGGGCGCGAAGTTGGCCGCAGCCCCCTTCAATATCTTGTGCAGCGCTATCGCGTAGCGTGGCCACGGTGCCACGGCGACGCAAAATCGTTATCAGGTCTTGAATATGTTCGGATGTCGGACGCTTAAAAGGCGACCCTTCGACCGGATTCACGGCAATAAAATTCACCATCGCATAGCGCCCTTCTATCAAATCTGCCAAGCGTTCGACTTGGGCTGGCAAATCATTGATGCCAGCCATCAAGGTCCATTCAATTTGCGCTGGGTAGCCCGTGGCATCCGCATAATCGAGCGTACGTTCAAGCAAGGTTTCTACAGGAATATCGGGTGAATTCGTGAGCAGTTCACGACGCAACACGTTATCGGTGGTATGTAAACTCAAAGCCAGAGCCGGACGCACGGATAGGGTCGGCAAACGATCAAAGAGACGATGGTCACCCACGGTCGAAACCACAATATCTTTATGTGCGAGCCCGCAGACATTACCAAAGAACTCCACCGCTTCACAGACCGCATTCAGATTGTGACTGGGCTCGCCCATCCCCATCAACACAATTTTCTTGATGTCTTGACGAACGCGCTTAGCCTCACAGAATTGCGCCACAATTTCGGCGCTCGAAAGTTGACGCACTAAGCCGCCCTTACCCGTCATGCAAAAGACGCAGCCAACGGCACACCCTACTTGGGTTGAGACGCAAAGCCCCTGACGTGGCAACAATACCGATTCAACACACTCGCCATCCTCTAAACCGAGAATCAATTTGACGGTTTCGGCCTCTTCACTACGCACAGGCAAAGCGTGCGTTAACTTTTCTAAACGTGCTCGTATAGCCGGGAGTACTTCGGCAATGGCTTTTGGAAATGTTTCGCCTTTACGCGCTTCCCAAGGTGCCAAACCAGCCCAGGCCAAAAAGATGCGTCGGACATGTTGCGGCTTAGCGCCTAACGCCTGCCACTCTTTAGCCAACTCACTTAAATGCGGGCCTCTCGCCATCTCACCACTCCTCTACGTTGAGAATAAAAATTGAATCATGCATTGTACTTGAAGGCGTCTCTTTATCGACAAAAACCGAGGCGACAAACGCTTACGAAACCTTACTTCTGAGCGATTCATCCAGAATTCCTTAGACATTATTTAAGCGACGCACCGAAAACGACTGAATAAGTAGTCATCAAGCAATTCAAATCACAAAAATACCGCATTTACGGTATTTTCAAGAAATTCTCTTGCATTATTTGGCAACTCATGTAAAATTCAAATCCTCAAGAGCGAAACGCTCTGAGACACCAAATGGTGGGAATAGCTCAGTTGGTAGAGTCCCGGATTGTGATTCCGGTTGTCGTGGGTTCGAGTCCCATTTCCCACCCCAGATTCAGAAGCCCTGCAGATGAAAATTTGCAGGGCTTTATCATTTCTAGGCCATTTACCCTATTGCAGCCTCAATGCGAATCCGATAAAGTCATAAAGACTTCTTCTTATTTGAACCATTTTTAATCGGATTCAACATGTCTAATCTCACGAAACTTAACCAGTCTTGGTGGTGGCGCCCCTCTTAAAGCGGGTGCCTAGTTTCGTGCGCTTATCATTTACGAAAAGAACCCGCGGATGCTTCACGTCAGCGGGTTTTTTGTCACTCTAGCACCACATTTATCCCTTTCTGGCGGCATCCGCAAAGCAACTACTTGGAGATGCCACCATGACTCAGCTCAATCCCTTCTTTGGCCAATTCGGCGGTCAATTTGTTCCTGAAAACCTTCTGCCTGCTTTAGATGAACTCGAAAATGCGTTCGTTTTAGCCTTGGCTGATCCCGTCTTTCACGCTGAACTCAATGCCCTTTTAACGACCTACGCCGGTCGACCGACACCACTCACTCGAGTGCGAAATCTCACCCAAGGCACTCAAACGACACTCTACTTAAAGCGCGAAGATCTCGTCCATGGCGGCGCACATAAGACCAATCAAGTGCTAGGCCAAGCGTTGCTTGCAAAGCGTATGGGAAAAAAGCGCATCATCGCCGAAACAGGTGCAGGTCAACATGGTGTCGCCACCGCGCTCGCTTGTTCACTCTTTGACCTTGAATGTGTCATCTACATGGGCGCCAAGGACGTTGAACGTCAAAAACCGAACGTCTTTCGTATGGAACTAATGGGCGCAACCGTGATCCCGGTGACTGTTGGTAGCGGTACGCTCAAAGAGGCTTGCAATGCTGCGCTGGCAGACTATGCCGACAACTATGAAACCACACACTATATGTTAGGCACCGCGGCGGGTCCGCATCCCTTCCCTACGATCGTGCGTGAATTCCAAAAAATTATTGGCGAAGAAGCACGCCAACAATTTGCCGACGCTGAAAAAGGTGAGCGGCCCGATGCCGTCATTGCTTGTGTGGGCGGCGGCTCCAACGCCATTGGCCTCTTCACGGACTTCAAGCCTTTTGACGATGTCCAACTCATCGGCGTCGAACCTGCTGGCCTTGGAGTTGACACGCCCTATCACGGTGCCACTCTGGGTTGCGGCACGCCAGGCATCTTCTTTGGCGCTCGCTCATACAACATGCAAACAGCAGACGGTCAGATCGAAGAGTCTTACTCCATTTCAGCTGGGCTAGATTTTCCGTCCGTGGGCCCTGAGCACGCCCACTTAAAAGACATCGGCCGCGCGACCTATGTCTCTATCACGGACGAAGAGGCCCTTCGCGCGTTTGTGGAACTCTCCATTCACGAAGGCATTATTCCCGCCCTCGAAAGTAGCCATGCATTGGCCTATGCCTTGAAGCTCGCCCGCCAAAATCCTGATCGCAAACAAAAGCTCATCGTCAATCTCTCGGGTCGTGGTGACAAAGACATTTTCCAGGTCGCAGCCCGTCTCGAAAAGGATGGCCTCATGAATGATGGTCGCCTATCCAAAGACATCCTTCTTCGCATGGTTTCTTTCGACTGATGCGTAATAACCAACACCAATAAAGAACGATCACTCAAGGACATTTATCATGACGAACCGCTTTGACCGCTACTTGAACGTAAATAACCACTCTTCTATAGACCTTCCTTATGTGAGCCTTTTTGATCCCGACAAGGAATCTAGCTACGCTATCGCTCGAGACCTTATCGAAGCGGGCGCTCCTGGCCTCATCTTAGGGTTACCGTTTTCAGATCCATGCGCCGATACCGTCGCTCAAACCAGTGCTTCGCAACGCGCTTTACGTTCTGGTGCCACCATTGAAGGCGCGCTCGAACTCATCGCTCGCATCCGAGCCGTGGCTCCCAAATGTCCCTTGGCACTCGTCACGTACCTTAATCCCGCTGTTGTCTATGGCTTTGATCACTTCACGCAAAAGATAGCCAAAGCTGGCATCGATGCCCTCTTGTTGCCGGACTTACCGTCGAGCATGCGCCTTCAAGTCCCAACCTTTGACGAAGCGGCTCAAAGCGCTCAGTTGATATTAGGGACCTATTTGACGCCTCAAACATCGGTCGAAACACGAGAAAAAATGAAGCTTAAAACCCGCGGTTTCATCGTGACAAGGCACTCTGATGGGTCGCAATCTTTGCCTTTTGGGGTCATTTTGACGGATGAGATCGTACTTTTTTGCGAAAAAAATGGCCAATACTGCAATCACCTTAGACAAAAGCTCATTGCCTCTCTCGCAAGACCATCAAAGGTACTTACCCCTGCAACAGTCGATTTGATTGACTAACGGGCGCTTTAAGCACGCCCATTTAACCTCATTGCTGTGGTAGGCTTTAACTTGCGCGTTTATTTACAACGCGCAATTTTTACTAACAACTTAAATAACTACCACCGTTTTTTTTATGAAAAGCTTTTCCTTAAAAGAGCGTGCCCTGATCGGTCTCACACTCTTTTCGATGTTCTTTGGAGCGGGGAATCTGATCTTCCCCCCGTTCCTGGGTGCCCTCGCGGGTGATTCTACATTCCTGGCCATGGCTGGCTTTGCTGTGACTGCTGTCATTTTCCCCATTTTGGGTGTGGCCGCTGTCGCTCGCTCTGGCGGTTTGACGACCCTTGCAAGCCGCGTTCATCCAGCCTTCGCCTTCCTTTTCACGCTTTTGATCTATCTTTCGATCGGTCCCTGCCTCGCTATTCCGCGTACGGCTGGCACTTCGTTCGAAATGGCCATTGCCCCGCTCTTCACGGGTGATGGCGCCATGACCGGCACCTTTATGGGTTTTGAAGCCGGTGTGGTTGCGCAGGCTGTCTATTCGGTCGCCTTCTTCCTCCTTGCCTTTACGATTGCACTCAATCCGGAAAAGCTGACGCAGCGTTTGGGCAAGATTACGTCGCCGACCCTTCTTACGCTCATTACGATTCTCTTCATTTCGGCCATTATTCATCCGCTCGGCGACTATGGCGCCGCTCGTGCGCCGTACGATGCCGCGCCGGTGGTTCGCGGCTTTATTGAAGGCTATCAGACGATGGACACCCTCGCCGCCCTGAACTTCGGTCTCATCATTGCGATGAACATCCGTGCCATGGGCGTCAAGACGGACTCTGGCGTCGTGCGCGAAACGATTTTAGCGGGCTTCATTGCTGGTCTTTTGTTGATCACGGTTTACCTCGCCTTGGCTCACATCGGTGCTGAAGCTGGTGGCGCTGGCCTCACGGGTGAAAACGGTGCTCAGACCCTGACGGGTGTTGTGATTCAGCAGTTCGGTCATGCCGGTCTCTTCATCTTGGGTGCGATCTTCTTTATCGCCTGTTTGAATACCTGTGTGGGTCTTCTCTCTTGCTGCTCCAACTACTTCCGTGACACGTTCCCGATCCTCGGCTACCGTGGTTGGTTGACCGTTTTTGCGCTCACCTCTACCGTGATCGCTAATGCTGGTTTGACGGCTATTTTGAAGTTCTCCGTCCCGGTGCTCGTCGGTATCTATCCGCTTGCTTTGGTGCTCATCATCCTCGCCTTCTTGCATCCGTTCATCAGCAACATGCGTTTTGCCTATCCTGTGACGATGCTCTTTACGGGCGTGGCTGCCGTTACTGCAGGCGTTTCTCAGGCTGGCTTCAAGCTGCCCTTCTTGGCTGACTTCTTTGCCTCGATGCCGCTTGCCTCTCAGGGTCTTGACTGGGTGGTGCCGTCCATCGCCGGTCTTGCCGTTGGCGTAGTCCTGAGTCTTGTCATGCCGCGTAAAGCTTAATTCGTAAACAACGCTACGTGACTGTTTGTGCCGCTCGACCTGAAGGTTGGGCGGCATTTTTGTTGGTTTTAACCATTTCCAAACGATACAAGATCTTCCTTAGGAGACTTCTCCCAGACCACCTGTGTCAAATCAGCTCTTATTCACTTCACGCTTCGATCTACGACATCCTCCTTAAACACAGGCGTTTTATCGTTCTGTAGATTATCTTCATCGGGACTGAATTTCCTTGAGTCCCTTTTCACGGAAGCCGTCACATGTTAAGTGCGACGGACTTAAACATGACATTAACCTTGAAATTTTGGCGCGGCTCATTGAAATAAGAGCCGCAGGAGACAACCATGATGAAAACCTTAGTGAAAGTTTCCCAGTTCGTAAATATGACCTTCGCCCTTTGGGTCGTCATTTTCGGTATTGCCGGTTTTGCTTTTCCTGAGATTTTCAAGCAGATTGGTCCCTGGATCGCTCCTCTTCTTGGTGTCGTCATGTTCGGCATGGGGCTTACCCTTTCGCCTGCTGACTTTCGAGACATCTTCCGTCGTCCGCGTGATGTCGCACTGGGTGTCGTCGCCCAATTTACGATCATGCCTGGTGTCGCATTCTTGCTTTGCTATGCGATGAACCTGCCGCCAGAAGTGGCTGTTGGCTTGATGCTCTTAGGTTGCTGCCCGGGTGGGACAGCCTCGAACGTTGTCACCTTCTTGGCGCGTGGTGACGTGGCACTCTCTGTCACGATCACCTCTTGCACGACTTTGTTGGCACCTGTGATGACACCCGCTTTGATGTACCTCTTTGCTAGCCAGTGGCTTGCGATCGACCCGGCTGCGATGTTCATGTCCATCGTCCAAATCATCCTTTTGCCGATCGCTGCTGGTGTCTTTGTCCATAAGTTGCTCGGTCATCGTATCGACGGTGCCGTAGCCGCCCTTCCGCTTGTCTCTGTTGGCGCCATCGTTTTGATCGCTGCCGCTGTGACCGCCGCCTCTCGTACGCAGTTGATGAACACGGGCCTCTTGGTTTTTACGGCTGTCGTCGTTCATAACGCTTTTGGGATGCTCTTTGGCTACCTTGTCGGCAAGTGGACTGGTATGAACCTTGCAAAGCGTAAGTGCCTGGCTTTTGAAGTCGGTATGCAAAACTCTGGGCTCGGTGTCGCCTTGGCTAGCGTTCACTTTGCCGCTAGTCCGATGACCGCCCTACCTTCTGCGCTTGCTGCGTTATGGCATAACGTCACGGGTCCGATGTTGGCCACACTCTTCCAAAACTGGCGTGAATCTGATGAAAAGGCATCCTTTTTTGATCGCATGGAAGCTTCGTTAACGACGACGTCAACGCTAGAACCCGCCACGCAGAAAGTGCTAGTTGATTAATACCCAGCGCGAAGTACCTACAACAAACGACCGCTACGTTCCATCAACGCGCGGTCGTTTTGTTTTCGCTCGCTGAAATGACATCATCCAATCAGCACTTTCTTTTGGTCGAACACAATGCCTAAGGCATTAATGCGGCGCTTCTCGATACCTCGCTTCACCAACTCTCGGTCATAGGCCTTCGCGGTAATTTGTAGTTTAGCGTTATGTAACGTTTCTTCGAGCGTCGCTTCTCTTCCTGGCTATCGAACCTTAAATTCCAAAATGTAGGCATCGTCATGACGAGGATTTTTTGGCTCAAGCATGACATCGTATCGGCCATATCCGCTCTCTCGATTACTGGAAATAAATACATGGTCAGCTCCCTGTTTGCAAGGGTTGGTCAAATTTTTCAAGG